>Ga0247803_1000706_pt1 | contig 17733 bp, 16 predicted proteins | sample UWRJL014104B1_FD_180928 | JGI IMG/M metagenome (GOLD analysis project Ga0247803, IMG submission 180928) | Plant litter microbial communities from Arlington Agricultural Research Station in Wisconsin, United States - UWRJ-L014-104B-1 | ecosystem: Environmental > Terrestrial > Plant litter >...
GAACACGCTGACACCGACGACGATCGCAGCGAACCCGTACCAGGTGAGTGAGTAACGCCACACGTCGCCCGCGAGAATCGTGAACAGCGCGAGCGTCAGGAGCGCGAAACGGAATCGCGGACGCTCGACAGCTTTCATAGGGGTAAGGCTAGACGACACGGGTGCGGGGCAAATGTAGGCGGCTTCAGGCGGCAGCGAAAGTTAGAATCGTGCGCACCGACGACGGCGCCCGGAACATGCCGTCGGACGGCTTTCGACGGGAGTCATCGCATGGCCGAACTTTCCCCCTACTCGGGGCATTCCTTCGTACCCGAGTCGACCAACAACAGCTGGTCGAACATGTACGGCTTCATCCCCGACGGTTCGCGGGTGCTCGACGTCGGCTGCTCCACGGGCAACTTCGGCGAGGCGCTCGAGCGGCTGAAGGGCTGCACGGTGGTCGGCGTCGACGTCAACGAGCAGGACATCGAGCAGGCGAAGAGCCGCATCTCCGAGGCCCACGTGTTCGACATCACGACGCCGGGAGCGCGCGAGCGCTTCGGCATGTTCGACGTCGTGGTCTTCGCCGACGTCATCGAGCACTTCCCCGAGCCCGGGGCGGTGCTGCGGGCGGCGCGGGAGCTGCTCGCCGACGAGGGGGTGCTCGTCTACTCCATCCCGAACATGGGGCACGTCTCCGTGCGGCTCGACCTGCTCGAGGGCCGGTTCCCGTACACCGCGCTCGGCCTGCTCGACAGGACGCACCTGCACTTCTACGACCGCATCGAGGTGCACAGCGTGCTGGAGTCCGCCGGGTTCACGATCGTCGCCGAGCACCCGACGGTCGCAGACTACCCGGAGCGGTGGACGACGCAGCGGCTCAACGCGATCGGGCTCTCGCCCACCCCGGCCTTCTACGACATGCTGCGCGTGACCGAGTCCCGCGTATTCCAGTACGTCGGCGCGGCGGTGCCGAGCACCGAGGCGCAGACCGTCCCGCCCACCGAGGAGTCGCTCGTGCTGCCGCCCGACGAGATCCTCGCCCGGGCGAACGGCCTCCTCGACGACATCGAGCGCCTGGAGGGCGAGAACCAGCGGCTCGCGCTCGAGCTCGACGACCTGCGCAACTGGGCGATCAGGCTCAAACGTCGACCCGTCTCCGCGCTCGCGGCAGCCCTGAGGCGCCGCCTGTCGCGCCGCGAGTAGCGTCGCCCTCCCGCCGCGACCGACCCCGCGGCATCCGCACGCCGATCAGACGAACGCGGCCTTGCCGGTGATCGCTCGGCCGACGATGAGCGTGTTCATCTCCCGCGTTCCCTCGTACGAGTAGATCGCCTCGGCGTCGGCGAAGTAGCGGATGACGTCGTAGTCGAGCACGATGCCGTTGCCGCCGAAGATCTCGCGGCACCACGCCACCGTCTCGCGCATGCGGCTCGTCGTGAACGCCTTCGCGAGGGAGGCGTGCTCGTCGCGCTGGGTGCCCTCGTCGAGCATCTGCGACACACGCGTGACCATGCCGATCGACGCGGTGATGTTGCCGAGGCTCCGTGCGAGCAGGTCCTGCACGAGCTGGTGACCGCCGATCTCCTTGCCGAACTGGATGCGCTCGCCGGCGTACTTCACCGCCGCCTCGTAGGCGCCCACCGAGTTGCCGACGGCGGCCCAGGCCACCTCGGCGCGGGTCAGGCGCAGCACGGCCGCGGTCTCGCGGAACGACTTGGAGTTCTGCAGACGGTTCGCCTCGGGCACCACGAGGTCGGTGAGCACGATGTCGGCGTTCTGCACGATGCGCAACGCCTGCTTGTTCTCGATGCGCGTCGCCGAGTAGCCGGGAGTGGAGGTCGGAACGATGAAGCCCTTGACCTGGCCGTCATCCGCATCCTTGGCCCAGATGATGGTGACGTCGCTGATCGAGCCGTTGCCGATCCAGCGCTTGGCGCCGTTGATCACCCAGTTGTCGCCGTCGCGCTTCGCGATCGTGCGCAGACCCTGCGCCGAGTCCGAACCGGAGAGCGGCTCCGTGAGGCCGAACGCTCCGAGCAGCTCGCCGCTCGCGAACTTGGGCAGCCACTCGTCGCGCTGCTCCTGGCTGCCGGCGACGGCGATCGACCCCATGACGAGGCCGTTCTGCATGCCGACGAGGGTGGCGAGGCTCGCGTCGACGCGGGCGAGCTCGAGGGCGACCCAGCCGCGGAATACCGCGCTGTTCTCGAACTGGCGCGTCTCCTTCCACGGCTGGCCGAAGAGGCCGAGGTCGGCGAGACCCTTCACGACCTCGCGGGGGAAGAATTCGGCGTTTGCCCAGTGCTCGTTGACGATCGGGCGCACCTCTGCCTCGATGTAGGCACGGAGGCGCACGATGAGCTCCTTCTCCTGGTCGGAGAGGCCGTTCTCGTAGCCGTAGAAATCGCTGCTGAGTGACTCGAATGACATTTAATTGCTCCATTGCTTGTCGGAATCCTCACAAATCCTATGGGCGTCGATCTGGCCCCTCCTAGGCGGTTGGTACTTTGGTCTAACCGAGCGACAAGGACGGGCCCCATGTTTGTAGGCATCACCAATTCACCCCGCGACTACGCGTGGGGCTCGCCGACCGCGATCGCCGACCTCCTCGGCACGACCCCGAGCGGCGGCCCCGAGGCGGAGCTCTGGCTCGGCACCCACCCCGGCTCGCCGAGCCGGCTCGTCGACCGCGACGGCACGCTCGTCGACGTGGTGCACGAGCGGCTGCCCTACCTGCTCAAGGTGCTCGCGGCGGCGTCGCCGCTGTCGCTGCAGGCGCATCCCACCATGGACCAGGCGGCCGCCGGCTTCGCCCGCGAGAACGCGCTCGGCATCCCCCTCGACGCGGCGGAACGCAACTACAAGGACGCGTTCCACAAGCCCGAGCTGATCTACGCGCTGAGCGACGGGTTCCGTGCGCTGTGCGGCTTCCGCCCCGCGCACGCGATCGCCTCCACCGTCGAGCGGATGATCGGCGCCGCCCCCGGCGACTCCGCTCTCAACGGCTTCTCCGACCGGCTGGGCACCGACGACGACATCCGGGCGGCCTTCGGATGGCTCGTGGCCGGGGGCGACGACGTGCAGGAGCTCGTCGCCGCGACCGTGGACGCGGCATCCGGTCTCGACGGGGACAACTTCCGTCTCGTCGGAGAGCTCGCCGCGGCGTACCCCGGCGACCCCGGCATCGTCGTCTCGCTCATGCTCAACCTCGTGACGCTGCGTCGCGGCGAGGTGCTGTATCTGCCCGCCGGCAACATCCACGCCTACGTCGAAGGGCTCGGAATCGAGCTCATGGCGGCGTCGGACAACGTGCTGCGCGGCGGCCTCACCCCCAAGCACGTCGACGTGCCGGAGCTGTTGAGCGTGCTCGACTTCACTCCCGTCGACGTGCCGTACCTCGACCCGGTCGAGCCGGCGCCCGGCGTCGCGGTCTACAGCCCGGGGCTCCCGGACTTCGCGCTCGCCGTGGTGACGGCGGATGCGGCCTACGACATCGGCGGCGACGGCATCGCGCTGTGCACCGCGGGCTCGTTCTCGATCGCCGGCGCTCACGGATCGGCGGCCGTGTCCCGCGGCGACTCCGTCTTCGTGACCGCGGACGAGGGAGCCCTCACCATCAGCGGTGCCGGAGAGCTCTTCATCGCCGGGCCAGGCGCGCGCGGCTAGGTTTCGCGGTCGCGGACCCCGCGGTCGCGCGTCAGGCCGGCTGCCGCACGCAGAACGCGCGCCGGTACGCGGTCGGGGTGGTCTGCAGCACCTTGAGGAAGTGGTGCCGCATCACCGAGGCTGTGCCGAAACCCGTCTCCTGCGCGACGGTCTCCAGCGAGGCATCCGTCTCCTCGAGCAGTTGCTGGGCGCGGATGATCCGCTGCCGGTTGAGCCAGGCGGAGGGTGTCGTCCCCATGTCGGCGCGGAAGCGGCGGGCGAACGTGCGGCTCGACATCAGCGCCTTGCGGGCCAGCTGGTCGACCGTGAGCTCCTGGGCGATGTTCTCGAGCATCCAGTCGGTGACGGTCGCGAACGAGTCGGCGAACACCGGTGCCACAGGGGACTGGATGTACTGCGACTGACCGCCGTCGCGCTGGGGCGGCACGACCATGCGCCGCGCGATGACGTTCGTCGCCGAGGCGCCCAGCTCGACACGCACGATGTGCAGCGCGGCGTCGATCCCGGCGGCCGTGCCCGCGCTCGTGACGATGTTGCCGTCCTCGACGAACAGCACGTCGGGGTCGACCTCGGTGGCGGGATACTCGGCGGCGAGTCGGTCGGCGTGCATCCAGTGCGTGGTCGCGCGGCGGCCGTCGAGCACGCCGGCCTGCGCCAGCGCGAAAGCGCCGCTGCAGACGCTCAGCACCCACGCGCCGCGGGCCGCGGCCGCGCGGATCACCTCGAGGTATCGCTCGTCGACCGGACCGATCGCGTGCGCGGGAACCGCGATCAGGTCGGCGGATGCCGCGGCGGACAGGTCGGCGTCGATGATCATGTCGTAGCCGAGGCTCGTGCGCACCGGGCCCGGCTCCGCGGTCGCGATCGTGAAGTCGAAGGTCGGGCCGCCCATGTCGCTGCGGTCGATGCCGAACACCTCGCAGATCACCCCGAACTCGAACGGGGTGACGCCGGGCAGGGCGAGCAGGACGACCTTCTTGAGCACGATGACCTCCATGGCAGAAATGACTCGATGGTTGTCGATTCTGCCACTTTCGGCCGAAATACGCCAGTCATAGATTTACTGCCATGTGGATCATGTTGACAGTACTCGCCGCCCTCGTCGTGGCCGGAGTCGCAGCATCCGTCGTCGTCGTATTGCGCGACGGCTACCGCGCCGCCCCGACCCTTGTCACCGACGCCGCTTACGACAACGAAGGAGACCGCAACCGGTACGAGCCCAAACAGCGTGTCGCCACCCGCTAGCGCCACGAACTCCTTCGTTTCCGTAAGACGGGGCGGGGGAGGGGCGCCGCGGGGCGCGATAGCGTTGGAGCATGACATGGCTGGTTACAGGTGGAGCAGGATATATCGGGTCGCACGTGGTGAAGGCGCTGGCTCACGCCGGGCTCTCGCCGGTAGTGGTCGACGACCTCTCGAGCGGATTCCGCGACTTCGTGCCGGCGGGGGTGCCGTTCGTCCACGGCTCGATCCTCGACCGTGAACTGCTCGTCGCGACCATCGCCGACCATGACGTCACGGGCGTCATCCACGTCGCCGGCTACAAGTACGCCGGGGTGAGCGTGCAGCGCCCGCTGCACACCTACGAGCAGAACGTCACCGGCACCGCCGTGCTGCTCGCGGCCATGGCCGAGAAGAACGTCGACCGCATCGTCTTCTCGTCCAGCGCCGCCGTCTACGGCACGCCGCCCACCGAGCTCGTGACCGAGGACACCCCCAAGAACCCGCAGTCGCCCTACGGCGAGTCCAAGCTCATCGGGGAGTGGCTGCTGCGCGACCAGGGCGTCGCCGCGGGGCTCCGCCACACGAGCCTGCGCTACTTCAACGTGGTCGGATCGGGAGACCCGGCGCTCTACGACACGAGCCCGCACAACCTCTTCCCTCTGGTCTTCGCCGCGCTGAAGGCGGGCAAGACGCCGCGCATCAACGGCAACGACTACCCGACCCCCGACGGCACGAACGTGCGCGACTACGTGCACGTCGCCGACCTCGCCACGTCGCACGTGGCGGCCGCGCAGCGCCTCGACGCGGGTGAGCCCCTCGAGGCCGCCTACAACCTCGGCAGCGGCGATGGCAGCTCGGTGGGGGAGATCATGGCGGCGGTCGCCGAGGTCACCGGCATCCCGTTCTCCCCGGAGATCGCGCCTCGCCGTGAGGGCGACCCGGCCCGCATCGTCGCGGCCGGCGAACTCGCGGCGCGGGATCTGGACTGGCGGATGCGCCACACGCTGCACGAGATGGTGTCGAGCGCGTGGGAGGCAACTCTCCGCGCGTCGTAACCCTCGTTTTGGGGTCGAGGGTTTTATGATCACCGACTTGACTCTCGCGAACTACACGGGTGTAATTATCTCTAACGCATGTGGTCAATCGGGCCGAGCGGCAAGGGGTAGAGCAATGGCGAACAGCGAATATCGCGCCAATGTTCCAGACGACTGGTTCGTCGACCCGGTGCGCCTGGGGGTTCCCGGGGTGCGCAAGGCCGACACCGAGGAGAATCCTCTCGCCTGGCAGACCGATTCGCTGTGCGCCCAGACCGACCCGGAGGCTTTCTTCCCCGAGAAGGGCGGATCCACCCGCGAGGCGAAGAAGATCTGCGGCTCCTGCGAGGTTCGCAACAGCTGCCTCGAGTACGCCCTCGAGAACGACGAACGCTTCGGCATCTGGGGCGGCCTCTCCGAGCGCGAGCGTCGCAAGCTGCGCAAGCGGGCGTAACCCTCGTACGAAGCGGTTGGCCCTTGTTCTGGGCATGCCTCGTTTCTGTGAGTGCTGGGCTTAGGCGCGTGTCAGGCTGACTCACCCGGCGGAGAGACCTAGGCTCACCACGATGCAACCGAGAGTCACAGCGATACTTGTCGCCCGAAATGGGGCCGACTATCTCGAGCGAACCCTCGCGGCGCTCGACCGGCAGACGCGCCGTCCCGATTCGACGATCCTCACCGACGACGCCTCGGCCGACGCTTCCGCCTCGATGCTCGCGCAGGCGGGCGCCACGACCTTCGTGCCGATGGGCGGCCAGCGCAGCTTCGGCTCGGCCGTGGCCAACGCCATCCAGGTCGCCGGTCCGAGCGGCGACGACGACAACTGGCTCTGGCTGCTCGCCCACGACAACGCCCCGGCGCCCGGCGCCCTCGCCGCCCTCCTCGGCGCGGTCGAGATCGCCCCGTCGGTCGCGGTGGCCGGCCCGAAGCTGATGCGCTGGCAGACGAGCGACGTCATCGAGTCGTACGGCGAGACGATCACGCGCTTCGGTGCATCCGTCTCCCTCGTCACGGGGGAGCTCGACCAGGCCCAGCACGACCGGCACAACGACATGCTCGGCGTCGCGGCGGGCGGCATGCTCGTGCGCGAGAGAGTCTGGCTCGAGCTCGGCGGGTTCGACCCCGCCCTGCCCAGCGTCGACGCCGCCCTCGACTTCTGCATCCGCGTGCGTCTCGCGGGGCACCGCATCGTCGGCGTTCCCGACGCCAAGGTCGCCAGCACCGGGCCGGCCGAGAACTTCGACCGCCCCGACCTCTCGCAGCGTGGGCGCAACTCGCTGCACCGCCGTGCGCAGCTGCACCGCCGTCTGGCCTACGCGCCGGCCGCCGCGCTGCCGCTGCACTGGCTGTCGCTGCTGCCCCTCGCGATCCTGCGCTCGGTCTGGCACCTCATCGGCAAGCGTCCCGGGCTCATCCCCGGCGAGTTCGCGGCCGCGGTCGCCGCGGCCTTCGACAGCGGCGTCCCCCCGGCCCGCCGCGCGCTGCGCCGCACGCGTGTGCTCGGCTGGGCGACGATCGCCACCCTGCGCCTCCCGCCGCGCGAGACGCGCGAGCTGCGTGCCAACCAACGCGCCATCCTCGCCGCCCCCGTCATCTACAGCGAGCACGCCCAGGAGTACACCCGCCCCAGCTTCCTCTCCAACGGCGGGGCCTGGGCCGTGCTCTTCGCCGCCGCCGTCGGAGCCGTCGCGTTCGGCTCGCTGTTCGGCGCGGCCGCGGTCAGCGGCGGCGCGCTCGCCCCTCTCAGCCGCACGGCCGGCGAGCTGTGGGCGAACGTGGGCTTCGGATGGCGGGACATCGGGGGCGGTTTCGAGGGCGCCGCCGACCCGTTCGCCCTCGTGCTCGCTCTCCTCGGAAGCCTGACCTTCTGGGCGCCGTCGCAGAGCATCGTCGTGCTGTACTTCGCCGCGCTGCCGCTCGCGGCCCTCGGCGCCTGGTGGTGCGCCGCCCGATTCTCAGAACGCGGCTGGGCGCCCGCCATCGCCGCGGTGCTGTGGTCGCTCGCGCCGCCCTTCCTCACCGCGCTGGGCGGCGGGCATCTGGGCGCCGTCGTCGCCCACCTCCTGCTGCCGTGGGTGGTGCTCACGCTCGTGAACGCGGCGCGCAGCTGGGCGGCGTCGGCGGCCTGCGCCCTGCTCTTCGCGGCCACGATCGCCGCCGCCCCCTCGCTCGCGCCCGCCCTGCTCCTCGGCTGGCTGGCGTGGATGATCGCCCGGCCGAAGAGCATCCACCGGCTGATCGGCATCGTGATCCCGGCGGCCGTCATGTTCGCGCCCATCGCCGTGCAGCAGGTGATCCGAGGCAACCCGCTCGGCCTCCTCGCCGACCCCGGCGTCCCGGTGATCGACGGCACGGCGTCGGGCTGGCAGCTCGCGCTCGGCTCGCCGGTCAACGGCTACAACGGCTGGAGCGCGGTCACCGCCTCCCTCGGCTGGCACGAGCTGTCGCCGCCCGTCGTCGTCGCGAGCCTCCTCGCGCCGCTCGCCGTGCTCGCGCTGCTCGCCCTGTTCCTTCCCGGTTCGCGCAGAGCCGTGCCCGCCATGGTCGTCGCCCTGCTCGGCTTCGCCACCGCGGTCGCCGCAGCGCACGTGCACGTGACCGCAGTGGGCGAGGCCACGACGTCCGTCTGGCCCGGCGCAGGACTCAGCCTGTTCTGGCTCGGGCTCATCGGCGCGGTCGCGGTCGCGCTCGAGGCGCTGGGGCGCGGCGTCGTGGTCCCGGCCCTGCTGGTCGCCGCGGCATCCGCGGTCCTCGCCGGTCCGCTGCTCGCCGCGCCGCTGCTCGGCACGAGCGCCGTCGCCGCGAGCTCCGGCCGCACCCTGCCCGCGTTCGTCTCCGCCGAGGCAGCGACCGACCCGCGCCTGGGCACCCTGATGATCTCCGCCCAACCCGGCGGATCCATCGCCGCGACCCTCTACCGCGGTCAGGGCTCGAGCCTCGACACCCAGTCGACGCTCGCCGCCACCAACCCCGAGGCGACCGACGCGCAGGTGCGCCTCGCGACCCTCGCCGGCAACCTCGCTTCGAAGAGCGGCTACGACAGCGCCAAGGAGCTGCAGGAGCTGCACATCGGTTTCGTGCTGGCCCCGGATGCCACGGGCGTCGCGGCGACGGACGTGCGCAAACGCGCGGGGGAGGCCCTCGACGGCAACGCCGAGCTGACCGCCATCGGCGAGACATCCACCGGCTACCTGTGGCGGTTCGACGCCCTCACCGACACCACCCCGGCGACCGGTCCCGGCCCGATGTCGTCACCGCTCGGGGTCATCGTCATCCTGACGCAGAGCATCGTGCTGATCGTGACCCTGCTGCTCGCCGTGCCGACCGGCTCGCGGCGCCGCACCCGCACCAGGGCGACGGGCCCCAGCGAGCCCGCGTCGACGTTCGAGGAGGACGACAATGTCTGAGCCGATCGAACCGATCCAGCCGGTGGGCGACGACTACGAGGTCGAGGAGACCCCCGCCGCGAAGCCCAAGCGCACCGTGCGCGGAGCGGCGATCGTCGGCGTGCGCGTCGTCGCGGGCACGGTCGGCCTGGGCGTCGCCCTCGCGGCCATCGCCGGGGCCGCGTTCCTGCCGATCCCCACGCTGACCAAGGCACCGCCCTCGGTCGAGGTGAACCCGGTGCCCACCGCCCAGCAGCTCGTCTGCCCCGGCTCGCTGCTGCGGCTCGGCGACGAGACCGGGCAGGCCGCGACGACATCGTCGGCGATCGGCGCGGCCGCCGTGCGCTACGACTCGACGCGAGGCACCGTCACCGCCGCGCCGTTCGACCAGTCGGATGCCGGCACGGGAGGCAGCTCGAGCGCGCCGCTGCTCATCAGCTCGCCCGCGGGCGACGGCGGCGACGAGGACTCCGACGACCCCCTGCTCGTCTCCGGTGCCCAGTCGCAGGCCGCCGACTCGGCCGAGTTCGGCGGGCTCGCCGCCACAGACTGCGCGGGAGTGTCGACGGAGACCTGGCTCGTGGGCGGTGCGACCTCGGTCGGTCGCACCACGCTCGTCACCCTCGCCAACCCGAGCGACACGATCTCCACGGTCTCGCTCGGCATCCACTCCGACCTCGGCAAGGTCTCGGCCCCCGGCGCCACCGGGATCGTCGTGCAGCCGCACGGACAGCGCGTGCTCTCGCTCGCCGGCTTCGCCCCCGACGTCGAGTCGCCGGTCGTGCAGGTGGTGAGCCGAGGCGGCCAGATCGTGGCCAACCTGCAGCAGGCGACCGTGCGCGGGCTCGAGGCCGGCGGTGTCGACATCGTGGGGCGCGCGGCGACCCCCGCGCTGACGCAGGTCATCCCGGGCATCGTCGTCGCGGGCAGCGCGGATCTCTCCGCCCGGCTCGGCGAGGCCGGCTTCGGCGACCTCGCGACCGTGGTGCGGGTGTTCGTGCCGGGCGACGAGGGGACAACCGCCGAGGTCAGCGTAGTCAACGACGACGGCACCCCGACCGGGGCGTCGTTCTCGATCGAGCTCGACGCCGGCACGGTGCAGGATCTCCCCGTCGACGGGCTGGTCGACGGAACCTACGCCGTCACCGTGACGACGTCGCAGCCCGTGGTCGCGAGCGTCAGGGTGTCGACGGTCGCGGCGCCCGTGCTCGACGCCGAGGGCACACCGTCAGGCGGGCCCAGCGACTTCGCCTGGCTCGCGGGTGTCGAGATGCTCGAGGACTCCGCGCTCGTGACCGTCGCCTCCGGGCCTCAGCCGCGCGTGCACCTCTTCAACCCCACCGACGAGGAGGCCGTCGTCACCGTGGCCGAGATCGACGGCGACGAGCTGACCGTGACGGTGCCGGCCCAGGGATCGGCGGAGACGGCCGTGAACTCCGGGTCCACCTACCAGCTCGACGGCTTCGACAGCCTCTACGCCTCCGTCAGCTTCTCGGGCGGTGCCCAGATCGCCGGCTACGGCGTGCAGCCGCCCGCGCTCAACGCCGGCACCATCACCGTCTACCCGTAGACGAGGCGGCCGGCGCCCGCGCCGGCTAGTGGTCGCGGAAGCGGTCGGGCGCGAGGTCCCACGGGTCTTTGCCGAGCAGCTCGGCGACGGCGCGGAACACGCACGTCTCGATCATCATCCGACGGTGCAGTTCGTCGTGGCGGTGCAGGTGCGACAGGCGCTCGATGGGCAGCCGGTACAGCACCACGCGGTGCTCGCTGGGGAACACCCGCCAGCGGTCGACGCCGGGGGAGGAGCCCAGCTCGGCCGGCATCGCGGCGACCTCGAATATCACGTTGGCGAGTTCCTGCGGCCAGACGTCTTTGAGGTACTCGGCCGTCGACGCGATGGTCATGTCGAAGAGGTCGGCGCGGCTGCGCAGCGACGGCAGGTGCGGTCCGGTGACGGCGGCGCGGATGCCTCGTCCGTGCCGGTCGCGCGATCGACCGCGCGCCGAGGCGGGGATGCTGCTCCTTCGCGATCTGACCATCCGTCCAGTGTATTGCGGCGGCGGGATACGCGGATGTCCCCGCATGGTTCTAGGCTGGGGTCACGATGAGCGGAAGACCGTGCAGCAAGGTGGCCTGCAACCAGGGTGCAGTGGCGACTCTCACCTACGTGTACGCGGATTCGATGGCCGTCCTCGGCCCGCTCAGCCAGAAGGCGGAACCGCACAGCTACGACCTGTGCGCTCGTCACGCCGAGCGGCTGTCGGTGCCTCAGGGGTGGCAGGTTATTCGTCATGTAGTTTTGGGGACGTGAATTCCTCCCCGATCGACCTGACCCAGTTCGTCAAGACCTACGACGTGCGAGGCCTCGTCGGCACCCAGCTCACGAGCGAGGTAGTCGCGGCCCTCGCCGCCGGCTTCGTCGACGAGATCGGTGCGGCCGGGTCGGACGTCGTCGTCGGGCACGACATGCGCGACTCGTCGCCCGAGTTCGCCGCCGCCTTCGCCCGCGGCGCCCAGGCCCGCGGCGCCAACGTCGTCTCCATCGGCCTCTGCTCGACCGACGAGACCTACTTCGCCTCCGGGTCGCTGAACGCCCCGGCCGCCATGTTCACGGCCTCGCACAACCCCGCGACCTACAACGGCATCAAGTTCAGCCGTGCGGGCGCCCAGGGCATCAGCCTCAACACCGGCCTCGCCGCGATCCGCGACCGCGCGGCCGCCTTCCTCGCCGACGGGATCGAGAACGTCGCTACGGCAGGCTCCTTCCGCGAGACCGACGTGCTCGCGGAGTACGCCGCCTACCTCCGCAAGCTCGTCGACCTCCGTGGCATCCGCCCCATCCGCGTCGTGGTCGACGCCGGCAACGGCATGGGAGGGCTGACCGTGCCCGCCGTGCTCTCGACCGCCGCCGGCCTCGACGCCCTGCCCATCGAGATCATCCCGATGTACTTCGATCTCGACGGCACGTTCCCCAACCACGAGGCCAACCCGCTGGAACCGGCCAACATCGTCGACCTGCAGAAGGCCGTCGTCGAGCACGGCGCCGACCTCGGACTCGCCTTCGACGGAGACGCCGACCGCTGCTTCGTCGTGGACGAGCTCGGCAACCCGGTGACCCCCTCGGCCGTCGCCGCCATCGTGGCGCTGCGCGAGATCACCCGCGTGCGGGCGCTCGAACCCGACCTCGACATCATCGTGCTGCACAACCTGATCACGTCGCTGATCGTGCCGGAGACGATCGAGGCGGCCGGGGCCACCGCGATCCGCACCAACGTCGGGCACTCGCTCATCAAAGACCAGATGAAGGCGACCGGCGCGATCTTCGGCGGCGAGCACTCGGCGCACTACTACTTCCGCGACTTCTGGGGCGCAGACAATGGCATGCTCGCCGCCATGCACCTGCTCGCGGAGTTCGGCCACCAGGACGCCCCGCTGAGCGAGTTCGCTGCCAAGTACGACCCCTACTTCCTCAGCGGCGAGATCAACTCGACCGTGACCGACGTGCCCGCCGCCTACGACCGCATCGTGACCGCCTACTCCAACGTGGGCGAGTTCGACGAGCTCGACGGGCTCACGGTCACCGGCACCGACGAGCCGTTCTGGTGGTTCAACGTGCGCCCCTCGAACACCGAGCCGCTGCTGCGCCTCAACGTCGAGGCCGGCACGCGGGAGAAGATGGAAGAGATCCGCGACTCCGTTCTGGCGCTCATCCGCGAGTAGCGGGGCGCGGGCCCGAATCTGTGGGCCCGAATCTGCGGGCCCGAATCCACGGGCCCGGGTGCGACAATGGTGCAATGTCGATCGCGCCCGTAACCACTGCCCTGCCCTTCAAGGTCGCCGACCTCAGCCTCGCCGAGGCCGGCCGCCACCAGTTCCGCCTCGCCGAGAACGAGATGCCCGGCCTGATGGCCCTCCGCGAGGAGTTCGGCGCGAGCCAGCCGCTCAAGGGCGCGCGCATCGCCGGGAGCCTGCACATGACCGTGCAGACCGGCGTGCTCATCGAGACCCTCGTCGCGCTCGGCGCGCAGGTGCGCTGGGCCAGCTGCAACATCTTCTCTACCCAGAACGAGGCCGCCGCCGCGGTCGCCGTCGGTCCGGACGGCACCGTCGAGAACCCGGCCGGCGTTCCGGTCTTCGCCTGGAAGGGCGAGACCCTCGAGGAGTACTGGTGGTGCACGAGCCAGATCTTCGACTGGAGCACGGAGGCCGCCGCGGCCGGCGAGCAGTGGGCCGGCCCCAACATGATCCTCGACGACGGCGGCGACGCGACGATCCTCGTTCACAAGGGTCGCGAGTTCGAGCTCGCCGGCGCTGTCCCGGATGCCACGGACGCCGACTCCCACGAGTGGACCGTCATCCTCGACACCCTGCGCTCCTCGCTCGCCGCGAGCCCCGACCGCTGGACGAAGATCGCCGCCGAGATCAAGGGCGTCACCGAGGAGACCACGACCGGCGTGCACCGCCTGTACGAGCTCGCGCAGAAGGGCGACCTGCAGTTCGCCGCGATCAACGTGAACGACTCGGTCACCAAGAGCAAGTTCGACAACAAGTACGGCATCCGCCACTCCCTGCCCGACGGACTCAACCGCGCGACCGACGTGCTGATCGGCGGCAAGGTCGTGTTCGTCGTCGGCTACGGCGACGTCGGCAAGGGCGCCGCCGAGGCCCTCAAGGGCCAGGGCGCGCGCGTCATCGTCTCCGAGGTCGACCCGATCAACGCCCTGCAGGCGGCGATGGACGGATTCCAGGTCACCACGATCGAGAGCGTCCTCGACCAGGTCGACATCTTCGTCACCGGAACCGGCAACGAGAACGTCATCACCGTCGACCACATCCTCGGAATGAAGCACCTCGCGATCGTCTCCAATGTCGGCCACTTCGACAACGAGATCGACATCGCCGGCCTCGAGAAGCTCGCCGGCACCGAGAAGATCGAGATCAAGCCGCAGGTTCACGAGTGGCGCCTGCCCAGCGGACGCAGCGTCCTGGTCTTGAGCGAGGGCCGTCTGATGAACCTCGGCAATGCCACGGGGCATCCGTCGTTCGTCATGAGCGCCTCGTTCACCAACCAGGTCCTCGCCCAGATCGAGTTGTGGGTGCGCGGCGAGGAGTACGGCGTCGACGTGCACGTGCTGCCGAAGCACCTCGACGAGAAGGTCGCCCGTCTGCACCTCGACGCGCTCGGCGTGAAGCTCACGACCCTCACGCCCGAGCAGGCCGCCTACATCGGCGTGCCCGTCGGCGGACCGTACAAGGTCGACCACTACCGCTACTAGCGGCAGCCGGCCGCGACGGAACAGCCGCGGGCAGAGGCGACGGGGCGGATGCGACCGGGGCGACGCGGCCGGGCTCAGCGCTCGGGGAAGCCGTTCGGCAGCCCGGTGAGCACGGGCGCGAGCCGCTCGAGCCCTCGGGCCTCGAGCTGCAGGGCGGTGAAGTCCCGCTCGCGGCGCACGGCCGCGACCCCGGCGAGGAACAGCTCCGGATCGACGGCGGGCAGCGGCGACACGAACGGCGAGACCTCGATCGCGAGGTCGCGCGCGACCCGCACGCGGGTGTCCGGCGTCAGCTGCCCGGCCTGGGCCAGATACTGGCTGATGCGGCGCGACAGCCGGTCGGGCATGCGCGCCACGTCGGCGGTCAGCGCCCACTGTTCGAGCTGCACGGGCACGCCGTACACGGGCTTGACGACGCGCGACACCCGCTCGTACTGGCTGTAGGTGCCGGCGAGCAGGTCGCCGAGGCGCTTCGAGCGTGAGTTGAGCAACGACACGGCGATCGCGATGCCGCCGAACGTGAGGTAGATCTCCAGCACGCCGGTGAGCGCGCGGATGAACGCGTGCCTGAACCCGATCGCCCCGCCGTCGTCGCGCACGATGCGCGCGCCGACCGCGAGTTTGCCGAGCGACTTGCCGCGCGTGAGCAGCTCGACGGTGATCGGCGCGACCACGATCGCCACGACGAGCAGCGCGATCGCGACCGCGGCCACGAGCGCGTCGTCGAGCTGCAGGCTGTCGATGAGCACGGGCAGCAGCAGGAGGATGCCGAGCACGTAGAGCCCGAAGTAGGTGAGCCAGTCGATCATCGCGCCGGCGCCGCGCAGGACGAAGCTGGCGGTGCGCAGGTCGAGCGCTACGGCCTCGCCGGTGACGATCGTGTCGTCGAACTCCGCGAAGGACTCGGGCAGCGACGTGGTCGGGGAGACGGCGCGCGACGACGCGCGGGCGGACTGGTCGATCGCGGGAGGGCGCGGCATGTCATCATTTAAGCAGATGGACCTCGACGCCTACGCCGCCGCTCACCGCGAAGAATGGGACCGCCTCGCCCATTTGGGCAAGAAGCACCGCTTCACGGGCCCCGAGGCGGACGAGCTCATCGACCGCTACCAGTCGGGGGCGACGCAGCTCTCGGCGATCAAGACCACGACGGGGCAGTCGGCGCAGGGCGACCGGCTCTCGCTCTACCTCTCGACCGCCAGGCAGCGGTTCACCGGTACCTCGAGCAACGTCCTCGCCCAGCTGGCGCGTTTCTTCGTGCTCCAGCTGCCGGCCGCGCTGTACCGCATCCGCTGGCTGAGCCTCGCCGTCACCGCCGCGAGCCTCGGCATCGGCGCCCTCTATGCGCTGTGGGCGATGTCCGATCCGCGGGTGCTCGCCACGATGGGCGACACCAGCCAGCTCGAGCAGTACGCGAAGGAGGACTTCGTGAACTACTACTCGAACTACGCCGAGGGCTCGTTCGCCGCCCAGGTCTGGACGAACAACGCGTGGATCGCCGCCCAGTGCGTCGCCTTCGGCGTCGTCGGCTTCTACGCCCCGTACCTGATGTTCACGAACGCCCAGCAGATCGGCCTCACCGCGGCCGTGATGGAGAGCCACGACCGCCTCGACGTGTTCTTCCTGTACATCGCCCCGCACGGCCAGCTCGAGCTGTACTCGATCTTCGTGGCCGGCGCGGCGGGCATGCGCATCGCCTGGTCGTGGATGGCGCCGGGCGCCCGCACGCGCGGCCAGGCCCTGGCCGAAGACGGGCGCGCCCTGTTCGCCGTCGCGATCGGACTCGTGCTCTCGCTGCTCGTCTCCGGGCTGATCGAGGGCAACGTCACCCGGCAGGACTGGCCGTGGGCGGTCAAGATCGGCATCGGCACGGTGGCGCTCGCCGCCTTCCTCGCCTACCAGTGGGTCCAGGGCCGGCGCGCATTCCGCGCGGGCCAGACCGGCGACCTCGACGAGTTCGAGGCCGGCGCGAAGCAGCTCATCGCCGGCTGACCCAAGGGTGCCCTTATTTTTAGTCGTTCACGATAATGGCTAGTGTGGGCGGATGCCGCAGAGCTTCGAACCCGAACTCCGCACCGCCGGTCTCAGGGTCACCGCGGGGCGGGTCGCACTGCTCTCCGCCCTCGAGACCGCGCCGCACAGCGACGCCGTCGCCCTGCATCGCCGGCTCGTCGCGGCCGACGCGACCACGAGCATCCAGTCGGTGCACAACGTCCTCTCCGACCTCACGGCCGCGGGTCTTCTCCGCAGGATCGAGCCGGCGAACTCCGCGGCACGGTACGAGCTCCGCGTCGGAGACAACCACCACCACATCGTCTGCACCTCGTGCGGCGCCGTGGCCGACGTCGACTGCGTCGTCGGGCACGCGCCGTGCCTCACCCCATCCGACACGGCCGGCTTCACCCTCGCCACGGCCGAAGTGACTTTCTGGGGCCTCTGTGCCGACTGTCAGCGTGCTGACGGCCAGCGCGGTGCCCCCTTCCCGCACGACACACCACCGGCAACACCTAAGGAGATCCATGACTGACCAGTACACGACGAGCCAGACCGGTTCCGCAGTCCCGAGCGACGCCCACTCCCTCACCGCGGGCAACGACGGCGTCACAGCCCTGCACGACCGCTACCTCGTCGAGAAGCTGGCCCAGTTCAACCGCGAGCGCATCCCGGAGCGCATCGTGCACGCCAAGGGCGGCGGCGCCCACGGCGAGTTCGTCGTGACCGAGGACGTCTCGGCCTACACACGCGCGGCCGTCTTCCAGCCCGGCGCGACCACCTCGACGCTGCAGCGCTTCTCCAGCGTCGCCGGCGAGCAGGGCTCGCCCGACACCTGGCGCGACGTGCGCGGCTTCTCGGTGAAGTTCTACACCTCCGAGGGCAACTACGACATCGTCGGCAACAACACCCCGGTGTTCTTCATCCGCGACGGGATCAAGTTCCCCGACTTCATCCACTCGCAGAAGCGCCTGCCGGGCTCCGGCCTGCGCGACGCCGACATGCAGTGGGACTTCTGGACGCTCTCGCCCGAGTCCGCGCACCAGGTGACCTACCTCATGGGCGACCGCGGCCTGCCGCGCTCGTGGCGCGAGATGCCCGGCTTCGGGTCGCACACCTACCAGTGGATCAACGCCGAGGGCGAGCGCTTCTGGGTGAAGTACCACTTCGTCT
>Ga0247803_1000708_pt1 | contig 17702 bp, 17 predicted proteins | sample UWRJL014104B1_FD_180928 | JGI IMG/M metagenome (GOLD analysis project Ga0247803, IMG submission 180928) | Plant litter microbial communities from Arlington Agricultural Research Station in Wisconsin, United States - UWRJ-L014-104B-1 | ecosystem: Environmental > Terrestrial > Plant litter >...
TCCTATCTTGGTCAGGTCAAAAGACTTCAATCCTTCCGTCATCACTTCTTGGCTACTTACGCATTATTTTCCACACCTTTCTACGCCTACCAACACCAAGGTCCTTTGCTCATACGTCCTTGGTTTCATTCCTGTATATCTATTCTTCCTCTTGTGTTTCTGTGAGGTCCTCTGGGAATCCTTCAGATTACCTTTAATTCAGTGTACGCTGTTAACACCCAGCACCGGTCATATACTTCTCGCTATTGCATCCTCCTAGGTGGTCTCGTCTTGGTCTTGTAAGCCTTTCCCATCAGACCGCCGTTCACGTCCTCCAAATTTGAGCTATTTCACGACTGTACGAGCTATATCCTTGGATCTAAAATCTACACTGCACACCACCAACGCCATGGCATCTCATCGAAGATCGGTGCACTAAAGGGTACAAAGCCGGTCCATATCGCACCTCAGTCGAACACTCCTCATGGTAGAGTTTGAACAACGGGTCGTGGAAGCAAGAAATAGTGCATGGCAACCGCTGAGACCCCTCTGGATGCGCCCGATCTTGAGGTTCACAATGTTCTCACATTCCGAGCACCCAAATTTTGCTGGCGTATCTATTAGGTAGATCAAGGTGTTGCCATCGTTCACTAGTCCTCCGCGACATAGGACCGCGATGGGCACTCTCTTTCACTTCCCACTCATGTTGCGTAGGACAGTCCCAAAACATGCACTAATTCGTTCGCATCGTTGTCCTGGCAGCCTTCGAGCGCTGGGCGGTGTGGAGGCGCGTTTTCACGTGACTTGGCGTAGCTCTTTCCTTTCTTGCGACGCCGCCCACACAGACCGCAAAATCTCGTCTCCGTCCGCGCCTTTATGTATGGGACCACAGCCAAAGCAATCTACACCGGTGCAAAGGACTTGGACAGCCCTACTTATGCAACATGGCGCGGTCCTCTACAACATTGGATTGCTCTGATCACGGCTCAGAGTGCAGGCACGCAGAATACGATCGCACTATCCACGATGCCGTTCTCCAGGCTTTATCAGACATCACCACCGCCGGTGCGTTTGCCGCTTGCGGATCCCTTTATCCTGTCGGACCCGTCGATCCAGGCCTCCATGTCGAGGGCGTTGGCGATATTGAACTGCCTCTCAGCCACGAGGCCGCGGGTTCGCTGATCAAACTCAGCCGACAAGCACCTTACGGTGATGGCAAGCAGACAGTAGTCAACACCGAAGTCCGAAAGACCTGGGAAATTGACGCGGCCAAGGTCTGTTTCACCAACGCGTGGGACGGCTACTTGAACGAAGCGATCAGACATGCCAAGCTGCAGATGGGACTACGTCCGGATCTCAAGTGAGTTGGGTTTGCGTCTTTTACGGTCTTCCGGAGGTCATACAGTCATCATCCCTAGGAAAGTCTGCTTACTATATCGTAGGGTCAAACCAGAGCCTTACAAGCTCTTGGTTTACGAGGAAGGAGCTAAGTTTGCCCCTCATCAAGAGTGAATGCCCACATTCAGGTCACCTTCTCGTACGCTAACATCACTTGCAGCACTGAGAAGAATCTAAACCACGTCGCTACACTCGTCATCTCGCTGCCCTCCAAACACCAAGGAGGCGATGTGTATCTGTCACATGAAGGCGAAGATCGGATCTTGCAGACTGCCCCTCTTTCCGACACGGACTTCCAATACCTTTGTTGGTTCACGGACGTCGTCCACGAGATCAAACCGGTCACCTCAGGCATCCGCCTTGTGCTCACCTATAATCTTTGCGTACACAAGCAAAACGCTCCGTGCATTCGGTACCATGAACCCGATGATCCTCAGGTGCGAAATCTTCGCGACGCTCTTATGCAATGGGCAAATGCATCTCGAGGCCCCATGAAGCCGTTCACACTGGTGTATCTCCTCGAGCACAAATACTCGGAGGCGAACCTTCGATTTCAGACTCTGAAAGGCAGTGATCAGCTCCGCGGGTCAGTCTTGCAGACTGTCGCAAAGGAGTTGGGCATTCTTCTTTACACAGCAACGCATGGAGTATACGTTGTTTCGGAAGACCGCAATAAGTCTGAGCAGCCCGAGCACAAAAAGATCTTCTTCGACGAGTCCAGCCTGCGTCACATCCGAACCTTCGAAGGAGAGGAAGTACTAGCTCGGGTCCCCAAGAGATTGTTCTCGATGGACGGAGATCGCGCTCTGTTGCCTGAGTTTCCGGCTGAACTCATCATCTCAGACGAAGAGATCATACAGTCAGATCTCTTCTCAAGAGCTGCAGACGCAACGGGTGACAATGGCTTCCTCGGGAACGAACCTTCTGGGGCTGAATATTGGTGAGAACAGTGGTACTTTTGTAAACACCTCGCTAAGATAACCAGGTACCACGATGCTGCATTTGTGCTGGTTCTTGAGCGAAATGACCTCGCCTTCCAGGTGCGTCTTTGGAAAGCCAAATCTCCGGACGACTTCGACAAGGCTGTGCATGAGTATCTGATCGATCGTTTGCACAAACTCCGGTGCAACCCACGCGATGTTGATACGTCGAAAGAGCTACATGATATGTGCGAGGTTATGCTAGGACTTCACGAGGAACTATACGGATACAATTCGTTCCGCAATATCAATATTTTCGATGACCTTGCGGCAGCCGCATTTCACGTTGGCAGGAAAGACTTGTTTCGGGAAGCGTGTGAGCACCGCGAGCATATGTTACCTTACACATGGCTTTACGAGATCGTGAGTGACAACGAGACCGTAGCACCCCATGCAACTGCAGAAGTCTTGGGCCGCTATATGTTCAGGAAACTGTGGCAGTTGGCGAACAATGTTCGGTTCAAGCGCCTCAGATCAAGCCACTCGTACTGGAAAGATGTCAACTGGTGGGTATCGTTAGAGCCGACCCTTTGGAACAGAGTCCGAGCTTGCGACTTGTTCATCGAAGCGTTCGAATCTGAAGACAGGAAAGTGCAAGTCAAGTTTCCTCGACCTTCGAATAATACTGATTGTCCTTAGGTCCTGCGTATCTCTGAACGAGCAGCGCTCATCTACAGCGGAACTCCCGGACCTGAAGTCATGGAAGAAAGCAAGGGTGCTGGATGCATTGACTGAATTATCGGAGCCGGGCCCTGAGGACGGGCATCTTTTGTGCAAGCTCAGCGTTGAGCTACTGGACGAGTTCCCCATGTCGTACGCAGAAGCTTTCCTTAAGCCCCAGCTGCACGACTTCGAGTTCCTTCTACGTACTTTGGAAGGATTCCTAGGACAACACCAATGCGGCAAATCTGTCCATACTAATGGTCAGAGCGTGCAGGTCTTGAAGTTCGCCGCCAAGTGTGAGAAGCTGAAATTTACTTTGCCCGCAACGCCAGGTCAGATAAGACGACTTTGCAAACTTGGTATGTCGCTCGAGAAAGCATGGGCGTTGGAGTTCCTCGATCTCTTGGGCTCGAAGCCCAAGAGCACATCTTGGGTTGTCCAATTCTTTGAGGAAGCGGGAAAGTGCAAGTGGTGGGAGTCTCACGAATGGGCCTCTCCTGTGTTGCTCGAAACCTTCTATGCGAGAATCCTTGAGCCGATGATCGCGACCGTTGTGTACGCACCCGACTCTCCCGGAAACGACTTATCTTCGATCACGAAAGCGGACCTAGTTACTCTCCTATGCTGCTTTGACAAGTATTGACTTACTAAGCAATCGAATGACCTAGTCCAAAGACTAAGGTCGAGCGTGGGGGCACGTGTTAATTTGGAGGATCTGGAAGATGCCCTGTTGGAATGGTGATGGAAATAGTATGGTACCGCTTGGACGAATCTGAAAAAGCACCCGCTTCTCATGCAATCATGTCCATATTTCTTGACTTCTTCTTGTTCTTCTTCTCCTTCTTCTCTTAACTTTCCCACCTCGCGCATAAACCCAAGACCGATGTCGATGTTGCCCGCCCCTTCATCTCCGAAAGGCAACCTCTAAACCTACCAGGTATCTATCGCGGCCAATTCCAAGTTTTCTGCCTTTTACTGCTTCTCCCTACAGTTATTCCTCTACATAATCTCGAGACCGATATTGATGTTGCCCGCCCCCCTTTACTCGAATGGCAACCTCTAAACCCTATTAGGTATCTGTCGTGGCCATTGACCCATTTGCTGCGCAACACAAGCCCCGCCCAACAAAGTTAGCCGCCATCCTGCGCGTGCGCCACGTAAGCTTTCGCCCGACCGCGCCTTGTTTTTCGGCGGATCTTCGCCATTGCAATCCTTCAGCTTCAGCCTTGCTAAACTCGGGTTCAAAAATGATACATGACGCCCATTGGCAGTCCGAGTGCGTGGCTTAAACCTTGGTAGACACTGCAATGACGCCGATCCAACTACGTGCAATCTCACGAGGTACAAGGAAGGGCAAGTGTTGGTCAAGAGTTGCCTTCTGCCAGCATCAGATTAAATAGCTCGTGCCATCCCTTTCATCTGTTCCACCAGCATTTGTTCGTAGTTCCAATACTAGCTAAGCATGGCGCGTCACACCGGCTCATTCATGCGTCTTTCTTCTTCTTCATTGCTTGCGTCCCTCGTCACATCCTCGCTCGCAGCTCCTCTCCCATCGAATACAACGGACTCATGCTTCCCTCCCCCGAACAGCGTAGCTCCTTCCATCGAGTGGGGGACCTGTCCTGATGGATCCGGCGCCCCCGACAACGTCCTATGCGCCCAGTACTCCGTTCCAATTGACTGGAACGAGCCAAATGGAGAGCACTTCAATCTCGGTCTCGTCAAACTGCCCGCCGCTGCGTCCAATACCACATCGAGAGTCGGCTCACTCTTCGTTAATCCAGGTGGACCAGGCGGTAGCGCGGCAGATCTTGTACTTACTGTCGCGGGGGGAGCTTTAGAGTCCGAGGCTATGTTGGCAAGCTTCGACTTCATCGGCTTGGATCCAAGGGGTGTGGGCCTAAGTGCTCAGATCAAGTGTGATCCCGAGATCTTTGCTGAGCGGGTGTCATTGTTCCCGAAAACACAGGAGGATTTTGATGCTCTAGAGGATAAGAACAATAGACTCGGTGCATCTTGTCGCGAGCTTACTGGGCCGCTGCTGGAGCACGTCGACACTATTAGGTATGTCCACCTCCGCTATTGACCTACGCACAATTCTAAGATGAAGTAGTACAGTGAAAGACCACGAAGCTGTACGTATTGCTCTGGGCAATGAGCCCATCAATTTTCTCGGACTGTCATATGGCGCACAGCTCGGCGCCCAGTACGCTGCCCTCTTTCCCGACAACATCCGTACGCTAGCTCTTGACGGCATCGCACAACATTCCCAAGGGCAAGCCGCAAACATCCTAATCGAGTCATCCTCCTACACCGTCTCTCTCAAGCTCTTCTTTGAATGGGCGAGCACAAACGAATCATCACCCCTAAAGGGAGAAGAAGTGGAAGAGTTCTGGATGTCGCTCCTCACCAACGCTACTGAGTCTCCAATCAACGCGTCGGGATGCGATGGCAAGAAGTGCCGTGCAGACGTGAACGCGGAGGAGATACTATTCAGCGCGCAGTTATTACTGGTAGAGACCACCGGAGACGTCAAACGAAATAATTCTTGGGGTGCCCTCGCATCTGCCCTCTACAACGCCAGCCAAGGTGATGCAACCGCATTCGCTACCTCGCTCGCCGACCCCAGCGTGCTCTCTTTTCTTGCAATTGGCTGCTTGGACTGGACCGCCACACGCACGCTCTCTGAGTCGCTCCAGAAACAGACTATGGGTGAGACATACACGCCTCTTACCCGTGGCGCAAGTCAATCCTACCAAATCCAACACCAGTGCATCGGGTGGCCCGCTGCCGTTGTCAATCCGCCAAAGAAATTGGAGATTAAGTCTGAGACGACTATTTTGTTGGTGAGCAGCGAGGCGGATCCGGAGACGGGATATCCGTGGGCGATTGGTATGCTGGAGGAGATTGAGAATAAAGTGCTTGTTACGAGGAAGGGATCGGGGCACACGAGCTTTGCGCTGGGAGGGGAGACGGCGGATGTAATGGGGAAGTATCTAATTACGGGACAGGCGCCGGAGGAAGGACTGTTTCTGCCGTCGTAGAACACCAGCAAGACAAGGTCAATGTAATAGTATAGAGTAGTTGCGAGTCATTAGTAGATTCAGTTACTGCTTAGCACTTCATGTGAACGAACTAGTAGCGTGTAAAATCCCTCTTTATTGAGCCCGTGTTCCACGTACGCGCAATCAATTCATTTTTTGTTGTTGGTAACCTTGCAAGAAGAAAGAGTATACGCCGAGGTGGTGTCGGTGAACGCCAGCGTGTGTTGCATTTATCGATGTTGACAATAGCAAGCAGTCTTAGCTTTGTTGACATTGACAACAATCTGGTTGATGTATAGTCTGCCGTCCCTCCTGCGGGCAGCAATTGAGATGAGCATGAAGACGAGTTTGCCGATGAAAAGGTTGAGTCGACCCCACAAACCAACTTAGGTTTTAGCGTCAGCTGAGTCATGCCCAACTTGGTTCCCTTGCTCTGTTGGAATGAAAGCCTCGTACACTTCTGCAGCATCGACACGAGCATGCTGCTTAATTCTCCACGATGAATCCCTACGAGTTTCGACCTTGGTATCCAGCGGGAATCCGCAATTTCGTTACCGCCGGTGCCAGCCATTACATCGCCCTCTTCGACGACGATAGTGTCCTCAAATTCCCACTGGTACCCCCAGACGAAAAAGATGTCTTCACAGCCAAAGCCATGGAATATCGCAGGAACGTCAGAGAAGCCGCAGTTGAAGGCCTTGAGGTCGAACGGCAGATACTTCAAGAATTGGGACAACATCCAAGAATAATTCGTTTCGTGCGGAATCATGAAGACGGTCTGCTGCTCGAATATCTGCCGAATGGATCAGTTGAAAGATATCTACGCGATGTTGCCCCCAATACTTCATTGCAGCAACGATTGATATGGGCGCGACAGGCTGCAGAAGGTCTAGCGTACATCCACGAGAAGAACGTGATTCACTGCGATTTCAGTGTTGGGAACATCCTTCTCGACAACAACATATCGATTAAGCTTTGCGACTTTCAAGGAAGGCTTCTAGGTCCTGATGGGGCAGTCATTCATGACGGCGGAGCAGCCGAAAGTGTCATGTCTTCAATGCCACGACCGGATCGGTATCACTGCGACCGTAAAACCGATATATTTGCCTACGGGACAGCGGTCTACTTTATGATGACAGGCAAGCCGCCCTTTCCTGACCTGGACACCGCAGATGACGAGGACGAGATCATCAGACGATTCCAATGCCGCGAGTTTCCTTCTTTACATGATTATCAAGGTGGTAATGTGGTGCGAAAGTGCTGGACGGGCGGCTACGAATTTGCTGATGCGATTGTGCTTGATTTGAAAGATTTGGAAAGATCGGGATGTGCGGGGTACTAGGACAGTGAAGCGCAGGACCTGACTGCGAATGTTATCGAAGACGATATTTCGGATGGCGTTGCGGGCAACCTCATTCACACTATGTACCGAAGCGTTTTGTATGGCTCAACACAAGCTCGACGCTGCAGCGTACAAGGTGGGATGAATTTGCGCACCGCAGTTCTTAGCACAAATAATGGTGCTAAGGAAGATTTGAGAATTGTATTATGGGCAAGCTGACAAAAATCCCCAAGAATGGAGTGGTGGCCTTGTCTAGATGTTATGTTCATTACGTTATAATACATACGAGAGCACATCCGCATGTGGGTGCCTGCAGCTGCACAGCCCCAGCCCATTAAGTTTACTATATCCTGCTCACGCTCGGCTCTCACTCCTCTCGACCTTGACGCAAGACAAATGGCTCGAACATGGCTCCCAGATGCGATTATGCTCCAAATTATGCTCGAAACCGATGTTCAGACGAAGCAGAACATGCGCCTCGCTTGTCGCGCCTTCTACGCTTTAATGGAGGCGTACAGCAACTCTATTGTCTCAACGATCCGTTTACGACACGACGAAACGATCTGGAAATACTTTTCAATAGACGCTCCTAAGATAATACCGTTGCGGATCGCATTCGAGCTCGATCGACGGATCCGCACCGCGAAATGGATCGCCGCAATGGCGCTACGGGATCAACCTACTATAACACCGCAGAAATCAATCGCCTCCGAATCATATTATCCACTGATGGATTTCAATGACATGTTCGACCATATTGTCGTGGGTCTTGGCATCATCTGGCACCTCTCGAGCATTTACAAAGCGGGATCACCTGGTGATCGCCAAGGCATACAATTCTGGACCTCGAAACATCGATCTGATGTATCCACCGATTCCCAACCCATAATCGAGACCGACAATGGCATTGCCAGACAGCAATTCGACTATATCCGCGCCTTGGACGACGAGGGGCTGAAAGCTTACTACCACTGCATAGCATATTGTACGCCAGTCTTGTATGGTATGAGAGCGGGCGTCAAAATTGATAAGTATGACCGGCACAGGCCAGGGGATGGAAAGTTGTGCAATTGGTACTCTTGGTTCATCTTCCAAGAAGGCCCAGAGTTCTTTGTTGATGCGTGGGGTTCGGTGGACGGGAATGAGAGGTGTGTCGAGAGGTTGTTAGATGCTAGGAAGGGGAGGAATGAGGAACAGTATGAGTGTGAGGCGGGGTGGCTGCAGGATGTTATTATGCAGCGCTATTATCGAAGTTTCCGTGGCGAATTTGATGATGATGCTGAGTTGGTGATTGGGAGTGAGGAGGAGAGATGGAGGATGGTGGAAGGGTGGATTGAGGAAAGTGGGTTAGATGGTGGGAAGGTGAGGGAAGGCGATGATTGGAGGACGGCGGTATTGACGTTGAGATGGGCAAGTATATCGGCTAAACGAAATGCAGAGAAGAATGAAGAGAAGAAGAGAGAGAGGAAAGAAAGAAGTAAGAAAAGAACGAAGAGCTTTGGAATAGGAAGGAATGAGTACAGATTTGGTATGTAAGCATAGTAAGGTAGTATACACATCCTCTTACTGGAGGTTCGATCCCTATCTCGCGTTATCCTTATTCAACCCTACTGCCACATAACCCTCCCATACGACCTTCACTCTCCTATGGATGTGATGGCGACTCGTGCTCAGCCAGCAGCGCACCCGGTCTGCTTCATCAATCTAGTATGGCTACTTCCGAGACAACTATACAAAGCATCACCGCTAGCACCAAGCGCCTAGCTCGAGTTCACAACCTCCCTTTATCCAATTTCTAGCATTGGATGTTAGTCGGCGTGCCACTTCAAGCTTCATTGAACTTGAAACAGTACATTTTGTCCACATCGTCTCCTAGAGTACCCGAAAAAGATTTTGAAAAGGCGGTACGGTAGCGAGTGAGACCACTCTCGTAGACGTCAACCATGGCGGAGTTGATGACGTAATTGGCTCGCTCATTATGAGCAGAGGTGGCTACAAGAATGGGGTTAATTACAGCGCCTCTTTCAGCACATCGTGACAATATCTCATCTGCACTAGGAAACTCTCAGGTTCCTGAATCACGGGTACGCTATGCCACTAGAGCCTTGGAACAAGGATACTCTTGATCAAACCTTCGTCCTATAGCTCCGAAACTTAAAGACATGTTATTCCTGGTTTTTGGGTAGGTAAACAACTGAGATGGGAATGATCGTCTCGAACGGAACCTGAAACAGTAAGCTTGAGACCGCTGTAATCTCTAACTTTTAAGGCGATAATATGTACAGGACTAGCTGATATACCAATGCACATTGTCCATACTCCTATGAAATCACGTTGGTGCATTTTGGGTGCGGAAGAAGAGGATGTTGTACCGCTGTAGCAGTTGTTTCGTTACAGTTGGATGCACGATACTCATAAATGAGAAGAGAAGGTTAACTATGATTATGGACGCCCATACACCTTGGATCGCGCTCTCGTTGGCCTGAACACTTGGTAGCGTTGAAGGCGAATACCAATGCGTGGTTGGTGAAAGCGAGTGATGGAAGCAAATGGTGAATGTGTAGCAAAAGCCGCCGGGTGTAATGAACCGGAAGCACTGCACACCACCCCAATGCGAACCTCCTATCCGCACTCCCTTTTGGGACATGGAGAGAGTGTGTGAGCCTCAGGGCTAGTGGCGCCAACGTCTTCGCATAGTGTGTCCGGTAACTTCGTGAGTCTCCCCAGTGCTCGTGGTGACTCATGGGGACCGATCGGATGTGCTGTCGCCTAGCGTTAATACGCAACGATTAGCCCGTGGAAAGAATACGGAAGGCTTCCCTTTGGACAGGCTCGCGGGCGCATGTAGTCGCAACGGTTGACGATAGAACGCTTCGGTGCACAAGTTCAGTTGAGAAATATGACGTCAATTTCGACGCTAAACCTATTCCGAGGTCTCGCAATCTCAACACCAACCCTATATACAGCATCTTGTGTTGGTCGCAGACAATCCGTAAACAGTACCCGAAAACTCCAACCCATGCGTAATATTCTATACCATGCTTGAAGTTCTCAGGCGTATCCCAGGACTTTCCAATTCGTTCCTCGTTTTTACATTATTTCACATCTGCCAAAGCAAGTTCCTCTCGTCCTTCACATTGACAAGCACGTACTCCGTACACCTCGGGTCCGTCTTGCGGTCGGGAATGGTAACCGCCATCAGGTTCATTTCCATCCACGTGGGTCGCATTCCCATCTTCTCCAGACTCTCCCACCACGTCTTGAACCTTCCAAAGGTAATCTCCGGCCGATCGTCGCCGACGTGGATCTCGATCATAATCTGCCCGATTGGCAGCAGCGCATCGCCCTGACCCTTCCATGCCTTCGTGAAATGGTCCATGATAGAATCGAACGCAGTATACTCCGAGCCCTCGACATCGATTTTCAGAATGTCAATGTAGGTGTGGTTGTTCTGCGCCATGAGCGACTGGAGCGTCCAGAAAGGCGGGCTCTTCGACGGCTCGTCCTCTTTTCCGATGCCGACTTTGGAGAAGAATGTGCGTGCACGGTGCGCGGCGGGGATCTGTGGACCCCAGCCCTTGACGGAGAAATCGTAGCCCCAGACGCGCGCAGCGGGGACGCGGTCGAGCAGTTCGGCTTCAAAGGAGGATTCGTCGTTGACGCCGAAGCTATACGCGACGATGCCTTCTTGCCCATCCGCAGGCGGCTTCGCGTTCCATGATTGAGGTACTGGAACGGCTTCGTACAGACTCATTCCGCAGACCCATTTTCCACCATCTCCAAGTCGGCCAACTCTCTGCACGTCATGGGGACATGTCCATGTAGGCGGGAAAAAGTCCCAAAGCGTATACGGGTACTTCAAGAAGCCCGGTATCGACTGCGCCGGGAACAGCGGGATTTGCGGGTTCTCTGGGTGCTGGGCCGCCATCTGATCGCGGAGTCCCGTACTCCGCTTCCAATTCTGTTCCGACCTTTCCATTCTCTCTTTGAGTTTCGGGTCAATCCGACCTGGTGGTGGGCGCTGTGAAGGAAATGAGGGCATGAATGACTGCTCGTCGGCATTGTGGTGGAGTATCGCGACGAAGAAAACGAGTGCAACGACTGTCGCAATAACGCGACCTAGAGATTGCGTCAGTACAGCTTTCCTATCGAAGCCACGAAAGAACCGACTTACCGTTTAGTGATCGGAACGACATGATTGAATGTGGTAGCGAGAAGGAGTGTGGAGTTGAGTTCACAGGCTGTCTCAACGAAGGAAAGGAAGATGGACAAAGGAGGTTTCGGGAAAAGAGAAGGTTGAAGGAAGTTGCTTCAGAACGGTCACCGGTATAAGAATAGCCCTCGCATAAAAGACTAGAAGAGCAGTTGAAAGGGGAACCAACGGGGCATCAATCCCCATTCAATTGGCGTGACGCACGCAGCCTGCCAAGCGCCATCACTGCGTATCAGCCCAGCGGCGTAACAGGCGGCGGGACAGCGGATGGTCGAAGCACATGAGGCGAAACGACTCGTTTCAGCTGGGAGAGACTCCCCACATCCAACCATCTCGAAACTGGTCGACTATTCTTACCCTGCCATGTTAGGGCCGACATGTGCTCCGCTAGGGCCCATATTTCCCACGCGTACTAATCTCTTAGCTTCGGGGGCTTTGCTGATCGGCATGATGATCTGACGCTTGCGGTCTTGATGATTGTGTGGAGACCGATCGGTAGCCGACACGTCAAACAAAGGAGTTTTGGTTGCGGCATCTGCTATCAAGGCTCGGTGACACCACTGCCCGTCCATTTCCATTCCCGTGCGTATATACGAGCAGCAAGACGCCGCACACCGGGTACCGTAGCATGCGCCTAACGGCACAGCTGGGGCGATATCTGACAGCTAAATCAGGCATGCGCCGCGACCGTGTTGAAGCTGCGATGATTGGCTGAGGAGGATGACGAGTACAAAAATTACCGAAAACGGGCCACGCCCCTGTTAGCAATCTGCATGCTGTCTCGTGCGTTATGTGGTTACTCAGCTTATCCAAACACCACCAACTGTCGGTTGCCCCGACTAGCTACACTCACTCCTGCATGCCATGTTCCTATCATTTGATCCTGCGTATTCCTATCGTGCAATTCCCACAATTTGGGTGTCAGAAGTTGGAGTTGAAATTGAAGTTGTCGCTAGGCAACGGCAAGTCGAGGGGTAGTACGGAGCTAGAATGGGAGGGGTGACACCAACACATGGCCTATACGGGACCCTAACGGCTAACGCAAGCCACCCTGCACACCATCCTCCACATTTTAGCTCTGGTTGCGGGGAAGCCGGTCATCGAAGGCTAAATAGGTAGCACAAGAGGACGGTAGTTCATATGTTAGGGGTAGGAACAAACGCTCTGACATTGCTATACAAAGGAAAAGGTCTATGCTAAAACTCTATGAACGACCAGCGCTGCCACAACAAGCAGCCCGCTGCAAATTGTGAATACCATGTTGCGGTGATGCTCGCCTGAGATATTATTAGCAGATGCTCACGCGAACACGTAAGAGTGGCGTTTGACATACCTTCTTGGGTCGTGCTCAGCGCGAGTACGACGAATGCGTTAAGCGGCACGCGCAAAATCGTGTAAACGCTCGCTCGTGATCCGTCCTCGATCAATCTCCCGCGCAGAGACGCCATGGCCGGGAAGTAAACACCGCAGCACACTTCGAAGATGCAGAAGCACCATAGAGTAATGCTTTCTTCACGCACATAAGCCGGCAGGAAGAAACATAACGATGCAGCGCCGAGAGTGCCGATCAGGATGTTCTTTGCGGGAGTCGAGGTTGCGGAGGCGATAACGTAGTTGTAGAGTTGCGAACCTAACATCATTGAGCACATCAGGATGGCGAAGATCAAGCCGAATGGAAGGTCTGAGAAAGTAGCTGTCAGTAAACGCGAAGTGAGTGCCGGATGTTTCGTAACATACCTCCAGCTGCGCCAGACTTCTCGTGGCAAAGCTTGAGCGCAGGAAACTTGAAGAAAATGAACAGGAACAGTGAGCCCTCGAAGAAGCATGATGTGAGCGCAAGTGTCGATATGTTCTTGTCTGTAGTCAAATCGTTAATACATATCCCCTCTGACGGAACTGGTTATCGTACCTGAAAGAATAAGTTTCACAACCGACTTGGAAGGCGCAGGTTCATCCTGGCCTTCCTCCGCCAAAAGGCTCGCCGACTCCGCCGGTCCATCCTCCCGAGTACCGTAGTTCTCCGACCAGGTCTTCGAAATCGTGAGGAAAGCCACAGTCAAGCAAGCCATGGATGCCATGAACGGTGCCTTTGCGGTACCTGTAGCGCGCACCAACCATTCAGCCATGACTCCTGCGATAATTGCGACCACGCTGTTGAGCATAGTCATCTTGCTGAAGATGCCGCTGAGGATAGAGCCGGACTGGTCGTCCAGCATCAAACCGTTGAACTCGGCAACCAGCCAACTCTCAAAGACGCTGTACAGCAATGTTCCGGACATGCCACCCAATATGCGTCCCAGGAAGAGAATGATGATGTTGTCGCCGAGAAGTGTAAGGCAGGAGAGAGAGTAGAGGACACAGTAGGCGAGACATGCTGCTTTGCGGCCGAATCGATCCGCGAAGGAGCCAGCGAAGGAGGCGGAGATGCCGCCCGACAGGAAGCCGACCATAAATAGCAGTGCTACAAGTGATTCCGCAAGACCCTTCTCATCTGATAGCAAGTTAGTTATCGAGTGTTCAGTCTACGTGATGAGAAACAAACGTACCTTTGTAGATGGGGTAGATGTACGGTCCTTGCAGCCAGTCCGCACCATTCACCAGCAGATACACGGGTAGGAACTTCCATTTCAGTCGTTGCACATGTGCTCCGTCACCATCCTCACGACCTCGATGCTCGACTTTCTCTGATGTGGTCGGGCTGTTTGGCGCAGAAATCGATTTCGCCCGCCATGAGCGATACAGCACGACGCTGTTGAATAGTAGCAAGCCGCCAAATGTGTTCCGGTAAAGATCCATGGCCGTCTAGGTAGGAAAAGTGAAAGAATGAGTGTGTAGATGGATATGTAGAAAGGATGTTGAAGACAAACAAATGTTGAAGGGATGCTCAGTAAGAGGACATCAAACAAAGAACGAGGCACTGCCCAGCCCAGTTCCAGCAGCCCAGACATGTCCATTGCATCACAGCCCCTCGAACAACCATGTAGCCCCGATTGGAGATGCGCGCGTAAGGGTGGCCCATGACCGTGGCATGTCTCGTGAAAAGCGGGCCGGACCAGGGTATGCGTTGCCGCGCATCGGGAACTTTAGCAGGTGGAACCGGGCGCGCCAAACGAATTGCCGATTGGGATTTTGGGACACGCTATGTTTCGCGTTGGAATCCGTCATCGTCGCAGTGACACTGACAAGCTTCGCAGTCCGCAGCCGCTCACGGTCGTTATTCATTAAGGCTTGTTTGGCCGGGCAAATCGAGATATCGGCCAACACACATCCTCCACAATTCCTAATCCACTCTCCGCAAACGGTACCACACGACACGCGTTCGTGATTGTCATCTGCGGACTCCACATCGCTCCTCCGCCGCCCCTCTGCGGGATGTTCTCCGATTGTTCCAGATGGGGAGTCCCAGATGGGGAACCTGAAATCGCGAGACGCAGCGCGCGTCGCGATGACGTAGCGTTCCAGGGAAATAACCTTAAGCTGAAGCGTCTCCCGTACATGTGAATCCGGCTTGAAGACAACTACACCAACAAGACTTTTTTGCGTGAGGCGGCATGTGGGTCAATTGCTTGTGCATAGATATGCTGGCCGGGATGCCTGTTGAGTATCACGTGATCGCAAATTCACTCGAAGTGTCGATGCTACGAGCACCCACGGGTACAAAGAACAGCGACATACTTCTCAGTCTTACACACGCGCCCGGATTGTATGCCTTATTGCCTCCGCAAACGGCAGACGGAGAGATGACTATCAAAGGCCGCAACCAGTCAACTCGTTGCTAGCGAAGTTGGAGCCCCGCACACGACACCACACGCTTGTCACGAAACTCTCCATTCCCGCATCGCTTGTTCCCTCCCGCCCGCAGCCCGCTACGGGAGAGAAAAATTCAAATCAATCCGAGCACCAGATGACATGGACCTGGACCACAGTCCACATCGCTCAAAAGTCTCCCATAGATCAGGTATGAACAAGCGCCCTGGCCGCGTACATCGCATTGTCTACCAATATCGACACACCACGAAGCGTGCCTTGTCGCCTTTCCATGGACTCAGCACCACGACCCTTTTGAGGTCACGATCAGAAGAGGTAATATTTACGGTGAAAAACTCGGTGACAGACAGGTTGTCTATCGTATGATGTACGCCGATTAGTCTTCCATACATGATATGATTAGGATTGTAGGGAGTATGCGGAGCGAGAAATTCCTGCTCTTATAATGGAAAAGGCCGCTCGAATTAATCACAACACCGACAAGTATTGCCATTCTAGTTTACCTCCCGACTCCAGATCCAATCTACCTACCATCCGCAAATTGCCAGTACCATCTCACTAGGCACAATGAAAGAGTAACGCAGAGCTCTTCACTTTGTATCTGCCGCACTGGCAGTACTCGCATCACCTTCTACTTGGGCGATATCCATATACCCCTTTGCAACGACTTTCTCATAGGCCGTCACTGCAGAACGTCGATATTTTGCATCGATCCATGCCCCTCGTGGGCTGAGCATTTGATACACTTACGTGAGCTGAAATTGGCGTTTACTTTCATTCTTCGTACCGGGGGGATTTCTTATGGAATCGTTTGTGGGTTTTTTAGATTTTTAGATTTGCCTTACGGGATTGCTTTCACTTTGCTTGCAAGAAGAATGCACACGAAATTTACATGAAGGCGCTATACCCATACCTCACAAACGAACTTTCATCCTTTCATCAACAGTGCCATCTCAATGACGAGTTGATCATCGCATCTCTTTATTTCAACATGCATGTCGATGTCCATTCACTCACAGAGTGTGAGCCGTCTACTGTGCCACCCAAGCCATAAGAATCTCCTTGAGTAGTACCTCGTGCAGCTCTGAGCTCACGGCAATCACCCAATTATCAAACCCAACGGGCCCTCAGTCCAAGGCCTTCAGCGTATGCTGCTGCACCAAAGCCTAGTGTAGCGGTCGGACAAAGTTAGTAGCGACTCTTAACAACCTACAACTTCGACTATTGCCTGCGAGCAACGAGCGCACAACGTGACCTAATGCTACCTTAGGAGTAGCACTAAAAGTCTGCGTCCGCGATAGCTCCTATCTTATCTCCTCTATCACTACTACTACTATTATTACGTCTCTACCAGCCTCAGCTCCCGAATACGTCGCTCTCTAGATATATTAGCTTGAACGACATCGCCTACATCGTCGCCCTCTTTTAATTGTCCTTATGGTCATCGTCTGCGCCCCTTCCCCCTACCAGTCATCGACCCGTCTAGCGAGGACAACCCTGTCGACCACCCTCTTATGTATATGTACCTAGCCTATATCGATCAGCTCCGTAAACCGCGAAGAACGTACTAGAAAGTGCTATCTATAGCCGCCTTAGCTATTAGCACAGGCGTATAAAGTATCTTAGGCTGCTCTACGTAGATACACGGGAGCAACTACAGGATATCTACGATCTACTTATACAGGCGGCACTATGCTGTCTAGGTTGTGAGGTGATAACCTCCCGTAAACCTTTGGAGGAGGATTTTAAGGAGCTAGAGAAGTAAAAGAAAGAGATAGAAGAGCTAGTTAAAATTTTGCGTGACGGGGACTTAGAGGAGGTATAGGAGGACTTCCTTAACCGCTGCTAGTCTAAGACCTATCGGAAGTAGCATAGCTGGGTGCTGCGTGCTTGCGAGCATACCTAATACGCGCACGCAGGCGGGCTGCGTCGAGGACAGTTAGCCTACCTGCGACAACGCGTCACAAGAGGCGGGCAGAAGGATGTCAAAAGAGTAGGACGAAGACGAGCAGAAGGTCTAGATCTGCGTAGTTAGCTGTACGTCCCGTCAGTAGAGAAGTGTTGTGTTGAGGTCGTCGACAGAGTCGAAAAGGATCGGACCAACGTTTTTGCAAAATGACGTAACGGCACCTAACGGCACGTAACGGAGCAGATTAAACGACCTCGTGCTCAAGAGGGAAGAACGCCTTCGTGCCACCCAAGCAATTTCGGATTTTATCATGATCATTAGCTTCGCGGTCATGTTGCCCATACACTCTTTGTTTCGGCCGCCGTCAGTCTTTATAACTTCATCGTATGTTCTTACATGAACTTCT
>Ga0247803_1000709_pt1 | contig 17678 bp, 14 predicted proteins | sample UWRJL014104B1_FD_180928 | JGI IMG/M metagenome (GOLD analysis project Ga0247803, IMG submission 180928) | Plant litter microbial communities from Arlington Agricultural Research Station in Wisconsin, United States - UWRJ-L014-104B-1 | ecosystem: Environmental > Terrestrial > Plant litter >...
ACCTCTGGTTCGGCTTCTTTAATAACTACTACCACTTCTACTTTCTCGGCTACTTCCGCCGCTTCGCCTACGCGACGACACCTACTAATACAGCTTCGCTTCACAGCTCTTCTTTATCCTCAAACAGCTTTAGCTCCCTCCTCATCTTATCTCCAACATCTCTACGACTTCTTCAAGATGCAGATCGAAGCGTGCCATACCGAGACTTTCCCGGCTGCCATGGCTCATGTGGACAAGGACACCAGCACTCCCACCGCTATCATCGAGCAGGCCTCGAATCCTGAGCAGCTACCGGAGACGCCTGTTTGGCATGGACCACTTCCCGAATCTCCGTCCTGGCTTACTCCCCTCACTCCCATCTACCCACCGGTTTTGCCTTCCTTGGCCTCTTTGCCTTCACCCAGCTATATTCCCAATTCTCTTTCAATCAGCCCAACCTTTGGACCTAAGAGCATCGCTCATGCTGGTCGTCCGTTGTTTCCCGCTACTGGCAAGACGTACCCAGCCGCTCTCAATGGTTGCAACTCAGCTTTCGCTCAAGGCATTGCCGTTGGTCGCATCGACAGAAACGTCACTTCTCCCATCAAAGAACGCTCAGGCGTCAAGGTCTCCCGCAGATCGAAGTATACAAAGAAACCAGTCGATATCCCGGAGAGCAACACCAGCGTCGCTCCCAAGTCTATCTCGCCTGGGTCTGGCATCAAGCTCAAGATCAGCTTCAAGAAAAACTTCGAGCGTATCACCGTCATCCAGAATGGCCGTAACAACTCTGCTGCTACCACTAGCAATGGTCGCAAACAAAACGTCGTAGAGGTCACTACCGAAGAGTCAGACTTTACCGACTCAGATATTGAGCACATCACCGTCCAGAAGAACGGTCAGAATACCTTCGAGAAAGCCAGTACTGGTCGCAAGCGTAGTGCCGATGAAGTCATTGTCGACGACTCAGACTATACCGACTCAGACATTGACATCAACCCTGTCCCTCGCAAAAAGCGTGCGCTCACTCCAATCTTGCCGACAGTCAAGACTGAGGTCACGCTTATGCTGCCTAGTATGAAACGCAAGGATCGCATCGTCGACCCCAGCAACCCAAAAGACGCTGCGCTCATCGCCGCAGCTACCAAAGCCGGCGCCGAGATCTACGATTCAGATCTCGAAGATCTGCCCAACGCCGAGCTCAAGGGCGTGAAGAGGCGGCAGCTCTTCCGCAACGTCAACTGGGGCTCTGCCGCCACCGACTTCGCCAACGACGGCACTTTCTCGAAGAACCCCGCCTTCACCCAGTTCGTGCCGGGTCGCTGGGAGCGACAGCCAGATGGTACCGTCGCCGACCAGAAGTGCAAGCTTCTGGTCAAGCTGACTGACCTCAGCGGCGAGAAGCGCATCTTCGCGAACCCGCCGCCGGCCGACTGGGCCAGCCAGGAGGCCATCACCATCCTGAACAAGCGGACTGTTCAGCAGATTCGTCGGAACACGGAGACGCGCTTCCGCGAGGTTGTCGTGCCGTACGTGCTGGAGGAGCGGCGCTGGATCGTCGCAAACCTCCAGCACGGTAAGCCGGCCGGCCCTTGGGATGCGTTTGTGGTGGCCTTCAACAAGCAGTTTGAAGGCCGGGTAGTCGCTGGTTCTTCTGAGCCGCGACCGGCCCGTACAATATCGAGTCTCTGCAAGGAGGTTGAGCGCTTCGGCGCTCGGTATAGCAAGGGCTTGGTGCCGGCGATGGCGATGGCGAAGAAGGTGTGAGGTGTGATGGCTGTGGTGTTTTGCCGTGAGCTGGACTCCGGTGGGTAGTGGTAGTGATAGTCGGTAGCTTGAACCTGCTGGCAGATTCAATGCTGGGTAGCTAGATAAATGCACATATACACAGATACTCGCCCCATGTCACCGTCGAGCTACATCCGTGCCATCAACAACTTGCAATAATCAGCTTACCGGAGGATACCAGGATGAGCTTTACACGCCATCCTTTTTCCTACATTCAACTTACGACGTACTTTTGTACCTCTTACATACATGCTCTTAATGTAGTAAACTCCCTCAGTGTAAGTCAATAGCATCTTGGATCTAGTACATTGATACACGGAAAAATTCCATTCAAATATTCTTGAACCCAGTCGGGTCTTGATCTAAAGCAATGATGTAGCCACTAACGAACCGCAAATCAACCTTGGCCATAAGATTCGCCAAGGTAGCTATGTTGACCTGCCTCTGTGGTGAAGGCCGCGGCTTCTCGCTCAAGAAACTTATAGCCTCCCGGGGGCGATGTGTGCAGTATCGTTCAACGCGTTTTCAGCAATATCCATCATTTCTACACTAGATCAATATGATCGACATTTACTGTGGCATCGAAGTCAGCATGGCGAAACTTCAAATCATCTTCGATAACATAGTTCGGCACGTGCGCTGGCATTCCCGGACATAGCAGATCGTTGTCAGCCGTGTAAACCTCCAGCGCAAGAATGCTATGGATAAATAAGACTCCAAGACAGTTTTAGATCAGTTGACATAGTGCATTAGCCAACCGTGTCGCGCTGGGCGCGCCTTGTAAGACATCAAGCATGTATTGCTTATGCATATTCCAGTGAGTTGGGCCGAACATTTCGCGGATTAGGGGAAGGATGGTTGCCGCGGTAGTCCTGTTTGCGTGCCTCATGATTGCTCACGAGAGTAGTTGCGGAACTTTTTGTAATGATACAAGTGGTTTCGCGCGTGCATAGAGCTGTAGCTAGCCAGGCGCCTGATGTTCCGAGGTCCCGAGGTTAGCATGTACGTGCATGACCTTACCGCTTTCGGTCGAGAGGTCTAAGACGCCACGTTGCCACTAGGGTGTGCTTGGTGGGTTCTAGTCAGCTGACCATCTGTTTATTGGCTCGGTTACCCAGCATTCATCACGTGACTAATCTCCAGAGACGATCCCGGCCGGTGGTACGCCCCTGCCACATTCCACGACGCCCGGAAAATGTATCGCGAAATGAAAACCAAAGGAAACACTAAATACCACACGCCAGAAGGTGTAATGACGGTTTGGCGATAGTTGTTGAGAGCGTTTACCCCGCCCCACCTTATTGTTTAAGAAGCCTAACAGGTTAACCCCGATAAGAGACGACGAAATCCCGTGGCGGTGCATCACAGTCACCTCAGACCTCACCTCACCTCCTTTGTTGTCAATTGACGACCCGCGATTTGCAGGCGCAACCCCACTTTACACCTTTGCCGATCGAACCAGCGCCTAAATATTCCGTGTCACCTCTTTCATCGTCTACCCGTCGCCCGACATCACCATCCACCTTTTCATTGCCACGAGGATTCCACTTCGTGACTTTGCGGCCGAGCGACAATGACGAAACCCAGGCCCGAGCGCGTAATTTCGCGTTTTCCTCGCCATCACATCAAGAACATCGGAGCAGGCACAATCGGCACAATCTACCTGCACCGGAATTCGATAGGGGAGATCGAGCGCGCAGAAGCAAAGCTTGACGATGCGCCATTCCAGACCATGATGATCACATCTCCTCATCTGCTCCAGATATTCGGGGACCGTAGTGGTTCCATCAACTTTGACGTCCTGAACCATCCGGCACCCGAATTTCGACTGGTCGAAAGTGAGCCTGGAAATTTCGAAGTCGGCACGCTGGTAGCGGTTGAATATGTACGAACGAACGATCACAACGGCATAGTCTCGAAAGAGCGTGCATCCTCAACGCGCGTTTCCATCGTCGCATCAACGCCAACGGCAATTGCTACGTCGGTGAGATCGAAGTCGAGGAGCGAAAGAGGCGAAAGACCGACGGTACAGCCTACAAGAACATCTGGCCGAAACCATGGCGGTCCACTCGTAGAGATGTCGGAGCCAAATCCCACCAACACAGCCTCTCCGAGTCCGCAACCTCAACCCATCGAATCCTACCCATACGTCGCCACCGATCGAGCTCCACCTGGGGTCGACGTTGCAGCTACTACAGCTGGAATGGATGCCATCAGAGCTCAAGTACTTGATCACCTATCTGAAGAGGACCAGGAAAAGTACACGTACCTGTTAACGAGAGGGTGCAAAACAATGTCAAAAGCAGGACAAGCGGCGCGTGACAAGATGCGCATCAAACTCCGGGAACTGTTTGAAAATTGTGGGCACGAATATGGGACGGTGGCGGAGCTGCATAACGAATATGCGGATCTATTTCGAACGATCGAGACGAGGCTCACGCATCAGATTCCAAAGATTGAGACATCATAACATGAGCGCCAATTCGAAAAGCCCATGCAGCAGCGCTGAAAAGCGGAGCGGTTTATAGGTCGAATATCCGGACTTGTTACTCATGCAAAGATGGATAAGCTACATGGAGCTATATTTGCTCCCCGTGGCCAGTACATAGTCCGATACTACACAAATTTTAATTCTATTCTCATTAGCATTCAACACGAAAACAAAATTCCATGCGACCGTGTCGCGTGCACTCTGAGATGAGCTGTCGTTGTCGTTCTACCCTCCCGATCTTAGCATGCTCTGTCGTCTTGTGAAAATGTACAAGCACTGTTTCTATTTAAGCATCTTCTAAGCAGCGTTCAAAAAGTAGGCGGAGACAGAATGCAAGGCTGAATACGAACCAGGAGAGAGGAGCTCGACCACAGGCTATAGAACGATCCGAATACTCTTCACACGATTCGTCACGAGGCCATCTGAGCGACGTCTTTTGCGCCATCGAAAGAGAGGAGGTGGCGTAAAACGGTATCGGAAAAGGCTAACTAGTGGTCGAACAGAATAAGGGCAAGATAGAACTGGTTCTTTTTAGTATTGGAAACGCCCCTATGAGGTAGATCTGTAGCTTTCGGGAGTTCTTGGACCGCCTCAGGTAGTCCTTCGTATGTTGTAATCTCTGTTTCAGGATGGGAACATCGTTCCCAAGCAGGACAAGCTTCAAGCCTTCCTCGAAAAGTGGGATTGCCCGTGATAAATCCCAGATCAAGTCGCGGGCCGGGTTCAGGTAGGTCTTTCGCTCCCTAGCGTCTAATATGTGGCCGAGGGAGACATCGAGTTTGGCCAATACCATTTTACCATTCTAGGCACCGTTTGGACAGATTATGTCAGTAACGCGATGAAGGTTCGCCACGGGAAACCGGCGTTGGACTAGACCCGAGATCTATTCATTCCATCCTCATGTTTGACCCGTTCTTTTGCAACAAGCCTAGCGCTTGCCCGACGAGATGTGTGGAACCAATTATCAAGATCAGCACGCCATCTTGCGTGCTCTGTTCTTGTGCCATTACAAGAGCATCTGCCAAAGAGGTGAGGGAAGAAACGGAGGTCAACGCCTGAATCTCTTGCCAAAAGGCTGCATGCTCCTCAGCCGCTACATCGTGTACAGTCGATCCTGTATAAGGGTTAGCAAGGAATACGTAAGAGTGGGGAACAACATACCATAGCGCTCATACGGTGTCAAGATAATACGATCAAAAGTAAGGTCGTGATCCCTACTGTACCCAGCAATAAGCTCGATTAAGTCGAGCGAGTTACGCTTAGACTCATGGCCAAATATAAGAATTCGAGGACAACCTTTGTAACTCTGCTGAGCCTCGCACTCGAACCATTCCAACGCAACAGGAAGACTCAAGGAATTGTGCGCACAGTCCAAGAACCAACGGCAATTGTCTTGCTCTATGGTGTGAAGTCGCCCAGGCCAGTGGCATTGCGTTAGTCCGACGTGGATATCCCTTGCGCTTAGCTCATCCTCAGACCGGCTAAGAAACGTTTTGGCCAGCCGAATAGCTAGTGTGGCGTTCGTTTTCTGGGCATCAAGCCGTAGGTTGAAATGTTTGGGCAGGGTCTCGCACATCTGGACAAACTCAATAGGGCAACCTAGCTGCGCCGCCTCTTTCTCAAGCACATCCCTTGCAGCTGGCTCTTGGGACACTGAAAATGCAGGGACTGCTAGCTTCATGATACCGCTCTTATGCCAGGCGACATTTTTAAATGTTGGCCCGAGGAGGTCTGTGTGGTCTAGGCCGATAGTTGTAAAGCCGCACACAACAGTCTGATCGAACACGTTTGTCGCATCTTTTTTTCCACCTGCGTGTACCTCGTATATCGCCACATCTACCTTTTCGCGCTTGAACACGTGGATAGAGAGTAACGCAAGAAGCTGTAGATATCCTGGCATATCTTCCTCGTTAGGACTATGGCTCAGCAACGTGTTCCATATTTCGTAGAAGGATTCAGTGAGCACGCTTTCCGAAATAGGTTGAAAATTTGTCCGGATACGTTCTCGCTCGGTTATTAGATGTGGTGATGTGTACAAGCCAACTTTAACAGGCTTGCACAAATGCCGGTCATGTGCCCTGAGAAGTGACTCAGTAAAAGCAGCCGTACTACCTTTGCCCTTGGTATCAGTTATGTGGACGACGTTGAGGTCCTTGGTGCTCTAGTCGGTTAGAACATGCTGGCAAAACACGAGCGGCGTCCTTACCATATGCCCTAGCTGCTCGAACCATTCTCTCATTCGGAGGTTGTTGGGATGGTTCTTAGTCAGCCGCGCGAACAACTGCCGGGAGCGTGAGCGAATAATTCGAATTGCATCCTATACAGTCAGCAGTCATTAACACCGGCCGGATTGTGAGCACACTGCATAGGAACTGGACATGATAGAGCCGAAGGTACACTTCGAAGTGGATGTTTTGAACTGGGTGATGCTTTCGAGTGTTCGTTAGCCCGATAGCCCAGATAACGATAGTCATCTGACTGCCAAGAAAACAGGTTCAATATGACTTGGTGTACGAGGATCTTCGCCTCGCTTCGGTATCTCGCGCCCCGTCACACCGAACACACCACAACCACTGCACCAAACACTATGGTATCCCTGTACGCTGGCCTAGCACCCATCTATACATATGTGCAAATATGTCCTGAGTGACGATGAAGCTTTGTACCACGCGAAAATACGGGCGTTCCGCGCGTCCCTTCACTCGACCGACCACGCCGACAAGTTCCAAGTTTGCGTGGCTATGCGGGACGAGCTCCTCGAACAGCAGACAGAACTCGAGTGGCTGTTTGCATGCATTGAGGAAGTTATGCTACAAGAATGCCCACAATACAAGGAGACGAAGAGTTGCTCGCACAGTAGAGATGAAGATGCCAAGCAATGGGCACGTTTCGTTGACGTAGTCTGATGGGCAGCAGAGGGCGCTTTGTCTTGCTCCCTTCATCAAAACCGGCGCGTACTGGGGCTCCGATAAGGTTCAACACTACGGGTGGGCTTGTATGGGCTTGAAGTACTGCAAGAAGCTCGGTACAGCCGCAGCTCGCAATGCCATCTGGGAAGAGCCTGTGGTGAATTTGAACCGACTTCTGCTGGCTAGTATTGTCAACGGGAACCCTTTGAGGGTGTCGGAAAACCCCCTTACCCAGATTGACCTTCAGCATCTGTCCTCCTGGCAAGACACGGGCAGTTTTAAGAAAACGGGCAGAGACGGATGCACCCTTCCATACCAGCCGTTCTGTCATCTACCAGAAGGCTAGAAGTTTGATCAGTACGGGCTTATCGGTCTCCACAGCAGTTCCGCATCCACCTGAGCCGGCAGCAGGTATCCAGTCCTCAACGATCCGTTCCGAAGCATCAAACCCTCCTGTAGGTGGCGGTGTAGTAGCTACGAGCCCGCCTGCTAGTCCTTCAGTTGACAATTCATCCTCAGCCGCTTCACCAGGAACCACTGCTGCTTCCTTGCCGCTTTCGCCGATCGGAACGACACCGCCTGCCGACAACATCACACACTGTCTAGCACACCGGAGGCGTCGATACCATCCCAAGCCAAAGTTATCCCTGTTACATCTACAGTACGCAGATCGGATCGTGCACGACTAGTGTGTCAAAAATGGTCAAAATCTCAGAGATCCAGAACTCTGACACAACCTGACATTCATGACACAGCCATAGTATATAGTCAACCACGAAGGACCCTTATGGTCGTTCGTGTTCAATCTAAGTCACTCCTTAGTACCTAACACACAGACCAGTACATTGTTGCGCTCACTCCATTACACACCCGTGAACCAACCCAAGCCCTTACGTACGTCTCTACTTGTTCACGAGGACTCTCCGAGCGAATCACTTCAAGTAGAAGATCAAGGATCTTAACAGGTAAGCGCTTCCGATGCCTGTGTAAAGTTAGGCAGTAGCATTGTTACTAAGCAGTTCGCGCGTCCCCGCGTCGCCATAACCCCGACATTTCCCTCCAGCTCTCTACCTTCTCGTTAACTTTCTATACTATACTTCCTGTGTCGCCTAAGCTATGCCGCGATTCCTAGATTTTGTTCAATTTGATAACGCGCTGCACAACCAAGCCTTTCCCCTCCTCGATGCGCTCGCTGCAAACGATAATCTACGCGACCGTTCTCTTACCCGCTTTGAGCGCGACGATCCGCCTCCCTACGCCGAATCAACTGAGTCGGAAGAGCTTGAGGATGGACCGCTACCGCCGCTACGCCGCGAGCTGCTAGAAGAGCTTGACGATGCACCGCTACCGCCGCTATACCGTAAGCTGCCAGAAGAGCTGCAGTCCATTATGGACCAACCTATCTGCAGTAGCGAACTCGAAGGTTATGGCCTAGAAAAGACTTTACAACCCGGTAACGTCTACCATAAAGAGGCACGCCTCGATCAATCCCGCGTGCTTTCGTCTCGTTATCGAAGGATGGGCATGTTTAGCGGAACAGATGGCACGCAGCGAGAGGGTGTCCTCGTTCGTCACAATATTAAGCGCCGCTGGGAGCAACTCGGTGTCTGGAATCTAGAGTGGGGTTTTCCCGGGCGTTGCGTTCAGCCCAACGATGACGTTTCTAGATGGAAGTGGCCGTGGCAGCATCATGAGGTAGATGGCTACGCCCCTGGAGACCTATATACGCAGCAGCTTATTGTACGCGCCCTACACCTGCGTCAGAACCTACATCGCGGCGAAAGCTGCCCTGTAATTCCACGTTCGCACCTTAGAAAAGATGCACCTGCCTCGGAAGCCGAATCGTTTATCATCTCTAGGCCTTGGTTTATCTTTTGGGTTGAAGTAGTTGAAGAAAGGGTACGGTATCTTCGCCTCTCCGAGGAAGATCGACGGAGCTACCCATATTCAGCTCAAACGCAAGTCATCAAGTGGTGGAAGGAGCGTGGGGACTGGAGAAAAGACTTCGATGAAATTGGCCGGGTTACTTCCTGGAAGTGGCGACACGAGTCCCCTTCCCCAGAGCCGGAGGATTTTGAGCCTCCAAAGAGCCCGGAAGACATCCCAGTGGATATTGTCAACACCGACATCGATTTCACTCCTTCTGAGATTGGTGACCTAGACACTATTAGACTTCCGCGTTCTGAGCAACCCCCAGGTTTCTGGACCATCGAGGCTGGATCCTTAGGGCTCCAAACTTTCCCTGGACAAACCAAAGAAGTCGTTGAGGCCAGGAAAAGTGTTCAACAAATTCATTCACCCTCACCTTCTAACAGGGTTCGTCTTTTCCCGTTAGTTCCATCACCCTCACCTCCAAACTGGGTTTTTTTTGTGCCGTCAGATCCATCACTCTCAAGAGAACATGGAGATACGCCCCCAGAATCACCCAGACCGCACCCTCCACAGAACTCACAGCTCTCAAATCGGAACGCGGACAATTACCCACCACCGCGTCGCAGTGCTAGGATCGCAGGCTTGAAACGCCCCGCCGAGCCCCTCCCTTCGGAAACAGCACCAAACAAGAAACTCGAGGGTAGAGCAGCACCGAAGGCCGCAGTACCTATCACTCAGCACACCACACGGAAGACTCGCCGCACGAGGGCAGGACCTGTCCAGTTACCCCTCCCTTCGCAAACAGCGCCAAATAAGAAACTCAAGGGTAGAGCAGCACCGAAGGCCGGAGCACCGAGGGCCGCAGTACCTGTCACTCAGCGCACCACACGGCGACTCGCCACATGAGGGCAGGACCTGTTCATTCCCTTCACGTTAGGATAGGGAAGAAGACCAGGTTGAGCAAACCTTCTGCAAAGAATGCGGCGGATACTGGTCAACCCAAGGCAAGAACCAGCAGGAGGAAGGGTGGAAAGGATGGGGAGGCGCCCGCGGTAGGAATGTATGGAAAGCGTTACACAAAATGACAATGGATATGTTTGAATTAATGTTGTCGGACGAGATATAGACGTGTTTTCTAGGTGCTCAGATACAGGCGTCAGATGAGTTCACTGTTTTAATCTCATAATTTAGTAATATCTTCACCACTTTCGCGTAATTTGTGACGCGCCATGCCCCCCGACTTCCAACCCTTTTGAATTGGAACACTACAACTAAGCTAAATTGGGCAATGACTGGTACCCATACTGGTTCATGGCCAGTCGGATCGCGCGCATTTAGCAGAGGTGTAAAGGGTCTGGGGCATCAGCGTAGAACCCCCTCCTCGATCAGAAAAGAGTCGGCCCGCGATCTTGGCAAAACAGAAAGACATGCGGGTATAACACATACCTACGCGCAGGATTCTGTAGCTCTATGATCGACTTCGACGGAGTCATGGCTGCGCTGATTGAGGTCGTCGCCTAGCATCCGATCTTGACAGGGCTAGACCCAGAGCTACTGGAATACGTTGAGACTAGGCTCGGGCCAAGGCTTCAAGAACACAAAAGTATGATGGAAATCGCCGAAGCAGGGATCAGCAACGAAAGGACCCCATTGCGAACTTGTTGTTGTCAGATGCCGCGAGCATATTTCAGGGGCTTCTGCAATACAAAAGCCACCAAAAATTTGTGAACGACAAATGCATAGAGACATACTTGAAGCTTCTCCGTCGGTACAGCGGCTCCTTGGGCAGAAATACATGTCAGAAGGGCGACCTGCGAGTGACCAATCACACGTCCCACGCTGCAACTTTTTGTTCAGCAACAAAGCTAATGCCCTCATGAACATAGCTAACTTAATGGAAAATCTCGACCGCACCCTACAATACTGCTCCTCCACATTCTCGACCCAATCGCATCATGCTCATATTGTAGTCACGTTTGAGCTCGGGAAGTCGCGCTGGAGACGGCGCAGGGTCCGAGCTTCAGCATACCCCACGACCTCCAAACCAAGTCCTGTTCGCTACGAGCTGTTGTTACTGCTGGCTTGTCTTTATATGTGGCCTTCACTGTCTATGCACTCAAAAATTGCACAGGGAAACTTGTCCACCACGTTCAACCGCGTATAACGCCGGATAAGTCACAACGCTATATGCCTACAGAGAGCACATTCAGCCTCCGCCCGTCAAGAACCCTAGAGGCAACGCGTATGCCGCCTTAGCACATTACGTAGTGCTTCTAGGAGGGATGTGCAGCGCATGGTCAAGCTAGACACGATATAGAAATGCCATTACAATCTCCCCTAGAGCTGCCATGAAACGCTCGCCTTCCTACTCTATCTGGTCCTCCTTTTTAATGCATCCAAAGACGCTGTGTCACATCGTGCCCACCAACCAGGTCGCCTACGACTCCCTCTTGCACCTCAATAACGAGCTTTGTCTCCAGCCTCAACCATGGTCTTTTCGAGCCGCATTCATTAGTCGACGCTGAGTGATCGTTAGTATCTCTGTAGGGTAGAAGGAAGATAACCACTGACAGCATTTTTAAAGTCTTTCCACGCACTGGCAGAAGTACTTGCTTTCGCCATTTCTTCATAGATCTGATGATCTTTTGGTCCGTACCCTCTCCAATCCTCCACGCAAGTGAAAGGAGTTTGGATATTAGGCTGATATTTTTGTATGTCTTGAAGTTGGTTCAAGATGCGGCTTGAAAGTCCCTGGTCTGGGTATCCTAGTAGTTTATTTCCGTTTCGTTGGTGCAGTAACCGGAATACCTGGAGCTCCACGTTTTCGCCGCAGTCTAGCACTATGGTGATGCTGACACGGCTGTATGTTGTAGCGAAATGGCTAGGTTTCTTTGGACTAGAGATAGCAGCCTGTAGGCTTGCTATGACTGAGGTAAGAGCTCCGTCCAGATCAGGGCCGAGGCGCACCAGCGTTCCTGGTGCAATAATGTAGATAAGACGTGAAGGTCTAGTCGGGATGCATGAACTGTCTATCTCTATAGAAGATGCCATGACGCGCGACTGAGAGAGGAGAAGTAAAAACTTCAGCCAAGGTGACTCTGGAAGGCCACTTCATGCGATTTCTGGCCCCCAAACATACTCAGTGAGAATATTGCCAAGCTGTTCTGGATGCCTCCCTGCCTCGTGAGTACCCCACCAGAAAAGGCAACAATCATGCCAGCAATAAAGCGGGGTGCTCGCTTACGTCTGAGCACATTCCGGATGATTCTCGGATCAAGTGGGTCGGTCAGACCACGTGACTGGTGCTCGACGACTCGTCGTCACCTGAAATTGAAGCAAATACTTTTGCGTTACTACCATGAGGTCAAAGAGAACTTTCCAGATGCCCCGTTGTGAATCATGCTTAGTATTGCTTCTGACCACTGGTTTGCTTGATGGTGCAGAACCACTCAACAGCACACCACTCATCAGCACACTGCTCAAAAGCACACCACTCAACAGCACACCACTCAGTAAAGTCTTACCCCCATCCTCTATGGACTCTGGCGTTCCATACTCCTCATCGCAGCCGCATGACTAAGTTTGTGTGGTTGTGTTCCAAGTATTATTCGATGCAGATTCGGCGCAAGATGAACCTCTCTGCTGTGCAGCAGCACATTGGCCCACGAAAGCTGTGCGATCGGGATGCCCGCAACTGTACACATATCTATCCCAGCGACACACGGTGCTCTTCACATGTTAGCATGTAGTGCCAACTAGTCAATAAGATATACTCACAAGTGTAGAAGGTGAAAGTTGATCTGGATTCGATGATTTCCGTTTAGATGACTAGCTATAGAGCTTTCCCATGGGCGAAACGCCTGGGACAGGACAAGCAGCTCGCCGAGGAGCGCAAAAATAATAACTGCAGGAGCTGGAATGGGATGCATCGTAGCCACAGGATGTGGGTTGCAGGGTGCAGAACGTAGGACGCAGGCAAAGGGTATAGGACGTAAGACGCAGACAAAGGACTTGCGCACGAAGCGTAGCTCCGCTTCAATAGCTTCGGATGATCCTCTAACGTGTACGGTGTTAGCTGCGCGCCATACTCGCTTGTGACCTGACCTACCTGTCACAATTCCGACTCGGTGTCTGCGGCCCAGCCTTTTCCTTCTACGGGCGAAACTAGCCAGAAGTGGTTTTTATTATCGCAGGACGTCAGACCTCATCCCCGCAATCAAGGCAAACACCGCTCGCCTTATGTCCGAAGCTCGGCATCAATGCCGCTTCCACCTCCCGACGCATAATGGGGGCACCCGAATGCCAAACACAACCTCCTGAGCGGACGTACCGGACGGTCCCTATCGTGACGTTCTCCTCGAAGAGTTGCAACGTCTGCCTTCTCGTGCTTCAGTTCATCTCGTCGTCTGCCTCCCCGTCACCAGTTGCCCTCTTTCTTTTGCGTCAACACGATGTCGGACCTATCGCATAGGGGTTTCGTGTTTACGGTGGTTATCTCTGGGCTTATTGGTATGTATACGTACCTCCGGAATCGAATGTACGGCTTGTTGGAAAGCTTGAGCTATCTTTTCTAGGCCTGGTACTTGCTATCGTGCCATTTGCCATCTAGTAAGCATGCAAGAAGCGATCTTACCCTGCGTGTCGTCAATATGGTTACCCATTGGCACTGGCGGTGCCTTGGGTCTATGGGCTCAGCGTTGAGGTTTGTATTCATCCTCTTAAACATTATGCGAGGCCAAAACACCTTAGGCCTACATTTGCTGGTTGAGCTTCAATGTAGAATGGGTGGTATGGCGAAATACTCCTTGGTCCATCGTGGGCATCGCTCGGCTTGCTATCACACTTCAACTCTTAGGTCTCTTCGGCTTCTTCACGGCGAATGAACACACGCCTCCTCCTTTTGTCGGAAATTTCTTATTCCAATTATCGACAATCATTATTCCCGCCTTCCTTCTTGGAAATTGTCCGGTTCTTAGGTAATGGAGGTTCGTAGCTCGTCTGTGTTACTGGCTACTGCCGCTGAAATCGTAGATTCACCAACCACCGCTGCACTCGTGGAATCACCAACCGCCGCTGCACTCGTGGAATGGACAACCGCCGCTGGTGCCACTACAACCATCTTTCAACTCTGAGCAGCTTCGGCTTCCAGAGCCAGCACAGAATGCACGCTCCTCTTGGGCATCACACCGCCAGAAATCCTCAAAACCTTCAACGCAGGCCCGCGCTGCCAGCCAACCTGCTGAATTCATCTTCGTCAATTTCAACCCGTCGGACAGCACCGAAGTGGGAGCCAATCAAGTGGCGGCAGCTCATCGGTTCAAATGTTAGCTACGAATGGCGATCAGTCGGCGTATATGCGTACCGATATAGCGGATGAGACAAGTAGTGTATGATCTGACATATAGTTCGCACAGAATGGGTAGGTGTTTCTGATGTAAACCAATTCTATAAAAAGGAAAATTATCCGTGACTATCAGTTTGGTAAAGCAAATCCAAAAGTATAGACTGAATGAGTGAGTTGAATACGGAGAGTCGAAAGCAATGAGATCCTCTAGATCTATAGTCCGACCTTCAGAGTCCTGACCCAGCACGCCTGCTCCCATTGCTCCGGGGATCAAGCGTGCTCCCGGGATTCTTGGGATTACCTAGTCTTGGCGGAATCACGGTGCAAATGGGGCAGGGAAGGACGGACTAGTTAGATGCGCAAGGTTGAGAAATTGTTAGCCACGGTATCTCAAAACGTGTCGATGGACTAAGAGACGCCTGCCATTACAATTTGATTGGATAAGGGAACTCTACGATACATATGATTACTCAAGGGTAATGGTGCCAATTGATCGTTCGTACCTTCAAGCAATCGCCTAATACAACATCATCCGACCTCGGTTCTTAGCAAAGCCGGCGACACTGTAGTCGTCAAAGTTAGCACGATATGAACTATAATGCTAGACCGGCGGCTAAGGCGCATAAGAACACCAAGAATGCACAGCATTTGCCGTAGTGTGGAAGTGAAGAAGAGTACCGTGAAAATTAGCACAAGACAAGGCCCAAAACCAGGAATATCCGGATATATGCGATGTTAGTAAGGGCAGTGGCGATCGGCTGTAGGTTGATGATTGCGTCTTGAATAACGGTTTGGAATACATCCGGAAGGTCTTCCACAGCGCTAGGAAGCAGGTCCGATAGGTTTAGTGGCAATCCCTGGCAACTCACATCATCTATGAAGCCGACACAGAAACTTTGGGTCCCTAACGAAAGGTTTTGGGGAATAGTCCTCTCGATAGCTCTTAGAAAGCCTGTAGCAGCAGAGGTCGCAGCGCTTTTCACCTTCGTGGCGATTTCGGATGCCTCGCTTACGAATTGACTAGCTACAGGGCCGGCAGCAGACTTGATATCGCTAAGAAGGTTTTCTGTGCCAAAGTCTGGCGGCACAACAGTCGGTTCCCTTTTGGAAAAACCCTGGGCAAGGTTGTTGAACTGTATATTGTATTGGCTTGGCCCCGCTCACGCACGGACCGTCTTCCCATGTCGTTTCGGTCTCCGGCCGAGATGATGAGACGCCACACCACAGTAGGCATCACAAACGCAAGACTTCCCCATCGAACGCCATCAACTCTTCGCGCAGGCTACACCGGCATGATTGCGAAAGGAAGACCAGTCTGTACGCCCTGCGACAGCGCTCATGATCGTGCAGGGCGAGAGTCATGCTGAACACGTCCCAAAACACTACGGTGGCTGCGACCCTATCACCAGAGGGAATCTCTCCGATCATGTCCACGATGGCCTTCAAGGTGAGTGAAATGAATGGCACAACGCATGACGGTTGCTGACGATCCTTAGATCGCCATGTGGTCACTCTGTGTGTTCGCGACACTCTTCCTGACTTCCCGCATCGCTCTTCGTATTTCAATCAAAGGAAGACTTATGGCCCGCGACTATATCCTAGTTGCTTCACTCCCGATGCTGTTTACTGCTTCGGGGCTTTTACACTCCGTCCTCAGCGTGGTCTACTCGATTGATAACCCGGCGACCTACACCTTTTATGCGATCTCTGCCCAGGATATGGCCCCCCTTCGCCTCACTGCAGCTATGGAGATGCTCTGGATCGCGATATACTGCGTCAAGCTGTGCTTCTTAGTACAGTTCAAGTTCTACAAACCACCGTATGCATATGTCAATGTGCACCTGACTCGATATTATTGGGCTACGGTTTGCCTTTGTACCACAGGCTTTTTGTTCACCCTTAGTCAACCCATAGTACTTTGTCCGAGCTTAGGTTGGTGGGCCCATAGTTTTCTATCTTTGCCACGCTAATAGTAGTAGGGAAATGCCGTTACCTATCTCGGGCTGAGACGGTACGATGGGAGATGGCTGTCACGACTATCGACATTGTGACCGACCTACTTGGTCAGTATGCACGGTCTGCAGGCTAGAATGCGAGCTGACCGTTCTGGACGTAGTCTTAGTGATTCCTACGCTGCTTATACACATGGCGAATATGACTCGATCGTACACTATCATCAACTGCAGCTTCAAAAGCTTGTCGATTTTCACTGTGGTAGTCGCTGCTACGCGTCTAGCTCTACAATACAACGCTCAAACTCACCGGATTCAGTATGTTACACTGTTTCTCTTGCTGATCGTCGAAACTGCTGTGGCGATCATCATGGCGAGCGTATCCAGCTACCGAGTGGCGGTGCTCAACCATCTCGCCGGACGGGAGAGAAAAACGGATACATCTCCCCGGTCAAAGACCCTTCCGACATGGTGTGCAAGGCCGGATTACCGGGAACCGGATAGATCAGACTTGCGCCAGGCTGGCTCGTTCGCAAGCTTGCTTGTTATCGAACCTGCGCCGACTGCCTGAAGAATTTCGTCAACCTCCTACTTCATGCGCCGTCCACGCCGTCCACCATGTTCCTTGTATGGCTGAACCTAACAAGAGTTACATGTTGCGCCTAAGAGACCGGTATCGCAAACGAAGAAGCCGATGCCAGATTAGAATACGATCACGGCACCAAGCTCCTGAGGCACAGACGGTATTGTAAACTATGCAGTCTACAGACTTTTCAACGTCATCGCTGTCACAAATGGAAATAACAGCTAGTCCGCGGATTCTATCATCACGAGCTGCCTTCCTGGTACCGTCCATGCGATTGAGTTTTCGGCTTGACATTGAACGATTAAGCTTGTTTACACCCACCTGTTAGATCATCTTGGCACCTCCGCCAGAAGATTGATAGCAAGTCAAGTGCTCACCCAGAGCACAAGCCGTTGTACACGACAAGGACCTTTCTCGCTGGTGGTGGCAACCATTGCGACCCGGTTAACGGCAATGCTGTTGGGTATAGAGCCTTGCGCCACGATTACACCCACTACGATATCAACAGCACTCTTTGATGGCCTTTGGGCCCATTTCCGGCCCTCCCTTTCGGTTTCGCCGTGTTCCAAGTTGCCAATACCTAGTCTCTTGACGTTGCGAGTCAGTAGAAGCAGTATGCACATATGGACTTTGAGCGATCAGGGGCATCTGCGACAAGAACTGGTCGAATCGAGGGAGCATGCTCGTTGGAGCAAGATATTACGTGGCCCACAAGGAGCTAAGTGGAGGAGCAGCATACAGGCTAGTTTAAAAGCCG
>Ga0247803_1000713_pt1 | contig 17650 bp, 13 predicted proteins | sample UWRJL014104B1_FD_180928 | JGI IMG/M metagenome (GOLD analysis project Ga0247803, IMG submission 180928) | Plant litter microbial communities from Arlington Agricultural Research Station in Wisconsin, United States - UWRJ-L014-104B-1 | ecosystem: Environmental > Terrestrial > Plant litter >...
TCTTCGAAGAAGGGTGCTAAGAACTGGGACAAGGTGGCTAAGGACGATCTCGGGGAAGAGGACGACCTCGAGGGCGACGAGACCACCCGCTTCTTCAAACAGCTCTACAAGGGTGCCGGCGAGGAACAGCAGCGTGCCATGATGAAAAGCTACCAGGAGAGTGGTGGCACTGTATTGAGCACCGACTGGGGCAGCGTCGGCAGCAAGTTCGTTACGCCAGAGCCTCCCGAGGGCATGGAGGCGAAGAAGTACGCTGGCTAGAGAAATCGAGAAGACGAAGCCCGTTAGGCACGGAACATTTAGCAGGCATAGGAAACGGAAGAACACGATTTATGATGTATGTTTTCAGCATGGCGGCGGTGTATCAGCGGCATATCATTTCTTGCAAACTATCACCTTTGTGTGAAGGAGCTCGGGAGTGTTGTTGATCTAGCGATCACCAGGGGCGAGAAGGACTGCGGCTCCTGGATTTAAGTATCGATAGCACATTTAAACCATTACACATGTTCTACTCTTGCCTACACCACTGCAGGCTTATGGGCCAAAATGCGCCTCAATCCTCCTCTTAGGTCCTTCGTCCCAGCGTTGTTGGCGGATTGGCGGTCCTGGACTCCGTTGGGCCTATCTGTCACTTCCGACTGTACAGTGTCTATGAGACACAGCCGCGGTCTACGTGTTCGTAAGCACCCTTTAGAAGGGTGACGCGCAAACATTGTACGTCCATCGATTGATCTTTGGTAACGCAAATACCAAACCTCACTGCCCATGTCAAATTCAGATCAGACAGGTGCGAGCAGCATTCACAAACTGTTCTACTGGAAACGGCCTCTTAAATGATGAACAGCAGTAGAGCAAAGTCTCGATGTATCGTGCAGGCAAGTGAAAGTAAAGCTATAGGCTTGATGGTCAGCTGAAATTGACATCGAACAGCTCTATGAAGCTAGAGTGAAAAACGTGACCTCGCTTCAGGAGACTAGAGGCGCGAAGCACTTCTCTTTCCCGGTACGTAATGTGTAGTGCAGGAACACTAACCCTTGAACAGTTCCTTTGAACAGACCCTTCAAATCCAGAATCAACAGAACAAGTCTACAGATACATCGTGGAGGTCGCAAGCCAATCCGAACACGTCCGCTTGCGTACCTACGCAATGAAAGGCAAGGTTTATTCAATGCAAGATATATTCTTGCTCAGCCGGGATATCTTGTGTCAGCCGGCCCGTTCTGAAGCCATTATAAATACGCTTTGTAGAGTGAGAATCTGTATCCTAAACTCGGATTTGAAATCATTGAATTCATTGAATTACATGGTACCCCGTCTCCTCTCGCCGACTGCACCTCTCACTGCTCGATTGTTGCTTTCATCCTCGAGCCTCGCCTCCCCCTCGTTTTCCGCCTAATTCTTGCTGCCCCAGAAGTTATCAACCGGCGCGTCATCCTTGACACTCTCCCAGATAGCGTCAATCCTCTTATGCGCCTCCTCGCTCAAACCGCCCTTCTTCAACCATCCAGCCGTTTGCTCAATCTGCCCCAACTTACTCGCTCCAAAGATGACCGCATCGCCTAGCTCAGCCTTCAGAAAACTGTCATACGCCACCCACCGATACGCCAACTCCGCCTTGCTAATACCCTCCTTCTCAGCTACATCGTTCCACTCGGCGAGTGCGGAGCGCAGCGAAGGCTTGTCATAGAGCCTCGAATAAAGCCCGCCAAGGGCTACGTCGTTGAAGCGGCCAGCGCCCGCATCGAGGTCCGCAGTGGCCTTGGTGAGGAATCCGCCTGCAAGGGGAGAGTAGGCGTAAAATACGAATCCCAACTTCCTAATTGTCGGGAACAGGAGGGTCTCCAGGTGCCGCGCTATAGGCGAGTAATTCCCCTGATACACAGACGGCAGCACCCACCCCTTCTCCTTGGACAGATCATACACCTCCTGCACCTGCTCCGCATTAAAATTGCTCAAGCCAAACCGCTTGAAGGTTCCCTTCTTGTACACCTCGTTCACGGCCTCAAGCGTCTCCGTAATTGGCACCGTCTCATCCGGCGCGTGGAGATACAAGATGTCGAACTGGTCGATGTTGACTGTGTCCAGACTATTTTGCGCGTCACGGATGACAGCGTCTTTTGCTGCGGTGCCAGGTTCGAAGCCGCCCTTTATTTTGGTGTCGATTGTGAAGGCGGTGCGCGAGGGTTGCTCGCCGATGAGGGACTCGGACGGGCCGTAAAGACGTGCTGTGTCGAGGTGTGTTACGCCCGCGGAAGTGAGGGCATCTAGTACTTGGCTGACGGATTCCTTGTCTTTGAAGTTGCCGGTGGCGTTGAGCGACGCCCCACCATAGACGATCTTGATTTGAGACATCTTGGGATGAGGAGGGGGGAAGGAGGAAGATAGGTGGGAGATGGGTGGGAGATGGGTGGGACGTAAAGGCCGGCTGGATTGATATGGATTGGGTGCGATGTGGAGGCAAAACGAGGAGCGCAAGTATTCTTGGATGGCTCGAAGATTAGCCCAGTCTTGATCAGAAAGTTTTCCTCCCTTTATACACTATTGCAGGCCCGTCTCTTCAAACCATGCATTTGCAATCAAGCGCCCTGCGCCCGTATTGATGTCGTGCTACAATTACTCATCCCCCGCACGCTTGCCCCACAATATGGTTCGGGCACAAAGCCTGGCAACGCCGATACCTCCACCCGTGTAGCGTTGACGACGGATGTAGAACGTATGGACCCACGCATGGGGCAGCATGCCAATGCACTTACACGTACCGGTACAAATATGCAACTTTGTCCGAGGAAATGATATAGTTGGTCGATCGGGGTATGTTGTCAGCATGCAAAAAATGGTGCAAAGGCGCTAGGCTAGGATGAGCGGAGAGTGGAGCTGTATGGTTGGTTGGCTTGATCAAGTTGCTTATAAATGATCAGTGAAATGGACCTAATGTTTACTGGACACGCAACACTTCAGACGTCAAGGGGGATATCTTGATACATCCTTGCAATTCATACCCGGAACCAATGCATAGAGCTCTCACATATCGGAGCAGCGAATTTAACTGTTGAAAGTGTTTCGCTTTCACAATGCTACCCCACGCCGGGTCCGTGTCACTTTCCTTGAAGATTACAATCTCGCACTATCCCTCTCTGGGACCTCCGTCCACGCCTCCTCAAACCCACAACTCCTCACCCACTTCGGCTGCCCAGCCTCCACACTATCCACCACCATACCGCCCAGCACCCTCCACATATCTCCCCTAACTACGAACCCGTCTCCACCTTCAAACTCCTTACAAGCTTCTTCCCCATGCTTCAGCGCCCGCACCAATTTACTTGCATGTCCATCGTCCTCGAGCCTATTTACCCTCTTGATAATGTCATCCCATGACGATTGACTGTTGAGTGGTGTGGTGGAAGTAGGTTGGTAGTTCGTGATTTCGTTGAGGAGAAGGCGCGGGGAGGCCCGTGACGCGTACATGGCAAGATCGAGACGGACTTTCCATTCGAGAAGTCGGATTTTGGTGGTGGTGGATAGGGACGGGGTGGACATGAAGGTGGGGAAGAAGATGCTGCTGTTTACGCAGTGCATGTAGTAGAAGTCGAATTTGATCTGGTGGGGGGGATGTTGGGCCGCTGCTGTGAAGTATACTGTGTGTGTTATCAGCACGTCACTTTTGCAAAAAGGGATGTTTGTCCGCAGAAGGGGATAAGGAAGACTCACCAGTAGCATTGATCATCTCGGCCATTTTCTCATCCAACTTCAAGTCCGAGACAACGTATTGACTCGCGTACTTCAGCATCTCGTTCGGCGCACGCTTTAGAATTCCATCGCGGACTTTGTTCCCATCGTCCCAGTGCGCCGCTGTGCTAAGACTCTTATCTGCGCGTATTTCCTCGAGGAGTTGGACGATGGTCTTTGTGTTTTTCGGGTCAGCGCCGTTGGTCTTCGCCGCTTTCTCTGCGTCGAAGAAATATGAGGCCATCCAATTGTCGTGAATGGCAGTCTGCGCGAGTGCTTCAGCAATGATGGCGGGTTGTCTGAATTCCATCCCAAACCCGAGATGGATGATCGGATGGAGGAATCCTATTCAACTCATCAGCTTCCGCCCTTAACCATAGCTTCAACTGCATCTTACTCACCACCAAACAGCCTGACCAGCATATCATCTGCCCTCTCGGTCCCCTTGAACAGATACTCATTCAACACCTCCTCCCATCCCTTCGTCCTCATCTCCTCCCGAAAGAAGCCCAGAAAGTCACGATAGTACTTCTCCTTCCCTAGATATGTCTTGAACCGCTCCGGGTCATGCATATCGTTGACGACGGAGGGTTCGAGGGTTCCGCGCGGGCGTTGGTAAGAGGCATTGTCTGCGTAGCCTTTGCGAAGCTCTGCAGGAGTGGCGCCAAGGGCAAAGAGGGTGAGGAGGTGGTGAGCGATGTGGTTCTGGGAAACAAATTAGCGAGGGTGGAGATGAAAGGGCGCACGATGTACGTGGAAACCGGACTTGTTGAAGAAGATGTGGAAATTGTCGTGGTTCTCTTGCAACAGCTCGCTTGCTGTCCTCGCGCTCTCCTCTCTAATCCCTGCGACATTGAAAGCCGCCTTTTGCGAGGCGTCGAGGTGGATCTTCGATGTCGTGGCCATGGTTTTGGTCCCAAGACTCAAGCTGTTGATGTGTAGAACTGATGCTTGTAGCGCGTCTGATCGCAGTCGAGACGCGCTGCCCAAGCTCAATATGGATGAAACAGATGCGCCTCTTATACACGCAGCTCTAGCGGACATGAGCGAGAACGCAGCACGATCAGCCTGCTTCGAAATCAAGGCGCACAAAGGGAATATGCGGAGGTGGTGGGTTGCTCATAGTAGATTGGTGGGCAGCGGGCTACAGATTTCCACGGTCATTGTTGACAAAGGTGGCGTTGCGGGGCAGCTCCAGCTCGCCAGCTCGGCGCTTCAGAGGACGCGGGGCTTACCAAATCGACCGCGACCGCGACCGCGACCAGGTGGAGTTCACACACGTGACTAGGTCTCGACCTCGGGACTGAGCGGGGGTAGGTGGTAGGTGGTAGGTGGTAGAACGACTTCTGTACTCAAACGGAGCATGCCTCTATCGCCGGCAGACCCGCAATCCAGCGCCATCTGAGCAGATAGGCCCTCAGGCCAAATTCGGCGTTTGCATATCAAAACCGCAATTTAGACTGTTCGCGTGCACCACTATACACATAAATACGAACATGGTAACTACAAGACGGTTGTTACTAAGTCTTTGCAGCTATGTCTATTTCCGTACACGCCCACGACACTTCGCTCTCTAATCGTCACCCTCACGAAAATCACATACTACGCCGTCCGCTTCTTCACCGTAATTCAGTAGGAAGTCAAACAGCCAGTATCAGGTAGCGCACTCACACCGTTGACTACTCTCTTGCCGTAACCGCCGTCTCGCCCATAACAACCGCCTTCATCTTCTCCCTCACAATGAAGCTCTCTTCGTCTTCGGCGATTCTAGCAGCCGCCTCAGGGGCCGAGACGATACCAAAGAAATTCTGAAAAGCCAACTCGTCGTGGAACACAAGCTCGGCGATGCCGTCATAAGCGAAGTCTTCCTGAGCACCGACGAGAACGACAGCAGGCCAAAATCCGTCTTCATTTCCAGCCGGGCGAGCGATATAGTGCCGCGTGTGCGTAAGTGGGAAGTGCTCTCCGGCGATTGACTTTAGGAGCGAGACGTGTTTGGTGTCCCAGTGCGTTTTGAAATCTACCGGGGTGATAGTAGGTTTTCGGGTGATGAATAGAAGAATGCTGAACGTCATATCTTTCGTTTCCGTAGTGGGGTTGAATAGCCGGTGATGATGGTGATGTAAAGGAAATTTTGCGCCTGATGGGAGAAGTGGAAGACATACTGCTTTGACGTGCTACTGCACCGCTTGGTATTCTACGCGAGTTAAGCTATAGTAGCTTACATAGTTCTATATATAGTAAAGCAAATATAGGTTAGCTAGTGTAAATCCAGGCATTGCTTACGCAGTCTTGCGCAAAAATCCACAAACGTACTGTAGCACATTAAACATTTGATCGTCACTTGCCGTTAAGGGTGTTGACGATGCGTAGTGATGATACGTAATGCTTCATAGTGCGTTACGCTCCTTCTACGACCAATGGCAAGATTTACCTCAAGTTGGAGTTCCTGCTCTTGAAATTATTTGATACAATAGTGCCGTACAAGGATTCCCAATGTCGCCGTGAAAGGCAAACTATCAAACTCATATCATACACGGGAGACTAACGCGCTCAAGTGGTCCCAATCACAGCACCGCAATCTTCGGCAGCGGCTTGTTCTTCACCTCGTCAAACGTCATCAATCTACCTCTCCCTTCCAGCTTTGCCCTAGCCTCTACATCGCTGCTCTCCGGACTGGGTGAATACCTTAGCGGATCAGAAGACAGTATCTTGTGTACTGGCAGCGACCTTTCGCTACTCAATCGCATATCCAGGTTTCTCTCAAGCTCTTTGCGGAGACTGACTTTCTCGTCGTCGGGGCTGGTATCCGGACTGAACCTGCTGAGAAGATCGGCCGAAACGGACCTTGGGGTCTGAAACGAAGAGCGAGGCGAGCTGCGCTCAACCTGGTCTTTGAGCTGAGGCTTCCAGCCTTTGCTCATGCGACTGGTCTGTTCTTGTGCTCCAGCAACGACATCTGGTGTGCTGACATGACGCATATGGCCTTGGGCGTCGTTTCCGGTAGATCTGGTGCCTGGGATACATGTGCCATTGACAACAGCGTATGTAACCTCGTTTGAGGAGGCTTTGTACTCTGAACCACCCTCTCCCGACGAAGGACTCCCTCGCCCCTCGTCAGGTCCAGTGGAAGTACTCCTGGAGCTCCATCCCTCGCTGCGTGCCGGACTTGTAGAGCTGAGACGGTGCGGACGGGTAAGTGAGACTGATGAGCGCGAATAACAGCTCCGATACGCGAGATTGTGCATTGAGCTTATGCGCCGTAGATTCGAAAGCGAGCGTGAAGCCACCAGGCCCACAACCTCGCCTCCCCCCCCGACACCCCCACCCACCGTCCCCAAGCGTGAAGTCACCGGCCCCAAGGGGGAAGGCGCGAGTGGGTGAACAGCACGCCACGCAGACGCCGAGAATTGAGCAGGGTTTGACAATGGCACAAAGCCCGATGGAGTGACTAGTGTTGACATCCGAGGGGGTAGTGGCAGGTGTTGATTGGATGCAGACGGATGGAAGACATCCGGCGGTGTCTCGATGGAGGAGGTACGGGGTGGGAGGGCGAACGGGAGAGGCAATGGTGGTGGCAGCGCATGAGACGTGAAGATGCCCAAACCTATCGGTCGCGTCGGAGACGGAGCAATGATACTAGGCGGAGGCGACACGGAGCCTCTGTCCAACGTTTCCACGTCGAAGTTAGACATGATTGAGGGCGTGCTCCAATGCGTGGATGCAGATCTGCGACCCCTCCGGTGGTTGTCGGAGAAAGAAGCGCTGCGTGAGGGTGACGGCTTGTGGGAAGTGCTGGGCGAAGTAAGACGAGGGTCGAAAGATGGCGGTCGGTAGCCGTGCTTCAGTAGGTGGGCTTCAAAGGGACGCCGCACCACCGAAAGCATCCAAAAGAGCGTGCAGGAAGCTACTCTGTATGTTGTTAGTACTACAGTAGAGGTGGAGCATTGTTGGCCTACAGGGCAAACATCGCGAAAGTGATCCCCGCACGGCCAGCATAACATGTTGTACCTGCCTCCCAGCTCAGAAGGCTAGGTCCTGCAGGTAGACATACCGGCCGGCGGGCGACAGTAATCATGTTCCAACCACAAGTGAGAAGCCAGAGGATACACAATGAGACAGCGACGCGGACGGCGATATAGGATGTCTTCTTGACAATGGATGGGTGCCGCCTCTGGTGTTTCCATATTCTTTGCTTCAGAGAGAAGATAGTATGCAGAACGATGTATGCTATTGTAGCAAGAGCCTAGTGAGTGAGTACATTATGCGCCGAGGACAAGGAGCGAAGCACTTACGGAGGTCAGAGTGAGAACCTCTGACGGGATGTTCGTCGTGTCGTCAGGTCTAACACCAATCTGGTAGACGGTTGTGACAATACAGACGAGTGAAGTCCATAGGAGAACATTAAGGAGAACTGTAATCGCGATCAAGGTCAACTGTCGGCGAGGAATGTTGGTATTGACCTTGAAGGTACTGGTCATCGCCTCGGAATCTTTAGGCAGCTGGCCGGCCCCACCGCTGCTGTTGGATGCAGCCATCTAGTGACTGGGACTTCAGTTGACAAGACGTGATGGAGGGGTACGGTGGAAAAGATACAACAACGGGAAGCAAGCGACAGAACAGAGAAGGATCAGTAGCGAACGACGGGCTGATCACGGGCTCACCCCGATGATGATGTGGATGCCCAGCAGCCCCAAAGCTGCGGGGTACAGCGTCGTAATCAAAAGGAGCGCCGGCCGAGGACGACATCCGGTGCCTGGCGAAGTTAGGTGGGAAGGTGTTGAGAATTGAGGCTGAACAGGCCTCAGACCTGTGCTGTCTCAGGAATGATGGCAGCGACTTGGATGGTCCGCCATGTACCATGGACACAACAGAGATGGGATTGGACATGATTTGAAGGTCCAAGGAATGTTGCGCAAGGGATGACAGGAATGAATGCTGTTGGACGAGAGCGGTTCAGGCAAGGGTGTTGTGTTTTGCGGCCGACGAAACAACTCAATAATTTGCAATTGATGCGAAAAACTCCACAGACCACGAATGAATAGAGTAGACAACGCAAGGATTGCAGAAGTATTGTTGGTCTGCTGCGACATGAGTCTCATTGAGGACGGCCGAAGATACTATGCTCGAGACATGGTGACCCGCGATGCGTGCATTTAAAGTTACCAGGGATGCTCGCTTTTCCGCATAGTCTCATATCGACCAGACAACCCATACTTCGGCAGTGAGCAGCGTTGCATACCCGGTCGGGATGTCCCTGCAGTAACTGGCATCGGCTTCTTCCCGATTGACCTGGAACCGCATCGCAGGGTAGTGCATAAATGGGGAGACCGGAACACTCGCCAGGCCTTTCGTAGTCCCTCGTCCACTCGCGAGCGCTAAGTGTCCCCCTCACATATACACGTTGCGCGTAGCTCAGTTTGGGACTATTTCCCTCGCGTGTCCCCTCGTGTACATGATGGTCCCGAAGATGTCCATATGCGCATTGCTTTCGAATCTATCCGTTTGCGCTATGCCATGTCACGATAAGATGGGCTGTTTCGGAGACAAGCATGCCTTCTGCGTGGTAAGGTGGCTGCAGCGAGGATTGCCGAAGCCGGCTACGTGATGAGTCCGCTTTGAAAAGGCGGGTCATGCACCATAAGCTCAGAGAACGAGGAGGAGAACCAACAGCAGGATGAGTACGAAGATGAGTACTCCAATGCAGCAGCTAGACCAGCGATCTGGAGCATGTAAGTGGGGTGCAATACCAATTAGCCACACAATACTTACCTTCGTTCTTCTTGATTACCCAGCCGACCTTCTTAAGTCCTGTCTGCAGCTTGCCGCCGACGCGGTCTGCCACATTGTCAACGTCGGTGAGCAGCTCGCCTTGCTCCTCGAGCTCGCGGCCCATGTCGTCGGCTTGCTGGCGCAGATTGCCCACGGTGCGGAAGACGCCGTCAAGCTGCTCGTCCTGCTCGTGCATCATCTCCACCTGTCTCTCCTGCTCGAAAGCTGCGTAGCCGTCCTCCTCTTCGAACGAGTCTGGGTCTGGCAGCACATCCCCATTCACGGTGCCCTTGGCTTTGCCCTGGGCGTCGTGGACAGTTCGCAGGAGCTCCTCACGCATGCCCTCGATCTCTTCGCCGACATCCTTGACCAGCTTCCTGCGTCTCTCGACTTCGTCAATCTCGAGACCAAAGCGGTACGGGTCATGCTCGACTGCCTTGACGCTCTCGATGAGGTCCTCGAGGTCCTGGGTGAGGTCCTGCAGCGTCTGCTCGAGCTCGGTGCGCGCTTCGCGGAGCTCGGGCGAATTCGGGGAGGAGGCGGAGGACCGGATGCGGAGGTAGGAGCTGAAGAGCGGCCGCGACGTGTTCAGCGCGGATAGCACATCTCTGCGGCGTTTGTCAGTACGTGGTAGGCACCCAGGAGCCGGGCCGAGGAGCGTACGCCTGGACCTGCAGGAACGGGTCCTCATCGTTACCCGTCGACATCATCTTGGATGAAGATGGCGTAACAGGCCTGTAATCAAAGGGCGGTGATGCGCGTGGGCTAAATGGGAGGGAGCGTCGCGAAGACGGCCGTCGTTATGCAATGACGGCCAGTGCACGGGCCATCGACATGTCTCGGTCGCCCTCCAATGGCACACGTGAATTTTCCCTCGAAGAAACTAAGTCCTCAATCACCACCGCACACCCCAGAATAAACACCCAATCCGGAAGACGGCTACGGACAGCGAAATGGGTCCGGAAGCGCCTCTTCCTCTCCCCGCCGACTTCTCCAGCGTCGATGACTACGTAAATTCGCTCCTCGAATTCTCCACCTCGTCATGGCTGCTCCAGACACTGTGTGGAGGAGTTCACATCCTGGACTTCTACACAAGATCGCCAGATCTCTACTCCACGATTCTGCCCGAGTCTTGGAGAGCATGGTTCAAAGATTGTAATATCATGGACATCCTGGACCTACTCATGCGGGAGGACCTTGATCAATTCAACACGGAAAAAGCGGGCTTCTCGTGGCGGGGTGGGCCGCCTCCACCCGAAGAGCTGCTTCTGTACATAAAAGACGTACGAAGGCACTTGCTGGGACGCGAGTTCCCCCCACCAAATTCTGGCTTGAAGGCTCAAAAAGCGAGCATAGCACGACACATATCAATCGGCATGAAGGTCAAAAAAGTGCACGAAGTGGACAACTTCGCTCGGTACGTCGACAGACTGACTGCAGATATCGCAGGCTCCGGCAAGAAGGAGATCACCCATCTAGTGGATTTTGGCTCTGGTCAAAACTACTTGGGACGTGCACTGGCCGCAACTCCATACTCCAAGCATCTTGTAGCGGTTGAGAGTAGACCGCACAATATCGAAGGCGCCAAAGACATGGATATCAAGGCGAAGTTGGTCCCAAAGCCTATCAATATCATCAACAAGAAAGAATACCGTGCCAAGTTCGGCAAAGGCAACATTGGGAAGAAAAGCGAGGCTGAACAGGTCCCCCTTCAGAACGGGACAAGCAGAGGCTTGAAATCGTATAAAACTGCACCAGCTCTTGAACCAGCTACTGCCGCTCATTTAACAGACGAAGCCGTATGTGACGAAGATGGCTGCACTCCTACTGACAAAGATGGACCGAACAGCAAGCCAAAACCGACCACCACAAATCTACAGATCTACGCTGATGGGAGAGGCAGCGTGCAATATGTGGAGCACATTATCAAAGACGGCGACCTCGGTTCCGTCATTGATCAGATCGTCGATACCTCGCAGGTAAAGGACGTTGCTACTGCGACTGTAGTCGTCGAGAACCCTTTGGAAACCGTTCCGAAGACCAGCGAGGTCAATGCCATGGTCATGTCCCTGCACTCATGCGGCAACCTCGTCCACCACGGTCTGCGCTCACTCCTGCTGAATCCGTCGGTATCGGCCGTGGCCATGGTAGGTTGCTGCTACAATCTGTTGACAGAACGCCTTGGACCTCCGACCTACAAGCTGCCAACACTGCGACCAAGCCACCCACGCTTGGTATCTACTTCCAATACGTTCGATCCTCATGGTTTTCCCATGTCCGAGAAGCTTGCACAGTACCCATTGCCGTACCCTCGGCCCTCCTCCATGGACGCTTCAGAGGAATCACCAAGAGGCATCCGTCTCAACATTACTGCGCGCATGATGGCCGTTCAAGCGCCTTTCAATTGGAATCGGAATGATAGCGAGCTTTTCTTTACCCGCCACTTCTATCGCGCACTTCTCCAACGCATATTTCTGGACCGCGGTGTGGTCTCAGCGCCTGTCTCCGAAGACGGCCTCGTAGGTGGCGCTGTCTCTGCAAGCGGTCATACGAGCAAAGTGAACTGGATACCACCCTACGGCCGGGGTCCTGGTCTCAGCTCTGACGGCACATGCACGCCTCTCACTATCGGCACGCTTCGCAAATTCGCCTACAGCGACTTTCTGTCCTACGTCCGCGCCGCCGTGGCTAAGCTCTTAGCGCCAAACTCGTTCTGCGAGATTGATTCCGAATTCATTGCTGAGAAGATGGCAGGTCTGAGCGACGAAGACATACGGGGCTATGAGGAGAGTTATAAAGAGAAGAAGCACGAGTTGAACGTTATGTGGAGTTTGATGGCGTTTAGCGCCAGCGTCGTTGAAGCCATCATTGTGACTGATAGGTGGCTTTGGCTAAAGGAGCAAGAAGAGGTCGAGCAAGCATGGGTGGAACCAGTCTTTGAGTATGCGATGAGCCCAAGGAATTTGGTCGTGGTTGGCATCAAGAAGTGATCGACGGACAAGATCGTGGAGAAGAGGGTTGCTCAGTACTAGTGTCGGCTGCTCTTTCATCGTCACCGGAGAGTGGCGTAGTGCCCCTTTAACGTCACCTCCAATCTTGACACGACCACCACACCGCGGAATCGTCAAACTTATCCAGATTCATCTTTCTGTGTCGATAGGGAAAGGACACCGTGATGCTGTCGGAGTGAGTGGCATATCTTGAGCGTGAAACCTCTCGCGAAGCCCTTTATTGCATTAGAGAAATCGGAACAACTTTCAAGAAAAACTAGTGCGCATAGCGACTGCACCCACCTCCCCTGTCCTAGAAACTGGTGGCGCGTGTCCGGATATCTCCTCCACTAGATCTACCTATCGACTCACGGTCTCCTTCAACCCGCTAGCTCGCAGTCTCGATTTCGAGCTCGCTTCGAGGAAGTTTCCGACCACTGTCTCTTCAACGAGGAAGCGGAGACGGGTGATAACGGCTGACCGACCTGCGTTCTCTGGGTTGTGTTCAGGCCTGACGAATTCTTGGTGTTTGGGGATGGCTTTTTGGGGGGTGCATGTGTGTATTATGATCTTGAAGGCGGCAGGTGATTTAGGTGGGCGAGATGCGGATTGTGGCGAGGTTGTTTTGGAGGTTGGGTGAATGATCTGCTTGTGCTTGTTGTGGAGGGATGCTCTAGGTAGAGCTGCATGGCGTCGGTTCAAACCTATTACGAAAGCCGGAACATGTATTTGATACTGTTATACTTCACGTGAATAATGCGATTCGCTCAAGCATTGCCTCATCCCCTCTTCTGTCCCGCTAACATGGCATCCGCGATCTTCCCAGCTACTGCGTACACACTCGCGCTCAGATGGCCACTAACCTGCATTGGAAACACGCCTGCATCCGCAACTCTCACGTTACCAACCCCATACACTCTTCCCTCCTTATCAACAACCCCACCCCACTCCCTCGCCCTCATCGCAGCGCTACTGACGGGATGATTGTTCACTCCATGACTCGCCTTGATCCACTTCGCCCAGGCATCATCTCTCCACCCCGCAGCCTTCGGCACCACTGAATAGCCTGGAGAGTTTTCAGAGGTGATGTGTGTAGATAGTGGTGATGTGGAGAAATGCTCGCGTATTTTCACGGCGGCAGCAGCTTGAATGAGCGTGTCGATTGGGAGTTGGAGGAAGTTCGGGTTTATTGATGGTTGTTGGGGAAACGAAGGAGACGTGATATGAACGGAGCCTTTGGAGAAGGGGAGAAGATTCCAAAATACGCATGTTATACTTCCAGCGCCGGGGGCCCAAAGGAGTTCGGCCAGGGGGACTGTGCTGTTTGCGGTGAAGACAAGGTCTGTTTGGAGGGTGAGAAGTTTCTCTTCTATCGCAGTAGTGGTCTCGTTTTCAGAGGCATCGGAGACGATAATCTGGGCGTATGCAGTGATGTTGGCACGGAGTTCGGAAGCAACAGCTGAGAGGTCGTCGCCAAAGAGATCGGCGGCCGTTAGGTAGGTTACGAAACTTGGGTAACCTGTCCAGTTGTTGGGCGAGGCGTAAGAAATCGCCATGTTGGGTTGATCTTGTAGACTTGCGCCTACACTCGGCAGGTTGAGCACTGAGGATATACCTATCGGTTCGAGTACAGACGGGTTCCCAACACCAGAATGTTCGAGGAGGGCGGGGGAACGGAGCGAACCAGCTGCTAGCAAGACCTCTATGGAAGCAGAAAGCGTTTCTCTACAGTCGCTAGTAGTGTCGGTGGAAGACATAATCTCAACACCTGTAGCTACCAAGTCGCCATTTTGAGCGCGGGTATCGGACCAAAGGATCCGTGTGGCCGTTTTGTTGAGGTAGACATGTAGATTCGGCCGGCTTGCTGCGATGGGATAATAGAATGCGCGGGCTGCATCATGGCGTGTGCTCGTCGTTGAGTTTAGAGTGAATGGCCATGTGGAGAAGCCGCTCATGCGTCCACTGTTGGCATCTTTGTTCCAACGCAACCCCAGGTTTTCACTCGTCTCTTTCAATATGTCGAAAACGCCATCTTTCATGAACAATTCACTCCACCCCACAGCTACCTCCCCATCAAATCCATGCACTCCCTCCACAAACGTCGCTCCATTCGCCTGCTTCTCCATATCAGGTTTTTGAAACTTCTCTTGCCCACGATAATACCCAACCAGCTCGTCCCATCCCCATCCCTCGTTCCCCAACATCGCCCATGCATCAATCTGCTCCTTCTCCGCCCTCAAGTATGTCATCCCATTGATCGTCGTCGTGCCGCCCAAGGCCTTGCCCGCGGCATACACAAAGGTCTTGTCATTTAGATACTTTTGCGGCGCGGAGGTGTAACTCCAATCAATTGATGTGCTAAGACCGAGTCCATAGGCGTCGACGCGAGTTACATTCGTGTTGTTGAACTGTGCATCGCCGGCTTCAATGAGGGCGATTGTTGTGTTGGGGTTGGCGGAGAGTTTATTGGCTAGGACGAGGCCGGCGGGGCCGCCGCCGATGATTATGTAGTCAAAGGTAGGTATGGAAGAGGCATGGAGGGGGGAAGCCAATGCGAGGAGAGGGGGGAGAGGTCGCATGGTAGTGTCGTGTCGAAACGCCTTCGTGCACAAAAGAGAAAAAGATAGAAACGCGTCGGATGAAAAGAGTTATAATTCTTCTCGAGCAGTTGTTTTCCTGCGTCATTACGGTACCTACCTTCTCAATGGGGTATCGTAAACGCCAAGCGGGGTAGTATAGCCTCGGATGCAAGGTAACCTAGCACAAATTAAGTTTTGGGGGCTGGGTTTAGTCGAAATTAGAGACCAGACACTCGAGTGCTCGTGCTTGGGCTCTCCCGAATGGCGCTTCGGACAAGCTCAGAGTAGCGCAGGAGATTGAAAGTTTTAGTAATATTCAAGAAAATGCCCAGTGAAAGCTATGTGGATTCTACCCTACTTGTGGTTGGACGGGAGTGTCTGAAGGGTCATCAAGGGTGTCCCGAGTATCGGCAGTGCTTGAGGACTTACCACGTAGTGGTGATAGGTCACACATCTTAATGTCTGTCAAGTACTCTGAATCCATGAAAGTGGAACAAGGGATAGTTCGAGGGACGTGTGAGAAGTGGGTGGATTAGATATAGATTAAGTATTCAGCCTTGTGACTGTCGAACCCACGCTTCGTTCTATGCACATAGGCATGAAGCCCAAGTCTACGAGTTATCTGCATTTCCCATCATCGATCATGCCCTCCCAAGAAGTAAATGAGCCTCCCAAACGCCGCGAATGCCAATGCTAATACAAGACTTTCATATCAAGCTCGCACCGAAAGCCATCGAGGAGAGAACCACCGATGCACACACCGCAATCGCCGCCCAGCCTCCTTGCACTGGTCTCGTCAGCCCAGCAGCAGCCTTCGAAGGCGATGGGGTAGAATTTGTGCTCCCATCTCCATCTCCGCCACCACTCGTTGGATTCCCCTCGCCTTGACCCTGCTGTGATTCCTGGCTAGTCACAGAGCCTGCAATACAAGCCTCTTCGTCAAGACCCCCGTCTTTCCCGAAAGCCACTTCGGCGGCTTTGCTCCAAAGCGCCGTCACATTCAGATAGTACTCCGGCTGATACCAAATGCGACAACTGGCAGTGTCGTTCAAGAATTGCGTAGGTACTCCATCGCCTTCGAGACCTTTCCGGATGTTGTCTTGGAAATTAACGGATGCATCCGAGGCCATGATGCCGAACGAATCCGGTAAGAAGTCCATCCATTGCTGCGCTTCGTCACGGCTACTAGCGTAACTTGCGGTCACATAATTCGAAATCGAGGTTAGGTACTCATTTTGCAGGACGAGCGATCCTTTTGTGCCGCCGACGGGTTGCATAGGACCTTCGAGTGGACGGCCACCCACTGCGAGAGTTTTCACGCCTGATTGTTGGACCATGAGTTCGGTGAAGAGGGCGCAGGTGGAGGCGCAGATGCCATCGGATAGAATAATGATATCTTCAGCCTTGAAAGGGTCTTCCGTGAAATCTGAGCGGGAACCATAGCCGGTCATGGTGACACCGATCGAGAAGCGTTCCGAGGAAGTGGTATACGGGTCAGACAGGTTGTATCGGAGAAGGTCCGTAAAGCTGTCGTCCTGAAATTTGGTGGGAGGGTACATGTCCTCCCATGACGTGTAGGCCTCGTTGTCTTTGTCGAGGTATGAGTGGTAGTTGAAAGGGCTTGTGTAAAGCTCCCCATTGAGGTTGTTTATCGACGAAATCGACGAGAGTGATTGTCCGAGCAGCTGACTAGCTTGATGGCCGCGATAGCGCGACAGGAGCTGTGGTTCTTGTGACGGGAAGAACTGCAGATACATATCATATCCGAGCAGGATCTTGCCGCCGCCGTTATTTCTCAGGTCGATGATATGTTTCTCAACCTTCTCTTCCTTGGCCTGCGCGATGTACTGCTCGATCACGCTTTGAAACTCCCTCCCATCTGAATTACGCTCCGTGTTGAATGTTTGCGCCATTAGAACGCCGACTTTGCCGGCAGGACTGTCGATGAAGAAACCCGCGAGAGCGACATCCTCAGCAGAGTGCTCAATGGCGGGACTGGGATAGTTGACGGGCACGTAGCGACGATCCAGCTCAGCTTCGCGCGGGTTCTCCAGATGTTGGGGAAGACTGTGTGGGCTCGTCCGTTTCTTGAGCAGCTTGGAGCTCGTTCGGGGATCGACGAACGTTCTGTAAAATGCCTCGCCATCATCAATACTGCGCCAGTAACTGGGATCCAAAATAATCGCCGCGTTGGGGTATGTTTCCGAGGTCCCGTTCTCGAACGTTACGTTGATAGAAGAGCCTGGGTAGAATCGGGGGTTGGTGAAGTATCCAAAGTTTTCAGCAGGCTGCATGTAAAACATGGCATTGTAACGAGTGTCCGGATCGTGATAGGAGTTGAGCTGGCTCTCCTCCTGTAGGAACTCCACAGCATCTTTGCCATCAATCTGGCTAATTGCAGATGGCGTGAACCCCGCGCTTCCCGTCTTGTTGAAGTCCTGGACTGACCAGACCTTCGGTGCCTCTTTTCCATCGCTTGATGCCGACATGAGTGCTATCCGTCGATTCCTCCGCCACCGAAAAGCGCCGTAGTATGCCATGCCGCTGAATGAAAGGTGCCCATCGTGCGCTTTTACTAACAGG
>Ga0247803_1000716_pt1 | contig 17623 bp, 19 predicted proteins | sample UWRJL014104B1_FD_180928 | JGI IMG/M metagenome (GOLD analysis project Ga0247803, IMG submission 180928) | Plant litter microbial communities from Arlington Agricultural Research Station in Wisconsin, United States - UWRJ-L014-104B-1 | ecosystem: Environmental > Terrestrial > Plant litter >...
GTGCCCTCAGCAACATCACCCTCGACAAGATCCCCATCAATCGCCTTACGCCGCACGATCTCAAACAACAACCCGGCGCCATCACAGCCCTCGTCTTCATCGTCCTCGTCATCGCGGCCATAGCTATCCACCAAGCATCGTGTTACCGCATCGAAGGCCGGCTTCTCCGCTTGCTCGCTATTTACGCCGTCCTCGGAATCAGCTTGGGTATCCTTTCTGCCGTTCCAGGCCTCGATCTTCGCATCCATCATTACATCCTAGGCCTCCTCCTCCTTCCAGGAACCGCTCTGCAGACTCGCCCCAGCCTCCTCTACCAAGGCCTCCTCGTCGGCCTCTTCATAAACGGCATAGCACGCTGGGGTTTCGCATCCGTCCTCCAAACCGCCGCCGCCCTCCGAGGCGACGCACAACTCGCAACTGGCGTCATCCCCTCCATACTCACTCCTCTCATCAACGCTACTAACATCACATTTACCTGGGACGGCCTGGCGCGCGGCTACGAGGGCGTAAGCGTGCTCGTCAACGACGTCGAGCGCTTCCGAGGGTTTCCTGAAGATGGTGATACAAGTTTTACGTGGACGAGGAGGGCGGCGGAGAATCTGCCCGAGTTTTTCCGCTTCGGGTTTGTGAATTACATGCCGTTTGGCGGGGTGTCGTATAGTGATTTCACGAAGGCTGGGATTTGGTGGGGGAATGGGACGTGGGTTGACATGCCGCCTGGGATCACTTAGGACATTTGACATTCCTGTTTCATGTCGATTTCGAGGTTCATGTTGTATATGATCGGATCTGGACGTGGTGGATATGTTGTGTCATGTAGCTTTATGACCTGCGACGAGAATCCTCTGGATAAGCCATACCGACTCCTAACCCCAATCTTGAATATACTTTCTTTCCCAGAATTCACCCCCATAACTCCATCCAACCCGCCCCTTCTAAAACTCCCGCATAATCGCCTCATCCCCAACCCTCTTCGTAAACCCCACCGTCCTCTTCTTAATACGCCACACCCCACTTGCCCCGCGCACACCCTCAAAGTCGCCCTCCCCATCCCCATCCCCATCCACCTCAAGCAGCACAAGCTCATCGACGTATTTGCCATACGCCTGCAGCACCTTCCCCTCATGCGGGCCCTGTCCGAAATGACACCCGATGAAAAACGTCATCGCGTACGCTGTGCGGCCATCGGCGCTGAACTGAATCGTCTGTGTTGTCAGGCTGTGGTGGGTGCGAATGGGACCGAGTCTGTGGGGAGTGAGCGGGGTTTGTGACACCGCGTACTCGCCATCCAGCGCTGTTGTGCATTCACGATCTTGAAGAGAGGGGCAGAAGGCAGCCACCTACCTGTTCGTTATAGCATCCCGCACAGCATCCACACTCTTCATGTCATTGTTAAACGGATAGTCCGCTGCGACGTCTGGCACGAAGACCTTGTCGAAGAGAGAGAAGTCCTTGGTGTCGAGGGCTTCGCAGTAGCGCGCTAGCACGTTTTGGACCGCGAGGATGTCGAGGGGATTGATTGGTGAGGGCATTTCTTGTTTGTTCAAGGTTGGTGTCGTGAGGGTGGAATATACGGGTGGAAGGGAAGGCGGAGGTGAAGGTAGTGGTTGGCGATAGCTAAGATGGGATCCATGTTCATGTTGGTTCGGATGGGGTCTCGGAACCCCACGTTGGTGTTCCGACAGGGCAGGATGTGGTGAGGTTTCTAGAAGATGCAGAAAGGATAATGTGCTTGGAAGGTACGATTGGTCGTACGAACTTGGCAGAGCGTAGCCCGGAGTCTCGGTGCTCGCTGTCTTTCGGCAGCAACATAGAGGTCTCGCATTCGCGACATATTTGGCATTGCAAAGTTTAGGATGTATTAAATCAATCGAGATTGCAAAAGAAACTGGAGTAATGGTATGGTGGGTATCATTCGGAGAAAGAGTGAGCCCGTATTACACTAACTTCGCTGTCCTGTGCGAATTCCTTCCTCAAGCCGACAAGAACGCTCGCGCGCAGGAACAATACCAAAAGCGGGTAACAGAAAACAGATACAAGAAGGACAAGACGTCAGAGCGGACCGAACAAAAGAAACATTACGTGTGTTACCTCGACTGTTCTTTTACTGCATCCGTCGTCGCCGCCGCATTACTGGACCCAACATCTCCATGGCTAACCTCTTCTTTCTGCGGCGCAGCAGCTTCATCTTCATGCTGAGGCTGCGTCTTCTTCTCCTTCCACCCGTCATGCGTGTTCCCCGGCCGATACTGCTTCGCATGCATCTTCGCCGCACCCACCTTCGCAGCCCCCTCCCTCCTGATCTGATGTCTAAGATGCGGCTCTGGCCTCTCTCCCATCTGTTCAAGTCGATCCAGATCCTCCACGTCACTCGAGCTCATACTACTACTCCGACTAATCTGCGTATATACGATGTGTTCGCCCTCCACCTTCTTGCGCTCACGCTGCTCCTTCTTGAGTGTTTCCATTTTCTCGGCGTCGCTCTGGCAATCGAGCGTTACGACCTTGATACCCGGGAAATTGGCTTCAAAGAAGGATTTGAGCTGGGGGAGGAGTTTGGCGTTGGGACGGTAGGTACCAGAGTCGTTGTCGATGATGAGTTCGTAGTAGGAGGGGTCTTTGTTGGGTTCGTCCTTGGGAGGGCTGCTGCCGATGTCGTCGGGGGGATGGGATGCGTTGTTACCGCCTACTTCGGGCGGGTCGGACTGAGTGTGGGGGTGCTTCAGGCGGCGGATGAAGAATTCGCCCGAGAAGGCGACGTAAGCGGCTACGTCGCTGTGCATGGTGTGTTTGGACAACATGTCGATGCCGAACTCTTTGCCCGTTTCGGTGAAGCGGAAAAGAGCGTCCAATGTCAATACATATGTGAAGATGCGGCCTCCCTGGTCGTAGTGTACGAGCTCGAGGAACTTCTGAGTGAATTCTTTGCAGGGTTCAGCCATTGCTTCGTAGGCCGTTTCGCGGTCGAAATTGTATACGCGCGCGTGCTGGTGATGTAGCGCTTTCGACAAGATGAACCCACGGACACCCTTGGCCGTAAACATGGATTTGACAAAGGGTTTGAACTCGACGTAGCGATGATACATGGCTTCTGGAACGGGTCCGCGTAGCTGCATCTGATTCGACTGAAAATTGTACCGATTCGCCTTTGGCTTGCCGGTCCTCTTGGAGACTTCGCCGCCACTAGGCTCCTTCTGACCCAGCAAACGACCCAACAGCGGAGAGTAATGCCGTATCCAGAACTGGGGTCCCAAGGTGTAGGCGCGCCCTCCATTCTCATCTTGGGTTCTGCCCAGGTTCTCGACGCTCACGTACATGGAGCCGTTCATGTGTTCAACTTTATTAAAGCACACAGCTATGGCTCGCAACAGGTAAGCGCGCTTGCTGCCCATGCGCTTCTTAATCGGATGGGCCTGGTCCTTGATGCCTGGCCAGCTCTCGCTTATATGGTCCGAGGTAATATGCGCATTGCCCAGGCGGTCGTCGTGGTCGGCGGGGTCCTCATCATATATGCGGCACTTCAGTCGGAACCCCGAGGCCGGCACGTTGGCCACTGTCCACTGCGTGTTCCATACCGGATCGGTGCTCTGTCGTATTGTAGGCGTGCGCAGTTGCAGCGGCGGGTCTTCCTTGTGGCGCGTCGCGAGCCCCGTTGTCAACTCGGCGACGATGAAGGGGTCGGCGGAGAGGGTATTGATGTCGGCGAGGGGCAGATTGGTCGCACGGTGGAGGGTAAACCTGAGCGTGTAGCCCGGCGGCGCGCGCGGTATCGGGGTATCGTCGAAGCCGCCCTCCGGACCCTTCTCTTTCTTGCTCGAGTTGGTGCCCGTCTTTACGGGTGCTGGCGGCTCAAACGACGCCGCGGGCGCCTGCTTCTCGAGTGTCGCGGGTGTGCTGCCATTGGTCGCGCCGTCATTCGGTGCGCCGTCCTGTCTTGAATCGCTCTCGCCCGCCATTGTTGGTGGGCGCAGGATCCAGTGGAGGCCGGACGAGGACTGCGCCGGATAGCAGCAAGCAGCTGGGCGGAAGCGCAGGCTGGGACGAGGAGCGGCAACAGACAATAAACAATAGGCGATAGGCAATAGACAACAGACGAAGTGCGCAAAGGACGGCGTCTTAAAGCGCGCAGCGGCGAGAGGAGGCTGCGCAGCGACAGAGGCAGCACAAAGCAGTGGCTGAAGGCTGATGATCGGCCGACGCAGCCCGCCGTTGACTGGGGCAGTGAACGTCACTAGCGACCAAAACAAGCTTTGACAAGCATTCGGCCAAGCCAAACCGTGGCGGTCATGTCACTGATCGATGTCGGCTTGTCAATTACCCATCGGAGACAGCTTCTAGAGTTCACTATCATCTCAGGAACGACTTCTAGAAGCGTTGCAACGAGCGTCACGCGCAACAGACACGAGGCTGCTGACGTCATGGTCCCATTCTGCTCTACCATGCCCCGATCCTATCCACACTCATCCCGTCATTTCTGCAATCGTTGTTCATCAGCGGAGACGGTGGTGTACCCGGAGTCCTCCGGTAGCCAGTGTCATGCCCCGGTACAACACCAGTCCGCCCCGAATTTGCGCCAATGGCATCCGCAGGATAGCCTAGCGTCCAGCTCCCCCCACCACCAATGCCAGAGCACCTCCACCGTTAGATCATCTCTTCGTCTCTATTGCCTGGAGTGTCCATTTCTGGCAGCCCGACGTCACTCTCCTCGGCACGCTCGTATTCCTCTACGTCTTCCGTGCTGTCGTCACCCGTAATGCCCGTTGCAACATCGCTGTCGTCAACACGCCCGTCGTCGTCCACATCTTTGTTGCTGTCGTCGCTCTGGTCCTCGGCGTCCTTGAGGCCCGGAGTCGTCCCCTCCGTCTCGGGTGTCTCACCTTCGGACGCTGCGACTTCGACCACGGGCGATTCCGAATCACTCGCCATCAGGAACCTATCGTCGATTTCGTCGTTCCTCTTGCGAATCTTCTCGTACTTGTCCCCATCGAAACTCAGCTTTTCCCACGCTTTGACGCCTGACTCGTAGAGGTATTTCCAGCGAATGCCCTTCGATTCCGTCTTGGACACCTTCTCCAGACTGAACGTGTCCAACCCTAAGGAGTTGAAGAGCTCTCCCGACTCGAACACAACAAGTGGTGTGGCGAAGCAGGGCTTGTCATAAGGCTTTCCGCTAAAGGTGCCGAGCAGGAACTTGGACATGTTGGACCCACCTTTGATATACGAAGCCAGTGTGAGTCCCGCGTATAGCTCGCACATGGGAAGTGTTACCTTTGATGTAGTAGATGAAGTCGCTGCCGTCGGTGAAGAAGCCTGCAATATGCACGAGCGTCAAGCGGTTTGTCATGTCCTCCTGGCCCTCGACGTCCTCGGACAAGCGGTCGTTGCTGAGCGGCACCTGCTCCCATTCTAGGTTGAGTTTGAGGCGAACCTCCGATACCGAGTCGATGCCGCTGCAAAGTTAAGCATGTGCAATGACCGTCGATGACGTGCCAGCATCCAGTTGAGAAAGAATCGGCGCAGCAAGGGCAACGGGACTTGTACCTACCTAAAGATGTACATGTCGCAGTCCGAGTCAAGGAGTGTTTGCAGGCCGTCCGGCGTCGGCATTACTCCGCACTCCAAGTCCTCCATTTCGAAAGGGTGAGGCGAGGTTGTTGCGGCGTGTTGAATTTTGATGCGATAGAAGGAGAGAGCTTGCGGTGCGTTGCGGTGCGTAGCGTAGCGTAGCGTTGCGTTGCGTTGCTATGGGGTGTTGGAGGGACATCAATTCGCCATAGCCAGGTGAATGTAGAGTCAGAGCACCACGTTGTCAAGGTAGGAGCATGGTGAAGCGGGTACTGCCTGCTTGCCTATTCTCTGGTGCTCGAAGCTCTGAGCAGGGAAAGCGATGCTCTAATCTGCGTTCTGGGAACGGAAGCAGTCGCCTAGTAGCATCATCGGTGGGTAAGCGTGAGGAATGGACGGCTCGACATGGCTCTAGGGGAAAGGACAACGAGGTCGGGATCGTCTCGCGATGTACGCTTCTCGTCTTCGGCCGCTCTCAGCGACGATGTTGGTGCGATGAAGTGCCATCGTCGCCGCTGACTACGTGAGCCTCTGCCACGCATCGCGCACTCTATTCCGAGGTCCCGCTCGATCAGGGCAGGCCTTCGCATCACTTGGAGCGGATCTTTCACGCCGAGCGGTTGCCCTGTTTCACACTGAGGTTAGCCGGCCTTTGTCGCGTAGATGCAGGCTGCCAGAATGGGGATCGGCGTGAAAGGCAGTGGTGGTGTTTCAATGCGACGAGGGCGGCGCAACCAACGGCATGCGGCGGCCGCTTGGCAGTCGTTGTGCCGCGAGACTCGGAAATGACGGTGAGGACGGTGAGGACGGCCCTGCCACAGGCTGTGCGGTCAGGCGACGACGGAGTTACCTTTGACGAGCGCCAAGCAACCACCTGGGACCGGGGCCCGCAAGGTGTTGGCTCTGGTTGGCCAGTGTACCACGGACTCCGCTTCAGTGCAGCCGAACAAAATCGCCCATACCACCCACTACACCACGCCAATATGTGCATCTGTCCTCGGCCCTCAACATGCCCCAACCTTTGCTAGCCGTGGGTCTGGCGACGGCCCTGGTCCAAACCATTGACTTCTCCAGCGGCACCTTGTCTGAAAATCGAGCAATATACCCAAACAGCGATGGCGCCTCCCCGGATAATCACATGGTGCTTCGAGACATCACGAACAACTTCCACCGACTTTCCTTCCGCATCAGCGAGAATGACGCGAAACGCCGGGGCGCGGAAAAGAAGAATGCGAAGCTGAGCGACGCGGAGCAATATCTCCTCGAATTGAGCGACAAGCTCAAGGAGCTCGTCGAACCGTTGAGAGATGCCTTTCTTCACGTAGTACCGCCAGGATCGTACTACGATCCAAAGTGGGGAAGTGCGAGAGAGGCTTTGCTTACCGTTTGGAAGGAGAAGGATATCACCACGCTGATGAAGAAGCTGAAGTACCTGAAGAAGGAGGTCGATTCCACTCTCTTGTTCGCTCTTCGGTAGGTGCCATTGACTGTCGTATTTTGGCCATGGCACTGACCAACGCTAAGACAATATCTGGACCAAACAAAAGACAAAGAAGCGCCTTTCTCTAGTGTCCATGACGCCCGAACACATCACTGGGAATGGTGGCAGTCCGAGGCGCTCGACTCCATCCGTACTAATGCCTGGAAGCCAAAGAACAAGAAGCACGTTGAAGAGTTCTCGAAGCAGGTCGATGCCCTGACTCTGGCAGAAAATAAGGCGTACTTCTGCAGAGAGATTTTTGCCCATTTACATTTCACCGAGCAGGACGATCGGCTTCAAAGCATTTCCACCCCTCATGAGGGTAGCTTCGATTGGGTCTTCGAACCTCGACGCCAGAAAGAAGGCAGCCTTTTGACATGGCTAGGCGACACCAGTGGCCGGAATGTGTTCTGGATGACTGGGAAGCCAGGGAGCGGTAAAAGCACCCTCATGAAACATCTTTTCCGCAACGAGCGCCTCTTTCCAAAACTGGAAGAGTGGTCTGGCCACTCGCCAGGCTTCTTGACTGGATGTTTCCTCTGGAATTGTGGCAACGAGATGCAAAAATCCTCCATTGGCTTGCTGAATACGCTGCTATACGAAACTCTTCAAGACATGATATATGGACCTTATGAGCAAGACCCTGGCATAATCCCTTGGCTCTTCAGCGACCGCTGGAATCAGTTCTTGTCCTATGGTGGAGGTTTGAGTGCATTTACGCTGCCTGAACTTCGCGCAGCATTCGACCTCCTCGTCTCGGACGCGTCAAAGAAGTTCCTATTCATGATTGACGGCTTGGACGAGATCGACGAAGGCCCATCTACCCTGCTCGACATCTTCCTGACGGCCACCAAACGCGAGAACGTCAAAATGTGCATATCAAGTCGAAAAGCACCCGTCTTCCAAGAAGCATTCGATGGCTGCCCCAGCCTTGAAGTAGACCGCTATATGAGAAAAGGTATACTGTCCTGCGTCTTGTTCGCCTTCGACCAAAATGATACCATGTTCAACATTCCCGCCGAACACTCTGACGGTACCGAGGAGCGTGCCATCATCATGCAGATAGTGGACAAATCATCCGGTGTCTTCTTATGGGCGTCCCTAGCCACCGAACTATTACTCCAAGACGTCCAGGAAACAGACGATGTAGCCACCATTCGCGCCCGAGTCGACGCTCTCCCGTTCGATGTAGAAGATCTCGTCGCCTACATCGTCGACAGCCTCGACATCCAACAATTAGAACAAGCCGCAAAACTTATCCGGCTCCTCGAGGCTCACGGATACCCCTCCCTCCTCCCGCTCTGCTTCGCCGCAGACCCAGACACAACATCCAGCCTATCCGCAGAAGTGCGTCCACTCACACCACTAGAAGTCCTCACAACCATCGACGACATGCGCAGCCTTCTGAAATACAAATGCAAAATCCTCCTCGCCATCTTCGAAGCCGGGCCCACACACCAAACCCGCACCACCTCAACAACTCCCGACCTGAAACATTTCCGCGTAAACTACACACACCGCTGTATCCGCGATTTCCTCCGCTCGGACAAAATCCTCTCCCGCGTCAAACAAGCAACAAACTACGGCGCCCTCAACACAACAGAGAACTGGGCAAACGCTCACCTCTGGACCCTCAAAACACTCGCCCCCTGCGACGACGCTATGCCCATTTGGAACGTCCTCACGGACTGCATAGACCACGCCCTTCGCCTCGAAGCACCCACCAAGCGCGTCCGCATGACCTATCTCGACGAAGTCGCCGCCACGCTAGCCACGCACCTCTCTACCTCCACCTCTTCACCCTCACCAGTAGACATGGACTTCCCGCCCGGCGCAACAGTCCAATCCTTCCTCGATCTCGCAGTACTGTTCAATCTCTCTGGCTACGTAGCCATCAAAACGAGCAAGACGCCTGATCGGAAGGAAATACGGCATGCGATGGACTACGCCAAGGATGTACGCAGGGTCATTGATGCGGGAGGGGAGGAGAAGTGGCTAGGCCAGAGGGCGGCATCGAGAGAGGCATATGCGAGTAGTTCGCCGGAGGTGGCGGCATTGCTGGATTATCGCGTCAAGTCGGTGAGGTTTTCGACGCAGAAACCGGTTTTGGAGTTGCCGGAGTGGGTGTAGGCAGGGGTGTGCTTGGTTGGCGATTTCTGCAGAGGTTGCTTGTGTAGGATGTCGTGTGTAGACATGTGTTGAGAGGGGAGGTTTGTAGGTGATGAGGACGCTTTAAGACACGATGATACCCATTCCAAATCTATCATGATACTTTCTTGGACCCTGAAAATTTGCAAGACTTACTGGTGTTCTGCTTTCGTACTTTTTTGTTGGACTGCGTTCAGTCGCTGCGAGGTCTCACCCATACAGCAATGCTTACAACACGCTCACGATCATCGCAGAACTATATTATTGCAGTATCGTGAAGCCTCTAGCTATGCTACAACAAGTCAAACCAGGACACAGCAACAGCTTACCAGCTGGAAGTGCCCCACGGTCCTCTTCCCCGGTGAATCTATTTAAGTCCCTAAGTATATCCGCTGCAACAATAATAAGAAGCAGAAAGACGCGCGAGTCCAGTCCTCAAACAAGTCTCCGTGTTCCCAAACGAAGAATCAGAAGCGAGACCGTCAACGACACCCACAGACACGCAATCAGAGCGTATACCGAAAAAACCCCGCAAGATCGCCTTTCCCGCTCTCAGCCATCATCTCCTTCTTCCCCCAAACCCGCTTCTGCCCATTCACCGCATCCTTCGCATCCCTCCTCTTGTTCTCCTGTCCACACCACCACCGCATAAAAACACACAGCACCGTGCTCATAGAAAGCAAACCAATGAGTATAGCGTGGCCGCGGTGGTAGTTCGGTGCGTCCTTCCACGTGTACGTGTACCCTGAAAGCACACCCCCGAGATTGCCGAAGCCAACTTGCATAGCGATGCCTACGGAGCGCTTGGTGGAGCCGCCGATGTTGTTGCCGTTCCAAGCTACGGTTTGCGAGACGTTGGGGTAGATGCCGGCGGCGGCGAAGAAGGTGCCTAGGTATTGGTACTTTGCATGATGAGTGGTGAGCTGGAGGACGAAGCCGATGATACTACATCGGGTTAGTAAGTTGTATGCAGCATGTATGTGAGTTGGAGTGCAAAATAACGGGTTGAGATACGTATGGTCGTGGAACGGTGTGTGAAGTATGTGGGAAGGAGTAGGTCAGAAGTAATAGCGGTGAGGTAGCGGTGAGGTGTGAAACGTGGCTAGGGTGACCCTGAACAGGGCTACGGCGAGGCTGATGGGGTACGAAGGTAAGTGTGAGAGAGTGATGCACGTACGCTAGGAGATTGCAAGCGATCATGTAGATGCCTCGCTGGCCATGCTTGTCTGCCAACCATCCGGCCGTAATGCAAAAGGCGCAGGCCACGACGTATGGCGGTACAGTCATTAGCTGTGCTTTCTCATTTTCGTAGCCCAGCCCTTTGATAATGGTAGGCAGGAAGAGAGAGACCGAGTACAGCGGAGTATAGATGCCGAAGGTGATGAGCATGTGCACCCAAATCTTCCAGTCGGAAATGGCATTTCGCAAGTACTTCAGGTTGAAGGTGTCGTCGAGATAAGAGCGGTCGGCTTCGAGACGTCGTTGCACCTCGCGGCGGTCGTCTTCGGACAGGAATTTTGCTGTGGCCGGATAGTCGTGCATAAAACGGTATGCCGTGAGCGCTGCATAGCCGTTTGTGTCAGTACAGAATACTTCCCAAAAAGCGCAACGTGGTGTTGACGCGACCGCGCGGGAACACCGGCACGCCAGAGGCGTACGAGGACTATAGTTCTGACTGTGCAACGGGCCAACGGGCACTTACCTACGACAACAGTGACAGCTCCTTCAATAATGAAGATCCACGACCAAGCGCCCAACCCACGAACATGATCCATCTTCATAATGCCACGAGCCACGAGTCCACCAAATGCTCCAGCTGCCGTGGCAGCAGAGAAGAACAGGGCCATGCGAACACCTACCTCGTGTCTTGGATACCACTGAGTGATGCTGCGTGCAACGTTAGTTTCATGCAAGACATGTCTCACGACAGCAGACGTCTCCGAGGTCAGACAGTGCAACGTACTAGAAGGTAATACCCGGGAAAAGTCCACCCTCGGCAATACCCAGGGCAGCACGAACGACCAGGAGACCCGCGTAGCTCTTCACAATACCCATCAGGCAGCAGATAACGCCCCACGCCACCATGATGCTTGGGATCCATATGGAAGGCCGGAAGCGCTTCATCATCAGATTGGAAGGGATCTCGGCCAGAACGTAGAAAGGGAAGAAGATGGCGAGCGCATTGTTGTACTTGAGAGACTTGGGCGATAGGTCCAGGTCTCGCTCGAGGCCGGCCAAGCGTGCGTTGCCAATGTTGCTGCGGTCGAGGAAGCTCATACTGAAAAGCTGTTAGTCTAATATCCAAGGGTAATGCAGAAGCCAGCGCAATTCCACAACACCGATCCCGCTACGTCTACCGCGGACTTTTATAAAGCTCGTGGACTCAACGGTTCGCGTATGTTCTTCTTCTAGTCGACAGCCCTCCACCTCTTACTGTGACAATAGCAGATCTAGAGTGAAAGACCCACAGGTAGAGTAGAGCAAGAAAAGGAATCAGAGCAAAGTCGATCTTGCGAAGCAGCCGGCGCGTAGCCTTGTCGTTGTAGCCCGCAGACGATTCGCTTCCGACTTCATCGACAGCAGCGACTGGCTGGTCGGAGACGGGACCGTGTTCCATGATGATGCCTTCTTCGGCAGTGGTGGTAGCCATAATTTCGTCGAAAGGTCTATGTTGAGCTCAGACGAGGGGGTGGATGTGATGAGGTCGTAGGGGCGAAGCTTGTTTCGGCACCGGAAGTAAAGCCGACTGTTTATCAACTGATCAATTGAAAAGGCAGGTGCGAATGAAGCAACCAAGCTAACGTTTGAGAAAATGGCGGCACACGCCCGGTGAAACCTATCTTACTGATTCCAGAGCAAGGAGGCGGTTCGCATTCTTCGCTAACGTTGTGTCTCGGTCCCGGCGCGTGTAATTTGGAAGACCTTCCGCACCAACTTCATTCTCTCAGATCATTTCCAAAATGAGTTTCCCGTGATTGTCAGATTACAGGTGAAGCAAACAGCAATCTCCTTGGGTAGGTGCGGCTCCTTGTGGCCTTTCGCTTCGTTTGTTGCGGCTGCAACCCGCAGTCTCTATGCATCCTCTTTCTTTGTTATAGCTTTGTGTCGTTCTATGGGGTGAGTAGGACGAGGCGCCGAGTCTAGTCTGTGTTGGCTCCAAGGGAGAGAGCGTGGGCGTACAGGCGTGATTCTCCCTCGACTTTGTCAGAGGCGTGACGCGACACTAAACCGGGCGGACATGCCTGCACTGGTAGAGCTTGATTAAGATCTATAGAGTAATTTCGTGCGCATGCCCTTGAGCGCTGGGTGGAGGATGTTGCGGGCATACGTGCGAGGTGTCTGTGCAACTATGGGTCGCTCCTGGGGGCGGAACGACGTCGTGACGTGCGCGTTGCAAGCACACGTGCACCACGCGTGCACTTCAACATGAGTTGGCACGCCGGTGCATTCCTTCGATCAGATCTGGCTAGCAATCACACCCAACTGCCTCGTGGTTCGTGTATGCACATCACTCTGGTTTGAGCAGCGCACAAGCACAGTGCCAACCAACACCAGCGGTGCTCAGCATGACATGCATCTGCGAGCGAGTGGGCCGCGGGAGTACAAAATCGCTGAAAGCATGTCTTTACAGATGAGGCAGGGGACCTTGCATCGCCACGGGTGGTATGTGGAACATTGGAGCATCGCTGTTTCCAGTGACCCGGTACTAGATCGGTCGTACAGTTTGTAACTTCTTTGTCGCCGATGATTGCCAAAGCTCGGGCACGCGCACCACCTACTCGGCCTCAAAGAAAGGTCAATCTATCTTTCAGGATCGTGTTCCTCTTCTTTCGGAACATCTTCCGAGATCTGTAACTATCATTCCGTTCGTTGTTGTATTTGTATCCACAGAGATATGGAACAGAGCAGCCTGCGCCTACGCCAATGTCCCGATCCACCCTTGTACGCACCCACAGTTGGGACTATTCTTGAAAACGCACCCCCATACGTGTCCGCAAGCCGTCTCCGGCCTGGGTTTGTGTGTAACTGCACTTCGCTCGCTTGTAGATATTGTCGTTGAGGAGCTTGTTGAAGGCTTCGTTGTTCCCATTGTCGTCTAGGTTCAGCCCAATCTTAACCTCTGACCCTGGGATCGTAGTAATAGGAACCTTCGGCCGGATCTTTTTGAGTGCCCAGAGTTAGGGACACATTTTGCGTCCCTCCAGCCTCGGACGGCATCCCGTGCTGCTTAAGGATTCTCTTTGGTATCGAGAAATACACTGCGTGTTGAGGTGGGTGTTGAGGAAGCCGTCGTGGCAGAGCTGGGCAGCGGTCTCATCTACCAAGTGGCTCGCAACTCGTTCTGCAAACTCTTGGATGATGGGGCCGACGCTGGCCATGTTGATCTGATTTCCGGCATACACGCCGATGATGGCTTTCCCGACCATGGCAAATAGCGTAGTGGCAAATAGCGTAGTGGTCTCTCCGTTTCCTCGTACGTTAACTAATTACCGAGGGCAGTGGCGGTAGACTACGATGATCGAAACGATCGACAGCTGGTCAACACCATGAAAGGCGTCGTAGCCCACGGTTCTGTGAAGATCTTGTTGGCTATGAATAGGGAAGTAAGGACGTATAGCACTTGAAAGAAACTCGTGTATACCTTATCTGCTAGGCATATTATTGCCATCATAGCACGAGGGTCGATGCTTTCTATCACATAGTTGATGAGCCGGTGGATGAACCGGGTCGCAAAAGTCTGGATGAATCAGTCACGTTTGGCTGTATGAGCAATGCGATATCTGATATTTCCAGCGGGCCGATGCTTGTTCAGCTGTCTGCTGCATGTCGTTCTAGGGTTGACTATCGACTCTTCTTGACCTAAGGAAAACTATGCCATATCTCCACCCAATAACTCCTCCCCTTCGCATCGGGCCAGATCTCTTCCCAGACCCGTCTTTCATCATTAGTTTCTCTCAAGTCTTCCATCAGCTGCAGCCGCTTGCTCATCCCAATCTCACCCACAATTGCATCATCGTTATCTACATCAGCGAACCTTCGCTCAAAGATCCAGCTGCATCCGACCCAACCCAGCAGCCGTTGCAGGTCGTTCCAAGGTTGTCCACCACCAATCGAGCGTAGTCGAAGGTGTTGCAACGAAGGTATGACGCCTGGTCGTGTGGCGCAATTAGCAGCGAGAATGAGCTGGAATATCGGCCGAGTGCGTTGTACGTACATCGCCCTTGAGATCAAGGCCAGGCGCAGACGCTGGGGTGAAAAGGCTTGGTGCGTTTTGTAGAATTTCATTGGGAGAAGATTCCCTTCTTTGCCTTGCGGGTACGGGTGATATAAGATTACCGTGAGCTTCTCTATACACGGAAAAGAGCCTAAAACCTGGTATATCCTTCTGTCTTCATTCCGCTCGGTAGCCTGAATCTTCACATACAGCTCGCGTATATTCGGGCATTGCTAGCGGAGGTTCTAGACGTCTTCGTGCGAGAACCAGCTCTCCGTCTTCAAAAATCTCAAGGAGTTAGCGTGACGCTCCAATATGCTTTACTACCCGCGCTCGGTTCGCCTTCTTTTCCAACCGACATTGTATCCGTAAAGCTCGTAAGAGGAGGTAAGGCCAGTAGAAGATCCCTGAATGCTACGTCTGCGTCATTGCCGGTCGCATCTTTGAATCCTAGAAGAGAAAATTGTTGGAGGCGTTGGAAAATGCCGTCTTCTGCCATCCGGGTCAGATCTTGGAACGCTTGCCTGTAAACCCGTACACTGAGATCAAGCGAACGCAACTCCCTGAAGTCCGTATGACTGGTCCAGTTTTGCAGCTTTTCAGGGAATAAGGTGCTCGTGCCTCGGAAGGAAAGCGTCCGCAAATGGCCCTGCTGGCTCAGAGTGTTTTTTGCCCTTATCACGAAGAAACCCTGCCACGGCGGGCGGGGCATCTGTACTGCTGCTAGTAATTCCAGAGAGTTGGCTGCCTGTTTCTACCACATGCACACCGACGTCAAGTTTGGAGCAGTCTCCGCTACGATCCGTAGAGCTGCCTCTCCGTTGTAGTCGAGGCTGCCGTCGCTATCCAGATACATAGCCGCTACACAAATACTATCTAAGGACGGAGACGTGGCGAGCGTCTATTCATCATCGTCCACATCGCGAAGGTGATCGTGGTCCTGGTACAGACTACGGAGACTGAACGTGTGAACATGGAGGCGGCATCTGGGTAGGTCGTTGCGCAGCATATACAATACGCAGAGGGGAACTTTGGTCGGTGGAGGCCCAGTAAAGGTCCTCGAGGCCTGAAAAACTCGCCAGAAACTGTGCTGCAGGCTTCCATGCTTCATTTGCTCTGGACTTGTTTTCTGGGGTGCAGACAGGCTCCGAGCCTCCAAAGAATTCGAGCGAGATGGGCTTCGAGAAGCTATTCCTCCCATCGCTATCGTTGGCATCTGGATCGGTCCACACCTGCAATTGCTGCTCCCGGAAGTATTGACCTACGCTTTCAGCCTCGAATGTCACTTGTCCAGAGATTCTCGCCCGCCGGGCATGTTTGCGTCGCTCGTCGACCTGCAAGACCTCATTGTACAGTGCCAGCACCTGTTCAAGCTGTTGGCGGTCCTTTGGCGCGATACTAACTCGCTCGAAATGCTGTCTAGCTGCTGTGGCACAGCACCGCTTACTGGCAAGCGAGAATGCGAAGAGGCTGCGTCGTCCGGCGTCGCAGCTAGAAAGGTAGTCGCAGATTAATTCAAGTGCCAATGAAGGAAGACCCTCGATATTCGAACATGATGCGAGATCAGTTGGAGTCGCCATTATGCACTACGCGTGACAGGTGGCGGGCGGGGTGGTACGGGTATAAGTGCCAATCCTTGTTCGAAGGCCGCACGTGTTCTGTACCTAGCAGAAACCGGATTAGGAAGGCGATGTCGAGCTGCGGATTCTGCCTCTACCTCCGTGCCGGCTTCCCAGCTTCTTAGACCCCACGGCGAGCCCCCATATCATAAGAGAAGGTGTACCAAAGCCAATCTTACCTAATGTAACCCTGAATCACGTTGTCTTACCTGTACACCACGCTTTAGCGGCGTAAGCAGCTCCTTCATAGCCTCAACTTTTCCATCTCAATCGAGTTGTCGTGCTACTTCTTCGTTTGGACCCCCCCTCTCGTCCCAAAACATCCCAGACGCTCTTCTCTGCGCCAACCCAAACATGCCCGCCACCAACTCAGCCTCCCGTTTCCCAGCATCCTCCCAAACTCCCTCACAAACTGCCGCCTCCACTGAAGCCGAGCGCGTCGTTACGTCAACCTTCGGCTCCGACTTCCAACTAAAAGATGCACAAGGGAATCTCCTCGGCCCCTTCAGCATCCTGTCCTATGCGCCCTCCACTTTCCTCCCTTACCTTAACTACGCAAAATCTTACACCGTACTCACGCTACTCACACCCAAGGAACGTGAGCTGTCGGTTCTGGCGACCGGTTCCGTCACGAAGAGCGAGTACATTTTGTACGCTCACAAGCGCATTGGGATCTCGGTCGGGTTGTCGGAGAAACAGGCGCAGGATGCGAGCGAGGGTAGGGTTCCAGAGGGGCTGGAAAAGAGGGAGGGGTTTGTGTATGAGGTAGCTTTGGAGATGGCGAAACGCTTTGGTTCTGTGAGTGATGACTTGTTCAAGGAGGCTGTGGTGGAGATTGGGAGAGATGGGGTGGCTCAGTTGGCGCAGATGGTTGGCGGGTATCTGTTGAGCAGTGTGCTGGTCAATGTGGCGAATGTTGAAGTGCCAGAGTCGTGATAGGGTTGCACCGCATCACGCTACCCAATCATCTTGTGCGGGTTTAAATATCCTAATTGGGTAACGCAACTGAAGTGTGTTGATGAACGGGGCAATAGTCCGCTATGAAACGTTTTGGTGGCGGAGATTGTTTGCTCCGGACATCGTTTGCGCCTCGACATCTATTCGAGCTTGACATGCTATCAACATTAACATCCTTGTGAACTCTAGTAACTTAAGAGCCGTCACGATTGTTATCTACTCCGGGTCAATTTCAATCTTTTTCCGCTCTTTCGCCTAGAAAATGGTCGCGCAACGATTCCGCAACGGTTATCAGTAGTAAAACGCTGTCGGGACGGAAGTGTTCGTAGGCCAGCGTTCTCGGCGTCAGTGATCGATGGTTGTCTGTGGCTCACTCGAGTAGCAATATTGAGCTGGCGTATGTGCTCGAACAAACTGCAGGGCAGCGAATGAGGGTGAAGTCTTCCGAGCCCATATTGTTACGCATACGTCTGTCGAATTTGGAGTCGTCCAATTGATTGGGACCGAAAATTAGTCGTCGTAGAAGTACAAATCGGCACGAAATAAATGATCACCACCACGCGCTTTGAATCCCAGCCTGACCTAGACTCGCACTGCGCTTACCCCCCCCCCCAACTTCACTCACACAAATTGATTACA
>Ga0247803_1000717_pt1 | contig 17602 bp, 17 predicted proteins | sample UWRJL014104B1_FD_180928 | JGI IMG/M metagenome (GOLD analysis project Ga0247803, IMG submission 180928) | Plant litter microbial communities from Arlington Agricultural Research Station in Wisconsin, United States - UWRJ-L014-104B-1 | ecosystem: Environmental > Terrestrial > Plant litter >...
AGCGCGAGGCCGTCTCGCGCGCTTTGGATTCATTCGGACGGGAGTGGTCGTGCGGTTCACTTCGGAGAGGGAGAGAGACCTCTTGATCTCGGTCTCGATCTCTCTCGAAGCCGCAGGTCGTGATGCAGCCCCGGGTCTCGTGTCCTCGACGACGAGGCGGCGGAGGACGGCGCTGTCATGGTCACGTCTGGCGCGCCGGGATTGCAGACGCGGATGGCGTGTGCTGGCGGGTGCTACGGAGCAGGCGCGGCTAACGAATTTACTAGGGAGCAGGCGCGTCGCGGCGCAGCAACGCTGATTCTGATTCGGTCCTCAACAGGCAAACGGGCATCCCATCTTTTTTCGGAGCGGCGTCGCGCGACGTCTGCACGATGACCCCTTCGCATCGCGTCTAGCGCGGATCTACACCAGGGCCCATGGCTGGCCCTTCAGCATGGCCCGCGTTTAAGCTTTCGCCAGATCGCGGGTTTCTACCCGGGCATCTGCAGTGACAGGCCTTTCCTCCATGGCCCACGCTCCTACTCGTCATCGTATGCAATACTCCCCGTACCCGAAGTCCGTAGCCCTCTGAAACGGCCCGCTTGGCCTGCTACCGTCTGCCCTACGCTGTGCAGCCACTCCGTCGACCAGCTACAGCAGTGCGGAACAGAGGCCATCCGCTAAGCCTCGAAGTCGGTACCAGATGCACGATGTAGCGCGTTTCAGATGGCGATTCCGCGACATGGATCTGATATGTCGAGCTGCTGCATACCCGATCTTCTTACCACGCTTGGTTGACACACCTACTAAACTCCGAGTAGCATTCCACACTATCCTGATTCGGCCAGTGTCAACAGTGACCAACTATGCGCACCCGAGCAAGAACTCGGGTTCGGTATCAAGTATATCCTGCACTATGCGCTTTACTCTGCTTCGTGCCAAATATTGCTCGTCTTCATCACTACCTTCCTGTTGTACAGTTTCATTAGATCCTCTCCAGTCTCCATAAGCTTCATTTGCACACCACACACCACATTCCGTTCATCCAACGAATCAAAGATGAATGTCATCGGCGCCATCCCCGATTTCGGTCTTATCACAACACCAACCCCAGCCCAGCTCTGTCTTGGACTCGGTCTGGTTGGTGTAAGTCTTCTGAGCAGTGCCAAAGGGCTGCTCAAAAAAAGGTATGCCTTGATTCTCCCGCCCGCTTCTACTTCCGGATGGCCAATAGACTGTAGCGACGATTCCGCATGGACCTTGCATGGCATCTCCCTCGGTGTCTTTTACTGGTCGCAGTGAATAGGGCGTAGAGAATACAAGGGAGCACCTGCTCAAATAGTCAACATCTGTCCCACTGGGACAATATGAAACCGCTCGGGTTTTTGTGCGCGCCTGAGCAAAGTTGCTTCCAACGTTCTGTAGTAGAGCCGGAAGTGACATGTCAACTGCCATCCCGGCTGGTAGTAGCACTAAAAAGCACTGGTTGTCTCTATAGATAGAGGGCAGAAAGGGTATGCGGTTTCTTCGTGTGCAGACATTCACATCGCGCAGACTTTCGAGGCTGAATACCTGGAAATTAGCTTCCGGTGTTGGTTGTTCTCCTGCAGCATTGTCATTACTTTGTGTCCCAACATGGAAGGTCATGGGCCAAACCGACCGTTCTCGTCCGGGAAGATAAGCAAATACTAGATTCAATATTACGGAGAATAAGTGACAGTGCAATGAAAAAGGTGCATAAACCTCGCTCAGTCCTCGTGAGAACATTGCAGCTTCGCCATACATGCTAAATCTATCAAGGTATATGCTTCCTCATGATCTGTAGTAAGATTTGGAGGCTATGCTACAAACCCTCGTAAAAGCAAGACAACTGCGGATTCTGTACAAGCCAATACGCACTAACATCTACCTGGATAAGCTTCACAGAGTGCGACTGTGTGCCAAATTTAGTTGGCTGCATTTTCCCTTGTTTCGAGCCATGGCGAGCAACAAGCACCTCGAGCAAGGAAACACAAGAGAATGGCGATAGTGGTCCCGGACAATTTCAGCCCCCAAGTCAATTACCACGTTCACGGGATTCCGCCCCTCGCGTACCTGTGAGAAGGAACGAGGCTGCATACATGGTGGGCCCACTAGTCTAGAAGCAGCAATCTCGCGGACTAATGACAAAGGTATTCTACACTAGGTACCTACCTGCACGTAGTCGTCGAGAAAAGTGGCGCGTTTGTCTGTTAGTATGGTCCACGTTCACAACATGCATTAGCGCACCTAGAGCGTGAAGGTTTCAATGCAGAGCTCCAGCATGTTCTGATAAGAATTAGCAAAATGTTCCGTCATCGCCTTAGGCTTTCTGGTACGAACATGGGACGAGCAAGCGGTTTCCGAAAGTAGCGGACACCCTGCATACCGCATTTGGCGCATTCTCCATCACGATGGCGAAATTCTCCATCACACCCGCCGCCTCCAACACCACAGCCTGTCCCTCCGCTCATCACATTCCATCCTTCAGCAAACCTCGTCCATACACAGCAGGACTGCCACCATCCAGCTCCCCACAACGACCATTCTCCTCGCCTCGGGGACCTTCGGACCGGTTATCTCGAACGGTCCTCGCCTAACTCCGCTCGGCCCCAGAACCGGCCCCAGCCATTCCCACTTGGGAATTAGCAAACCCGAAAATCTGACACTAACCCCGATTAAGGTGGTGCTCTCACCAAGTGTAGCTTGATCCGGCAAGCAGTCGTGCTGTGCAGGACTCGGTGTTGCGAGGCGGTGCAAGCGGAACCGCATGGTTGCACGACGCCATTTTCGCGATGTGTGCGGGCGGGGGCGGGGAGCTTGGCTGGAAAGGCTGAACGAGGGAAACGTGATCGTTGAGGAAAGTGCTGGGCGGGAACGCTGAGCGGGTGTTTCAAGTGACGAGATGCTTTCCCCGAGTTCCGTCAGGCTGAAGCGTGTGACGGGTAGATTAATTCATCCAGTACATGATTAGACCTGATGCGTGGCATGTCGACGGCGAGCTCTCATTGGTGTCTATGACTCTAAATTCTCTACCCAAATGCTCAGTCCATCGCATAGCGAGACCGTACGATACAGAGCTGAAGGCATGCTTGTTTATCAAACTGAAACGCGCATGCAGCTAGCCGTTCAGTGCTGCTAGACATCGAGTGGGCATATCCGAATCCTCAACTCTCCGATCGCGATCTCTACCTCGTATTCCAATACGCAGCACTCGGCAATCTACCCTCAAGGCTCCGGATCGACACACCACCAACAATTTCTCTTCGTTACAGGAAACTCTTGTGAAACGAGAGCGACATCTGGTCGTTTTGGATGATCGTGGAACTGTGCGTGGGGAGTGGTTTACCCTCGATTCAGGTCACGGCTCGGGCTTCTACTGACAGAGAATTCCATATTCCTAGCAAAGCGAGATCTTTGGCATATTGCAGTTGTTTCAGAGAAATGCTGATGCACTTAGCCCCCTTATTCGGGGGCGCAACTCAGCTCGTGATCGCGGAGCCTTTGGGCCTTTCTTCACGATGGACACTGAGACACTTCCGGTTGAGCTTTGCCGCCTTCGCACACCGACCAAGGGATTTAATCCTACAAAATTTCTTAGTTGGCGTCTTCTCATCATTGTAGAAAACTGCACTATTTGTACTCGTTCTCGGTTGCATCAGGTAATTGAGGTGGGATTTTCTATTGAGAGAATTGAAGCATGTAAACACCACCCAGATCGCTCAGAACGCGTACAACTTTAGAGAGCCCAACTCTACCACACAGAAACTTTTAACGTTAGTTCTATATAATACGGTCTGCCAATTCGACATTCAAAGTTGCAAGCGGTAAGGTGAGTTTTGGAGCAGTCACTTGCAAGAAATCTTCAAATGATAACAAGTTGTTATACTACAACTTAGAGCTACTCAAAGGAATACCGAAAATAAGTACCGACCGATCATTACCCGACTAGTCTGCCATTGGTACAATTGGCCTCCCAGTAGAACGCGGCAAGCCACATCTAGGCTTCTTCGGATTACGATATATGTCAATACCTCCACAGGTAACTTTAATTGACCTGTTGGCTTCGAAACAGGCTGGATCCGCACAGACCCAGCGATGGGTCCCCTCCCAACCATCCTTGATAAAATCAGACGTCACCCAGTAGGAGAGTGCCCCGGGCCCCATGATTCGTATTACTGCCCGCGCAAAATCCGTCCCACATGATACGCAAACGTTATTCGCTTCTCTAAGCTTGTTGGTAATAGGTGTACCGAATGTTTTCGAGCACTTGATGCAGATGATGTTCTCGAAGCCGCCATGACCTATGTCGCGTCTGTACTCTGCCTGGCAGTTCGAGCAGAATCGGTTGGTCGGCGGATTCACCGTGAGCTTTTTATTTCCTAATACACATCCCAGACAGCCCCAGAAGGCATGTTCAGTTTGTGGGTTTCTTCCGAATACGTTGCCGAATTGATAAAAGCAGTATGGTGACCCATTGCATCTTTTTACGTCCGCCGAAAGCAGAAAGCCATGCTTGCACTCCCATTTCAAATCCTCATCGCTCTGGAGCAACGTTAGTGGCTATAGGAGCAGGCCTTCAGCAAACCTACAACGTGTGGCTGTGGGTGAACCCTTTCTCTGAATGTCGGCAACTGCGTTCTATACTCCGGCGGAGGCCACATAGTCACCCCAGAATCATCCATGCTTGGTGTAAGAGGCTGCAGTGCGTTTTGGAGAGGAATTACAGTTATTGGAATCTGTGGCTTGGATTCAATTCGAAGGTGTCGATGGATTCAGCTCTGGCGAGAGAGCGCAGCAAGCTGCGAATAAAAGCATTTCAGAATGGCCGTGCGGAACCATGTCATCTTTGACTCGTCGTATGAGGCTCTTTGTCAAGATCTCAAACAGTCACTCCTCTGAATCAGTCAACTGTCATGTTTATGGAAAGTCCACTTCTGCAAAGAGTCGAGTGTCACAAAAGGTCAACTTTTTCAAGAGTAAACTCCTACAAACGACAAATCCTTAGAATGTGTCAGGCCTCGCAAACACTTATCAGTGCAACTCACCATATTCAATACTCAAACTACCTAGCGAAGACACATACAGTACTAGGCCAAAAGTTCATTTCCACCTGCAAGCTTGGGTTACCTCACCAAATAATTGAAATCTGATCTTGAAGCTGCAAATACATCAATATTAGACTATGCAGGCCAAAACATGGTGGAGAGGATATCTGAGACAAGTACTGTTGCTGAAATTGTAACGTCAACAAGACGCTAGATAGAAGGTGATTGGGCAACCGTGAACCTGAGAAAGCACTCCATCAACGAGCTTACACAGCAGAGGAATCATATTATTCGGAAAGGGGTATCATCTACTCACGTCCTCAACCGGCATAGCGCATCAGAACTCCAACTCCTCAACCTCCATTCCACACTCCTCACACCTCTTCCGCGTCATCCCCGTCTCCGGATCGAGAACACTCCTCCCCCACTCATGCACATGCTTATCACCAATTCCCCTGATCCTCTCCCCAAACTTAACATCACCGGCAGCCTCCCCCATCCTCCTCGCCCTCTTATACGCCTCCACCCTCGTCCTCTTCTTCAAGTCCTGCAGCTTCTTATTAAACTTCTTCTCCTTGCGCTCTTTCGACATCTTTGCCCGTTTTTCATACTCTGCGTCGAGCGCCTCGGCAGAGCCCCAGCGTTTGGGTCCTAGCGCATAGGCTTCGACTTGCAACCTGAGGAAAAGCTGCATATTATTCCAGTTTGTTTTGTGGGGGTTTGGACGTTCGAGATGGGGGAGAATATCTTCGTCTTTTAGTTCCTCGTCGGTTAGGAGGTAATCTTCGCGGGCTTCGGTTTTGGTGAGGAGAGAATATTTGTCGGGGAGTTTTTCTTTGCAGACGTTGCAGATGCCGATTGCGAAGATGTCCTGCCACTTCCAGTCGATTTCTAGGGAACCGCACTCACGGCATTTGCCCTTGATGTCGCGAAGTCCGTCGCCGTATTTGCCTTTATATTCTTCCCCGCCTTGGTTCTCTGCGACTTCGAGTAGGCGAGCTTCCTCTTCGTCGCGTCCATCTGACTGATTCAGAATGGAAATGCCCGGCTCAAAAGGGCCTGATCTATTCTCCCTCAGCTTCCGCATTATCCTTTCGCGCTCCCACTCCGCGAGCGTCATGTTCGCTGGCTTCTCCTCTTCCTTCCGGCCGGTCCACATCGCCCGATTATGGGGGTCATCATTCGTGCTCAGGAAGCCACCCTTTGTATCCGTCATCTTGCTAAAATCATACTCGATGTACTCAGCTCGACCAAAGTTCTTCGCTGGTTGTATGAGATCGTTCGCAGGTGGCGGTATGAACCCATTTTGGTCGCGCTTTTGGGGGACGGCAGTGGTCGCATTTCGAGACTGTGAGGGTATGTTGGAGGAGTTTATTGCGGAGTAGGCACGTTTGGTGCCTGCGACGGGTGCAGGAGCAGGTTTCGAGGCTTGCGCCTGTTGGGCGGCGGCTTTGGCCCTGAGGCGGGCTTCCTCCTGCGGATGGGTCAATCCACTATATCTTCTGATATGCTAAGGCCCATCTTACCATCCTCCTGATCTGCTCCGGGGCCGGAGGGTTCGCCGGAAGCTTGCCCGCTGAGCGCGTTGCCCGCGGTGGCGTTGAAGGTCTGTCGGCCATAGTGAGGTTACGCGGGTTTGTGGATGCGATCGAGGTTGACGCTGTCTGAGAAGGCCTTGCAACAGTATCTTGAGGATTGGGAGCTGGCGCAGAGTAGAGTTTGGCCAGCCGAAGTGTTGTGGGCGTGAATGTTCCCAAAACGTCACCGAGGCGCCGGTTCCTGAGTGATGATGCACGCCAAGAGATCTTCTCGGATTCCTCAATCCAAGTCGCCACAGATCTCGCACAGGTAAGACTTTGTCGAAAATAAAAACGACGCGACTATTGCAAAGCAAAAGTGAACCAGGCGCACCACTGTCAACCGCCCTACAAAGGGCGGCGCCCCGCCAACGCCGCCCTGACAAATCCACGATGACTCTTCCACAATTGTGGCTGTACCGAATTCAACATGTCAATGCCAACCACCATGAGAGACACAGCCTGACAAACAATCATCCCTCACATCCTTAAATGTTGCCACTTCCCCCAAAATGTCCTGCAGTAGACCTACCAGCTCCTTGAACTTTATCTCGCCTGTCGAAAATGGCAAACGCGTCACCACGTGCGCACGTGGTCGGCCCACAACCGATCACCGGTAATCCCTGTCGCAAACCTTCGCACGAAGACCACGCTACCGACCACGACGCAATCGAGCCAGCAACACCAGCAAGTCGCAGAGACCGCCGAAAACAAAAGAAAACGTACGGTGCCACCGAACTACCCACCCCACCCAGCAGCGATACCGACTCCTTAATACACACACCCCCGAACAATCCTCCCCGCAAGAAGCAGCGCGCATCGCAACCCTCACCACACCTCTCGATCACCTCCATGCCCGCCGCCAGCCATGCCCTCAGAAAAGCCTCGCCCCTCCTAATATGCTCCCTTGGGAACCCCGGATCGGCCTACGCGCACACCCTGCACTCCGCTGGCCATACCTTGACGTCGCACATCGCGTCCGTGAAGTCCTACCGACCCTTTCAGAAAGGTCTCTCGGGCCTCGTGTCCCGGCCTGACAACACAACATACTCGTTTGGTTTATTACAAGGCTTCAAGCGGGAGCGGGTGGATGGTCCGCCTGATGAGGATGACTGGACCTTTTGGCAGAGCACAAGTCTGATGAATGTGAGTGGGCCAGGCGTGAAGAAGGCGTGGCACGGATACATCAAGGACGTTGGCAAGGATGCTGGGGAGCCCCGGTTGGTCGTTGTGCATGACGAGCTGGAGGCACCGCTCGGCAAGGTCAGTGTGAAGGAGGGGAGTGCAAGTCCGCGCGGCCATAATGGGTTGAAGTCGTGTCAGGCTAGCTTGGGAAGTATGAAGTGGTGGCGTATAGGTGTTGGGATAGGTCGGCCAGAGAGCAGAGAGCCGAATGTCGTCGCGAGGTATGTGTTGAGTAAGATGAGTCGAACGGAGATGAATGCCATGGAGAAGGCGAGTTCTGCCGTGGTGGCGGCATTAAGGCAGATCAGTGAGGGCCAAAAGTAGAAGGGCTGAGCGGAACAGCATCGTTTTGTATGATATGGACTGGCCGATCCGGGCAGTCAGCGCATTTTACGGCGTTAAGAAGTATTGGGTGTATTGTAGATAATTGATACCCACTGCAAGAGGAGGCACAAAGCCTTCAATCAAGCACATCTTGAAGCAGAACGAGTAAAACAAACGAGCAATGTCTGGTATCAACCCATACTCCCATGGGAATGCAACCGGTAAACCTCATAACACCACCGATAGGACGTGCAAACGCAACCTAGAAATATCCCAAGGATCGAACGTCAACCGAGTCCAGCTACCAATGCACAAATGCAAACAAGCCAGCCGTCACCCTGCCAATTGCTTCCGCTGCTTCCTCTCCAGAAGCCGTCGCCTAGCATCCTCCTTCCGATCAACGGGAATCTGGACCCTGTCTCGCTTGATTTGTGACAAACCCTCGGCGTGGTGGGTTGCGTTCTTGGATGGATCGAACTTCGGATCAGTTGGCGAAGGTACAGCAGCATCGAAACTCGAACTCTCAACAGCCGGCAATTCTTCCAAGCTTAGGGGTGTAGCTATTGTCGACTTCTCCACACGAGACGTACGCTTCTCGGCATTGGTAGTGGGCGCGACAACATTCGCTTTGATGGTAGCGGTGACGCGAGTCTCGGTGCTGCGGGCTGGTCGAGCACTGTCGGTTCTAGTGGCTTGGGAGACAGATTTGGCGGAGCGATGAAGACGCCGCGCAACTACAAGAGGCCGGGAATTCGAAGGGCCACTTGATATCGGAAGGGCGTATTTGTCAACAGGGGCGATGGAGCTTTCTTCGGCCCCCATCATCCAAGGATCCTCTAGACCTGGCGAAGGTACTGGAAGAGGGCTAGACGGAACAACTGCTGCTGGGGACTTTGGCGGCACATTCTCCGTGCCTGGATTTGTCTTGCGAACGCTGAGATGAGACTTCGAGGTTGGCGCGTAGGACGGACTGATGGATGGCTTAGAGGCGGACTCTGTCCCTCGAGTTGATGCCCGGGGAGATTTTGCGAGAATTGTAGAGACCTGGCCAGCTTCCACACCAAGTCGTGTTGTAGCAGTGTACGAGGCTGGGGGTCGAGAGGAAGTGTCGGGCAGTGTCTGGCGGCGCGCATGTCGGGATTTTGGTGGAGAGTTCTCTTTCCCGATCGGAGGCGCACGGGATCTCTGAGATAGATACGAGGCCTCGGGCCCAGTCTCCTGATCCGAGGAGGCATTGGTGGCGTTCTTGCTAGAGTCCTCGTAAATCTGGAATGAAGGCTTACTCTCCAAAACCTCCGAAGATGGGGCGATTATTGACCTCTCCAATACCGCAACACGGCTCTTGAGAGCGGCCACCTCAACGCTTGAAGACAGCCTCTCTGCCATAGCCTGTCGCAGTTGTTCTTGCAGGTCCTTGTTCTGCACTTCGAGCTCCAACTCGCGCCGTCTGTAGCGCTTGCGTTCCTGCTCAAGCTTCGTGACTAGCTTAGTCACCTCATTGTCCTTCTTCCGTGCGTAATTCTTTGCGAGCTGCTGCTTCGCCACCAACTTCTTCACCTCCTTCGCGCTCTTCTCGGCATAGCTCTCATACTGCTCCTTCCAGTATCGCCCTGACTCGGATCGTGGCGCGCCGAGGTCCATGGTGATGTCGCTATCGTCTCTCGCCTTTGCTTTCTGCCCTGGATTCCGCTGTGGTGTTGTTCGCGCTTCGAGCAGTGCCGTCGTAAACTTTGACCGGGGTTTCTGCTCGCTTGCCGCATCTGCCTTGAGCTCCGTGCCTGGTGTCCACGGGCTTGGGAACTTCCCTGGGCAGTCATTCGGTATGCCGCTCTTGCCAGCATTGATTCGTTTGCCCTCGTTGTCCAGCACCTGCACTCCGAACGTGACCGATTTCTGCGCCTTGTTCGCCGTCATTGGGGTTCTGAGAATGCCTCCGGGCTGCTTGGATGGGGACAGAGGCGGACCATTCTCTGTAGGTGCAGCAAGCTGTGGTACTTTGCTACTGGGTTCATCTGGCGGTTGCTTCTTCTGCAGCTTCTTGGCCGCGGTGTTGGCCTCCTCTGGCGACGGAGTACCGAAGATGGCGTGCTTGAACGCTTTTACGGCGAATTGGTGCGCTGGCGTCTCGGGAGGCTCGATGAATGTGGTTTCGTAGCCGGCATCTGTACAGTCAATCGTGAGAAGCGGTCCAGCTCTGTGGTGACACCTGCGCACCTGCATGTAGGTCCTCGATCACATTCGTGATGCGCGGACCCGTAATCCACGAAAACATGACGGACTGTCCCTTTCGCCAACCGTCGAATGCTTTGCCGTAGTATTAAAAGCAAGTTCTGCTCGGGAGCAACGTTCGGATCGCGTAGACGGAGGCTGCGGCTTTGTTTGGCGGTTTGTTTACGCCCAGAAAGCGAGGGGAGGGCGCGCCGAGCGTCGCCGGTATGTGGGCTGTAGTGCGAGAAACACCCTCTCGGACACGCTCATCAATCGTGCGATCGTGATTCTGCCTCTTGTAAAAGTTCACGGTGGAGCAAGCGCAGAACTCGACTGTTGTGGCTCCGGCGTCATCGTTTTGAGAATGGAAGTCGCGTCTGAGTGGACTAGTCCCAAGATGGAATGGCGTTGATGTGCTCAAGTGGGGTGTGCCACCGCTTCTCATGAGTTGGCGACGAAAGATTGCTGTCCTAGTCTCTGTCACCATCCCAACCCACGACTTAAACTACCAGTGAAAGCACCATGTCTGCAGTGTAAGGGCGGCAGCTTCGGCTGCTCGTCTCTCACGTCAACTCATATGTTGACTTCGCCAACACTTCGACACGATCCAGCATGGCGCCTCCGAAAACACCACGAAACAGGAAACATTCAGATGGATTGCCGCTACAGACGAATGCGCCCGGCACGGGAAAGGCCCCTCAAGATTCCGAGAACAGGAGACCCCCGATGGCGTCCCAGCCTTCAGATGCCCTCGCCAGGGTCCAAGAAGATGAAAGAGAAGTCCTCAAGGCAATTTTTATGGACGACTACGAAGAGGTAGAGGCGAAAGGCGCTTGGAGTGTACGTTGCTAGCTGTTCCTCAACGTCGTTGCGCCGTCTCGACCTCGGCCAAGGTGTCAATTTCATGACTTGCTACGACTGATACACAGACCTGAGGTACTGACACCCACAGAAAACGACTGACCGTATCCTCCGTTTGAAGCTGAGGTCGTTCTCAAGCGATGACATCAGCTGTACGCTCTGTGCTAAAATCTCCGCATCCTATCCCAAGTCTCTACCTCTTCTTACACTTGAGGAGACTGGTAAACTACGTCAAAAGACCCGTCAGACGTTGCAGGATCTGACAAAGATCCGCCCAAGAGAGCTTGTTGGCGAGGTAATGTTACACGACATTGCAGCTTCTATCCAAGACATCCTCGAAGATGAGATAGCGGTTCGCGAGAACGATGGCGCCTTTGAGAATCTGGGAGCTGAGCGAGCAGTGCATGAAGTCGCAGCAGCCGAGCTTGCCAAGCAGCACGAGGAAGAACTCCAGAAGAAGCGCGATGAAGAGCGAGCAGAAGAGGATCGTGTCCTCCAGCAGATGGTCAATGACGAGATGAGACGGAAGGAGGTCATGGCAAAACGAAAGAGTCGCGGAACGGGTCAGACGCCAACCTCGTACTTTCCCACCGAGCCCAACACCAATCACGTGTCATTCGATCGGGTCATCGAGCTGCAGTATGATGGGGATACGGTCGAGTGTACGGCCGTTGAGGGGCTCCTTTCTTTCCGATCTGGTCCTGTCACGGAGGCGCTTCTAGTAAAGCCGGTCGGACAAGCCAAAGTTCGCACACTCGTGTTGAAACGCACGCAAGTGGGTACCGGCAAGGCGTCCGCTAATGTACAGCTAAAGCGCGCCATCATGGAGTTCGAAGACGAAATGGAAGACATCAAGCGCCTTCGTCAATCCACCGTCTTGAGTGTCTTTGACTTCAAGATAGAGCACTTGCCAGACTCCACTTGGGAGATTAACGTCCTGGTGGAGTTTGGCGACAGGGGCTCATTGGGAGAGAAACTTGAAGATGACGGACAAATCGCGGTCGCAAAGATAAGATCTTGGACCGTTGAACTTCTTGAAGCGCTCGATTATTATCACCGGAATGGCATCGTACACAAGCGCGTGCATCCGCACAACGTCCTACTTTGGAAGTCCTCGACAGGTGGCATTTCTGTCAAACTAGCTGATGCTGGGTTCCAAGAGACGTTGCACAACTTGAAGAACATGTCTCGCGGCGAGCAGCCGTTTTCTACTTCCAGATCGGCATTCTGGGTAGCCGCCGAACTAGCTCACGACCCTCGCCGGACACGAAAGACGGATGTTTGGGATCTTGGCATTGTCTTCCTGCAGATGATATTTGGTCTGGACGTTCCGGAGAGATACAATTCCCCGAAAGATCTCTCGGACGCTCGTGGCTGCTCTGAGCCTCTACAGGAAATTCTCCGCAAATTCTTCAAGCCCGACCCGAGGAAGCGACCTTCCGCGTTCGATTTAATACCGTGCGAGTTCCTACGCGATGATGTCCCGGTACTTGAGCCGCCGCCCACGCCCTTTCGATCCAGGCATTCGTCAACCTCGCTGTCAGGGTATCGTCTGCGCCGCGAGTCTTCGGCGGGCATAGGCGGAGCATTCTCGCGATATTCTAGTGACTGGGTGGAGCAAGGTCGTCTCGGCAAGGGTGGCTATGGAGAAGTAGTCAAAGCTCGTAACAAGGTCGATGGGCGAACTTATGCCATCAAGAAGATCAAACAAAAGACAGCTTCTGCCCTGACGGAGGTGCTCTCCGAGGTCATGCTACTATCACGACTCAACCATCCCTATGTAGTACGATATTATACAGCTTGGCCGGAAGAAGACGTTTCCACCTTCGCAGAGGGAGATGAGGATGGCTCTACCACCTTTGATGCGGACGATTCGGAGTCTGATTCGGATGTTTCACCAGGGAATTCTGGCAACGCAGGTTTCCAGAAAAGCACAGGCGGCTTAGACTTCATCAGCTCTAGTGGCTATCCAAAAATCGAGTTTGGCTCAGACGAAGAGTCGGAGAACGACGATGACGGGGCAGTAGTGTTTGGGTCTGACTCTGGTATGCTCTCTTGTGCCCTCATCGGGTCTTCAATGGCTAACGTATTACAGGTGACGAAGGCAGTCCTGCCGATCCCGGCTCGCCATTAGCCAAGAAGCGTACCTTTTCCAACTCCATACCCGCCCGCTCTTCTAGGTCAATTCTGTATATTCAGATGGAGTTCTGTGAAAAGCAGACACTGCGCGATTTGATTCGTAGGGATCTTTTCGATGACCCTGAAGAGTACTGGAGACTTTTCCGTCAGATGCTGGAGGGACTTGCGCACATCCACAGCCATGGCATCATTCACCGCGACCTGAAGCCAGACAACATCTTTATTGATGTCGCAAAGGTCCCCAAAATCGGAGACTTTGGCCTTGCTACCAGCGGTCAGTACCAGAAGTCTGATCGGAAGATCTCAGCGGGCATCCAGACAGATGGCGGCGATATGACCCGCAGTATTGGCACTGCGCTCTATGTCGCTCCGGAGCTCCGATCAACGGTAGTTGGCAGTTACAACGACAAAGTAGATATGTACTCTATGGGCATCATCTTTTTCGAGATGTGCTACCCTTTGAAGACTGCGATGGAGCGAGATCAAGTTATACGAAAGATACGCGAACGGAAGCACACCTTGCCCGCAGAGTTTGACCAGACCGAAAAGGCGCTCCAAGGTAGTATCATTACCTCGCTCATCAGTCACCGGCCAAGCGAACGACCCAGCTGTGCCGAGCTTCTTCGCAGTGGAAAAGTGCCACTTCAAATCGAGGATGAAGCTGTCAAAGAAGCGCTGAAAGCCTTGTCCGACCGGAACTCACCCCACTACACCAAGATGATGGCCGCCTTGTTCTCGCAAAAGCCTGACACGCAAGCCAAGGATTATGCCTGGGACATGGGCGTCGGTGTGCAGACTATCAAGGCCAACGACGTACTGCTCCACAATCTCGTCAAGACACGCCTGACGATGGTCTTTCGTGGGCATGGCGCAGTCGAAGTGCAGCGGCAGCTGCTCCTACCGTGGTCGGACCACTATGCGAACAACAATGTTGTAAAACTGTTTGACCCATCTGGTACGCTTGTACAGCTACCGTACGATCTAACTCTACCGTATGCTCGCAGCATCGGCAGAGGAGCGCCTTTTCTGGAAAAGACATTTACTATCGGGACAGTCTATCGAGACAGCTTCACTGGCGGAGCACCCAGCAGCAACGGAGAAGCCGACTTTGACATACTTTCTTACGATACGCTTGACCTGGCACTGAAGGAAGCGGAAGTCCTGAAGGTCGTTGATGAGGTCATCGATGAGTTTCCTTCCCTATCATCGAGTCAAATGTGCTTCCATTTGAACCACGCCGACCTGCTCAACATCGTCCTGGACTTTTGCAGGATCAGCGCTCCACAACGACCTGCCGTGAAAGAAGTGTTGAGTAAACTCAACATCAAAAAGTTCAAATGGCAACAGATACGTAACGAGCTTCGCGCACCTGAAATCGGTATATCTTCAACGTCACTAGATGATCTAGCGCGTTTCGATTGGCGCGACGCGCCTGAGAAGGCTTTTGCAAAGCTGCGTCGTTCATTCGAAGGAACGAAATACCTCGACCAAACGCATGCGGTCTTCGCTCATCTGAGCTCTGTTGTAAGCTACACCAAGCAGTGGAAGGTGGAGCGCGATGTATACATCAGCCCCTTAAGCAGCTTCAACGAGAAGTTCTACTCCGGTGGCATCCTCTTCCAATGTCTATTTGATGGGAAACAGCGCGATATGCTCGCAGCGGGAGGGCGCTACGACAAGCTCATCGAGGAATACCGCCCGAAAGGCGCCGGTCACGCCCATAACGCCACGGCAGCATACCACGCCGTTGGCGTCAACATTGGCTGGGAGCGACTCGTAAACTCGATGGTGCGATATCTCAAGAAGCCAACAAAATCCGCTTTGGGCAAGAAGCAGGGTGAGAAGGGCAAGGTTGAAGAGGAAACACCCTCGGCGGTAACCTGGATGCCACGGCGATGCGACTGCCTTGTAGCCAGCTTTGATCCAACTGTACTTCGATCGACGGGTGTTAGGATGGTCGCAGAGCTCATCGCTCATGGCTACACGGCAGAGCTAGCGATCGACGCTCATTCAGTCGAGGATGTTCTCCGACATTATCGCGACGACAGGCACAGCTGGCTGATTGTTCTCAAACATGGCGTAGCACCAGACAAGCCCGATCTCAAAGTCAAGAGTATCGCAAAGAAAGAGGATACAGATTTGCGAAGCGCCGACTTACTCAATTATCTCCGCAACGAGCTTCGTGACCGAGAAGCCCGCGAAGGAAGCGCAGCGCAACGCCTTACAAAGGCCGCCCCCGCAACCATCGCATCCTCAGCATCAACACCCAAAGCCAACGTCGACGTCCTCATGTCCCATCACCGCTCCAAAAAGACAAACAAATGGAGCATCGTCGAAGCCGCACAAGCTCGCTCCGCAGAACTTCTCGCCTCCTTCCAAAGCGCACCTATCGCCGCAATCGAAACCAAGGAAGAAGTCATGAACTCGATCCGCGAAACTCGGCTGAGCGATCCAGATAGCTGGCGGAAAGCTATACAGAGCTTGCCCATTGCGGAGCGGAAGTATTTGCAGGAGTTGCATGATTTGCTGTTGAGATATGCGGCAAATTGGAGGGAAGTGTTGGGTGAAGGGTCGGTGAAGAGTGGAGAGGGGGGAAAAGCGTTTGTGTATAATTTCCGGACTGGGGGGTGTTTACTTTATGATTTGGAAACTTGAGGGAGGAGCTTGGCGGATGCATGGGTGATGGCCGGGACGATTCACGATGGTATGAGACACTGAATAAATGGCGCTCGTTTTACAAGATACCCATTTACGGTGCTTAAGCCAACTGACCTGACCAATCCTATGCCTATGTCCATCCGACCACCCATTAAGCATCAGACCCAACTTCCGGGCGACAGTCACTGCGCACATCGATTCCTCGATATCGTTCCGACTTCCACAAACTGAAGAGTCATTTTTCGCAATGCTTAGGGACTTGAACCACTCCCAAACGTCACTCTATGTGGCGGAGCAGCCTTGCATTGTACACATGTCCTCGCCAGAGTGCATATATTAGTTGTGCCTGTGGCAGGTCATTTCTCGCCTTTTCGCACTATCCAGCCACTGTTGTAGTCCAGACCAAGTCCTAGAGGTCCTCTTCCGTATGGCCCACCGTCAGACTGCAAGACTCCCAATCCGAATTACCATCCTCAAGCGCGATCGTAGTTCCGACGCGCACACCTCCCCTTTATCCCCTACCCAGCGCACCAGGATCCCTCAAATATCCCTAACAAATCTCCTCCCACCACCAACCGTATCCAAAACAAACGAGCCAAACGGCATCTTCTTCTGCCTCTTCCTCTGCCTCTTCTCCCTCCTCTCCAGTCTCCTCTCCTCTCTCTCCAAATCCTTCTCTGTCGCTTCCCCCTTTCCCTCGCGCTTACCATCTTTCTCACTATCGCTAGCAATATTAACCAACTGCCTCCTCTCCTCACAGACCCATCTCTCCCCCATAGCCGGATCCCACCGCTCAAACGGCCCCGGCGGATAGAGCTCCTCCTGAATAAACGCAAAATACCCGTCTTCTTGCCGCTCCACGCGCGATGTGATACCGTGGTCCCAGAGTGTGCGCATCAGTGGGAGGTCTTGAGGACTGGTAAACGGATACGGCGCTCGAGGAACGATTTTCTTCGGTTTGCCGGTTCGGGGGTCGATTTTCTTGCTCGTGCGGATGGCGAAGACGGCGGGGTCGTAGAGGGGGCTGATGTAGTGGCTGTATTGGCCGTAGCCTTCGACGCGCGGGAGCGGGATGTCGTTGCGGTATTCTTTGCGTTTGAATCTCCTCTGACGCTCCTCGTCTGATAACTCGGCTTCGCTCTCACTACTGCTCTTACTTCCCTCTGTCGTCGATAGTGAATTCCGCGCCGATTGGACGATGCTGGCGCTTTCATCGTTCATGAACCTGATGATGTCTTTGTCGAGGGGAGTGGGGCGAGCTGGACGTAGTGGTGGATAGCTGGGTGGGCGGGTGAAGGGCGTTGTGGCGAGGTTTGCGGGAGCAGGGGCGCGGTAGGCGGGGTGGAGAGGCAGTGGTCCGGAGATTTTGGGGTAGGCGATGCGAGGGGTGGGTGGTCCGCTGTTAATGGTGGATGGAGAGCGATCGGAGGTCGAGGTTGAGATGGAGGCAGTGCGGGTATGGAGGAGGATTTCGGAGGCTGGCGATGGTGGTGGGAGTGTTGGGCGGAAGACACGTGAGCCTGGGTTTCAATGTCAGTATAATGAGAGAGAAGTTGTAGTACGTTACCAGGTCTGATGTTGTCATGGTGGTTCGTTATGTGATGT
>Ga0247803_1000718_pt1 | contig 17596 bp, 11 predicted proteins | sample UWRJL014104B1_FD_180928 | JGI IMG/M metagenome (GOLD analysis project Ga0247803, IMG submission 180928) | Plant litter microbial communities from Arlington Agricultural Research Station in Wisconsin, United States - UWRJ-L014-104B-1 | ecosystem: Environmental > Terrestrial > Plant litter >...
GACTCCTCGTCAAGTTCGAGCAGCAGCGACAGCGACAGCTCTGCTGGCTCCCACACCACGGCCAAGTCGAAGATCAAGCGTGCCGTCCGAAGAATGCGTCGCAAGTCGAGCGCAAGCTTCAAGGAGAAGAGCACGCCCGAGGCTCCTTCCGTCATGAATTCGCCCTCAGTTGAGCAGCACAGAAGCTACTTTGACATGCAGCGCAATGTCGCCGACGAGAATGCTATCGACTCGAGACCTGTGTCCCGACGTGACGGTCTCGGTGACATTATGAGCGGCGATGAAGCTGACATCGATGATCGCCATGCGCCAATTGCCCGCGACTTTGAAGCTGGGTCGTCTGGATCCGTCCATTCGCCTAGACAGGAGAAGCGCAAGTCGAAGAACAAGAAGAAGCATCGCAAGCACCACGAAAAGGAACAGGTCGTGAAGCTCGAGCTCGAAGCTATTTCGGGACCCCAGGAAACCGAACGTTCGGCCAAGGTCGCCTTCTCCGAAGAGGTCCAGCACGGCGAGGCTGCATCTCACGCGAGGCGCACTAACCGTCCAGCTTTCAACCTTCTGTCCAACAATATATTCAGCAACCCACAAAACCCTGCGCCTGTTGGTACTCCAGGACCGAACATCCGCGTCGCCGCTCCTCGAACCTTACGTCGTACTATTTCTGAGCCTAACGACCTAAGCCGTCTTCAGCCTCAGTCAAGTGCGAGTGGCCGTCCATCGCCCGCTCGTCTTCCTTCCAATGCTGCTCCCCCCTCCTTGATAACCGTAGAGGCTGAAGATGAGGAGGAGGAACCTCTCATGTCTCGCACCGCCGCCATTATGCTGCTACTGATTAGCACAGCCCTGGTTGCCGTTTGTGCCGACTTCTTGAGTGGAGCCATTGAGCCTATGGTCGAAAATACCGGCGTCAGCCAAGCTTTCATCGGTCTTATCATCCTGCCAATTGTCGGTAACGCAGCCGAGCATGTCACCGCTGTCACTGTGGCAATGAAAAACAAGATGGATCTCGCCATCGGCATCGCAGTGGGGTCTTCAATACAGATCGCCATCTTCATCACGCCCTTTATTGTCATCCTTGGCTGGATTATGGGCAAGCCCATGACGCTGTACTTCAACATCTTCGAGACTGTGGCGCTGTTTGTTACGGCATTCGTCGTCAACTTTCTCGTCTTGGACGGTAGGAGCAACTACCTCGAAGGCAGCTTGCTTATTGCGGCATATGTTATTATTGCGTTAAGCAGTTTTTTCTATCCGGATGGATGCGATGCGTCGCAGATCGGTGGTAGTACGGACTGCAATGCCAATGCGAACAGTATCGCCACAGTTGCTCCCGCCCTCATGAAGAGATTCATAGGCATGTAGACGAACCAGCTTATCTTTGGCTGCAGTAGCGAGTTCCCACCGCCGGTGAGGCGCGGTGAGAACTAAGGAAGGAAGTGGTCAGTCGTTGAGCTTTTGGATGACTTTGCTAGAATCACGGTTACTAGATTGCATGAACCTCAGTGGTTATTGATCACTTTCGATCATACATCGTAAAGCCTAGCATAATATGAAGTACGGTGTTGCACTGTACATGCATGCTGTACTTGCTCTCCCCAAAAGAAAACACATCCTGAACCTAACAAAGAAACCGACAACTGCAGTGTGCCGCGCAGATGTAGTGGTATATCATCGCTGTGAGTATCTTCAACAGACTTACAACCATGTGCCGCTGACGCCTCATATGCAACCATTATTCCGTCACGATCCCCGAAGGGAAGTTCATTCCATCCAGCTCTATCACCCCTCACCCATCATCTTCCGCAACCTACGCGGAGATTTTCACATCCTGTTCGAGCGCTTTGATGGCGTACGCAGTGACAACACCCCGGCTACCAATGCGCTTCTGACTCCGCCCATAGCGGCACACCCACCCCACCTCCCATCCGCCATCACTCTCTTGCAGCTCTTTTAGATGCGATACATCCGAACCAGCCCACACACCCAATGACTGGCACGCAAGCACGCGCGCAGCAACCGCGAATGTATCGCCCCGCCGACCAACACGCTCACGGAGTGCCGCAGCAAGAGGCGCACGAAGAGCCTGTACCTCCGACGCTTCGGGGTTCGCCTCTACGAGACAAGAAAGGAAGAACAGGAAGGGCTCCGCCGAGAGGTACATGGCAGTGCCGTCAACATATCCTCTGTTCAGCAACACGTTTCGGACGTGCTGGAATTCGGGCTTAATGTCTGCGCCGCGGTTGTAGTGGTAGAACACGCGTATCACATTGACGAGCACAACGGGGCAAACACGCGGACGCTTTTCGTCAAAGTAGGTCTGTACGAGACCATCGCGTTCGTGGCGGTTGGTAAGGAAGCGATCGAGGACAGGGTTCGCAGAGCTAGCGGGTGGCGAGAAGGCTAGGAGTGCTGTTGCCGTGTCATCGACGTCTTCAGGGAAGGTCCTCGTCGTTCCGACGGGCGGGCCGATGAAGTAGTTCCACGTCTGCGCTTCTTTGCTCGCTTTCTCGATCTCGTTGGCAATTTCGGATTCGGAGGCGCCAGCAGGTGAAAGGCTGATTATGGAAACGTCTTGCAGAACTTTGTGTATGAGGAATTGCGAAAACACGTCGCGGAACTCGGGACCGTTCTCAATGCAGGAGGTGTGGTTGTGCGCATTGGCTTTCATGTATTGGCGGGCGCGGGTTACTGGGTCGAAGAGTTGGGCGCGCAGTTGACGCAACATCGATGGCGCGTTATCGAAGACGATGCCCGATATCCCGAAGGAGCGGGCGGCGTTTACGTTTGCAACTTTGTCATCTATGAAGATGGCGGTTGTGGGGTCTTGTAGTCCAATCTTCTCTAGGACGTACTTGTAGTATCCGAGTTCGGGCTTGATCATTCCGGCTTCGAATGATGTGAATTCTGCATCGAAAAGGTCCCAATCCGGCAGTACAGCCTTCAATCTCGCAAAGTCGTCCTTTGCAATATTGGTCATGGCATAGACTTTCAGCCTACCATTCATTTCCTTCTTCAGGTCCTTGAGCGCTGCGATGGTATCATGATCCACGCGTAGGGTAGGCCGACATTGATCAAAGGCTTCGCGGATGGTAGATGCCTCGAGAGAGAGTTCTTCCCCAATAGCCTTGAACGCCTCTTCTTCTGTTATCTTGCCGGATTCGAGGAGACCCCATGTTGGTGTCAGGATGACGGCGTGGAAGGTCGAGGGGGAGAGGGCTGTGAGATTGCTGGCGGACCAGTGGAAGAGGACGTCTCCAAGATCGAGGATGAGGGTTCGATTTCCAGTGCGAATGTCTATCTTTGGGGAGGGTGGGGAGGGCGGAGTCGTGGCGGTGGTCATGGAGCTGGCCTGTGTTTTGGAATTGAAGACGGCTTTCTCAGATACATTATTTGGGGAGGTGGTGGGCTTCTTGTTGGACTTGCTTCGTGTGAAGCAGAGAAATTTGGACAACATGGTATCAAGGGGGTATGCAAACAGGAGCAATCACAAGCAGAGCAAGTACAGTGGAGTGGGAAGGTAGAACCAAATACTCACGACCTCGCTGGGAGCAGATCATACCTTTATACCACCACGTGTGCGCCGAGAGAATAAGAAACCCGCCGCACGAGAGAATATCAAACCCGCCGCACGAGAGATACACAACATGTGCCGAACCCAGGCCACGGTACAGCGAACCGGGACGCTGGACGGGAGGCATTGACGCCAGTGAGAGTGGGATTGATAATGGTGTTGTAGTATTGTCTGGGGCTACAGATACTCGCATAGACGCCGCGCAAAATCTATTAACGCTGGGTAGTTTTGGGCAGCTAGTGATCCTGAAGGAGTGCGTGAGCCGTGGGCGCGTTCTCGGTTTGGCCACGTTCTTTTGTGGACTCTAGGGGGGTCACGTTAATGCTGCAGATACGGGGTAAAGGGCCGATCTGTTTTGTGTCGGTGGGAATTGCGGGGTGGAGAGTTTCGGTGTACAGCGGGTAGTCTTGCTGGGCATGCTGTGGAGACCTTGTTCGTCAGTGACGCTTTGTAGTCTGCTCTCCTTGATCAATACCATTGAGCACATCCTGTCCGATTGCGTCGTCTTCTTTCCCATGGCGCGAGTTGGTTTGGCTGCAAGAGGGAGTTGATAACGAAAACGTGCAGGGATATCTGCTGGACCAACGAGGTCGGCGAAGATGCAAGTTGCCCGAGATAGATCAAGGGCGCGATAGACGCGTATTGCCGAGCGCCATCGACCCCCTCTGGAGAGCACTATAATGTCGTTGAAGGTATCTGGTTGTAGATTAGAGCCGCGTAATTGGGCCCAACTTCTCCTGCAGAGGAGGCCCCGATCTGCGCCGTGCTTTGTTCCATCTCACTCAGTCATGCAGGCGTTCTCAACGCGGTAGTTCCAACATATCGGCGACGTTGGATAATGTTCAGAGCCCTGTTACGCGCGACAAATGGTGCGTGATGTGCCCTTTGCAACTTGGTTCCACATCGCGGGAACAAGCGGTCGGTATTGTTGTGCCAGGGAGCGGCTCTAATTCCTGTTCGGGGCGTGATATGCCATGGGATCGGCATATGTGCCAGAGCACCCGGTTGGACGGTTGGACGGTTGGACAAGAAGGATTTTGCCACGTTCATGACGTGAACGAGACGAGCCGAGCCGAAGCTTCCCAACGATTTCATTTGACGCCTGTGCCAGAACTTGACGAGCGTCGCCATTGGTTTGAGACTGTATGTTGCAGTGCGGCGAGGTGCACAACATTACCCGTGTTGGAAACGAGAGACTGCTTTGGGGAAGTGATAGCGTCGCAGAGCATCATGTGGGTGAGTCGTGCATGTCATGTTTCAGGATGGAGGCGAGTAATGTTGCTGGTCGCGGCAAGCAAGGATTCTTTGAGGGATGCAAGCGACGCTCCTGGGGACGGGCTGGGCTTCGCTTGAGACACCGATCGGGGGCACCATGCGCGAGCAGAGACTACCAGCCGCCCCGATCAGCTCCCGCGTACCCGTACCGGCCCGCAAACGAAGAAGGCGTAATGAGGAAAGTCCGGGCCTCTTCCATGTAGTTGGTGTCGTACTGCGCGAATGCGAGGTGGCTACAGTGCGTTGGGTCTCTGGCAGGCGCGCTTGCCGCTGCAGCGAGGTCCCTCAATATTATGTGCGCAAGTGGGGACTCGGATGCATCTCTATACACATGGGAAAGATAGCCGCGCCGCGTGGGCCGTCTACGTAGTCCAATCTCCGGTCGCTAGATTACACGTATGCGTCCATGTTTGTTCCGGGGAGGGATTTACTTCAAACATTCGAGTGCGGTCTGGAACAGTTTCGATTCGGTATGTTTGGTGAGCATGACCCGGATTTGTCCACATCTGCATTAGCTGCATATTCCCCCTTCTTTTTGCAAGAAGTAAACGCCGGGTGACTGACATGCAACGAGCCATGCGGAGGAGCGCAATGTGGAGGAGCGGCAGTCGTACACTGGTCAAGTTAGTGTAGGGTACTCCATGCATAAAATGGCTACTATTCTTCGGGGGGTTTTTGTACTGCTTGTAAAGCGGGAAGGATGGTGGGGTCTCGAGCTAGGGACGGCCCGTCTCTGGCTCGGCCATTTTCTCTTCTATTATCGCGCAAAAGGGTTGGGCCAGACGGGTTCGTACACAAGTCGCTTTAACGGTGAGGTAATTCTCACCATATCTTCTGGCCTATGGAACGCCTGTCACGATAAATCAACGCTCAAGCTTTCATGTCTTTGGTTGGAATGGTGCACGTTTCCCGGACCAGTCTTGATCACCTCTCTGCGACTGCAACTACTATTTGATAGCTCGGGACGACGAAAAACGTCGCAAATACACAAGCGTATTGTCAGTCACGAATGAGCAGTCTTGGAGGCTCCTCCAGATGAATTTCCTAGCTTTTCACTTCGAGCTAGGACCTCACGTACAACGCAAACACACATCCATCGCCCCGACCTACCAAGATTACGGTAATTCTTTTTACAAGCTCGGCATTGTTGTTCCTCTCCTCCTACGTGTCTGGTTTGAAAGGAACGAGGGTGCGATCAACAAACAAGACGGGCGATCAGATCGCCTTTTAGCAAGATCCCTCTAGATGAGCTTTACTAACATATGCCCTCGTCTCAAGAGCATACTGCCCTAATTATCGGACACTGAAATTCGGATTAATTTCTCTACACTCACCGGCTCTCAGTCATCGCAGTTTTGTCTCGACTACATCACATATTTAACCAAAGAGGGTACTACAGCTTTCACCATCACCATTACCTTCATCATCACCTTCATCTTCATCTTCACCTTTATCTTCACATCCATCTTCAGTATTTGAGGGACGCGTCCATATTCTTGATTAATCTTGGATTTAATATCTCCCGCCCTATCTTCTTCTTTCCCCACCCCGCACTGACGCGAAGCTCGACGGCTCGGATCCTAGATCTCGTTTACGAAGCCATCCAGCTTTTTCGCAACGAGCGTACTCCCATCTGTCAGCTCTCTAGATCTCAAAAGACGGCGCTTTCTCGCCGCCATGGAACCTCGGGAGCTTCTCGACCTCACGCCAGAGCTCTTCGAGCGCATCATCGCTGCATACGTCAACAAAGTCGGTGTGACCACTGCATGGAAATCCCGCTCTGTTTGCCGTGAGTCGACACTACATAGCCACACATTTGTCTGGTTCCAACTAAGAACAGACTAGGGGCGTTCTCATCCTCTATCACGCACAACGTCCTCGCAAAGCAGCCGATCACCGTCTTTCTCAAGATCTCCCCGAACAATGGACGCAAGATCCTCAGGTTCAACATGAGTACTTATCTCAAGTATCGTGTCAAGAAGCACAACGGAGCACACAGGTTTCTGCCAAATTTCATTAAGAGCGTGCTGGACCGAGTTGAGGGCCTATCCGGTCCTGTCGACCACGCGACACGGACCAAGAACGAGGACATTTTATGCGATGTGCTCGTCAAGTGCTACGGGGACACCTTCACCTTTCTAACGGTGCACTCATCTCGACCAACCTGCCTTTCAAAGATAGCGGAATTTACCAACCATCAGTCGAAAAACATGATCGCAGCCGCAGCTGCCATCGGAGACGTCAAAGCACTAGAGATGCTTCTCACTACGGAATCGGCCAATGGATGGGATAAGTCGCCAGCATTCGGGTTTCCAATTGCCACGGCAGCCTACCTAGGACATGTCGAAGTCGTCAAGACAATCCTTCGGAGGTTTGATTGTCAGGATCTCGACCATCCCTATGAGCACGTGTTCAGCTCCTCGATGACCAAATCCCTCTCACGCTGCATGAACAAAGTAACCAAACTATTGGCCGCCTTTCATCCGGAATACTTCTCGGTAGTTGACTGCAACATCTTCCGGCGGTGGTTGATTAAAGCTGTCCAGACCGAAGACGTCAATGTGGTCAAGGCTATCCTGGGGCTCAAACATCAAGGCGGCGTCGAAATGTACGCTTTAGGGCTAGAGGTTGCTTGTGAGATCGGTCACATGGAAATCATCCGGCTCTTCTTTAAGAAAGACTTGCTGAACATCAACCAGCGCCTGGAGTTCCGAGGAAGGTGTGGATATGAGTCACCTTTAACTATCGCAGTCTCAAGCGAGAACGTCACCGCAGTGGAAACATTGTTAGAACTTGGCGCCAGTGTCAATGGACCACGACTGTTTGGTTGCGGACGCAGTGCTGCTATGCCTCCCTTGGATTTAGCGAAACACCTCCAGCAACATGACATTATTCGTGTTCTAGTTAACCATGGCGCCAAGTTCAAGGAGCCGAGGGGTCAACCTATCTGATTTGAGAATTTTCAGCGATTCACGGATGACGATGCTTGCTCAAGACTCGGACGATCCTACGAAGGCGAACGTTGGCATGGACGGATCCAGGAAGGGAACAGGAATTGAGACCCTTTTATCTTCTACCTGTGGTAGACTTCGAAGCTGCTAGTTGAAGGCAACAGTCATGGCTCTCATGGGGGCGCTTCAGGGGGACCGGGCTTTTTGGGTCTCAAAGTGGCTATATTTTACTCTCGCAAGCAAGCTGTGACGGTGTTCACTCTTCCCACTTTGCGCCACAATGGTTCATGATTTGGAGCTTAGCACCTGCATTCCGTTGGCCGTTTTCTTGTCCACATTGGGCTTTATCAGAAGTATACTAGTCAAGTGCCAAAAACATGAGCTCTTGATCTGATTGCCTCTTCATCTCACCTCCCCCGGCTGCCCAACCCTTTCCGCAAACTCCCAAGCCCTCGGCCCCAGAATCTTGAGCCCATCAACGATCTTATGAACATCTAACAGTATACCCTTAGCCCTCACCCCACCAGCTAACCCCTCCACCTCCCCCTTCCCCTTCGCCTTCCCTTCAACCCTCAAATTAACACACCGGGGATACGCCTGTGCCCCATCTGCCCGATCCGCAAAATGCAACGCGATGAGCTCATGGCGTAATACGTAGTCACCCGCATCCAACAGTGTAGGAAGCAGCGTTTTTAGCGATGAGAACATCGGAAGCCCACCTGCCACTCATTCCGACCACGCCCATATTCGTGCTATTCAACCAACCCAGCTCATTGATCTTGACCCACTCTAACATCTCCTTATCCGCGTCTCTACACCACCCTCACCCGCATTTGTATCTCGATTCTCCCGGACCCTCTGCTGATTAAGCCAACACGGGCCCCTTACGCGAAACCGGCCACTCATTCAAGTGCATGCTCAGCACGTCGCCCACCGTAACACTGATCTCGAGGCGCCTGGGGTAGATCCGAACTAACATGCGATATCGGAGGTGTTAAATCGCGAGGGTGGGACGAAGATGTTACCGAGGTTTGAGGCGAGAGGCGCGCCAGGCGGCGAGAGGTGGTAGTGTGGCATTTGAGGGGGAGAGTTCGGGAGCCCATCCTGAGTAGATGGCGCCGGGCTTTTTTTATGCTTACTATTCGGGCGTGTGCGTGCATTGTTGTGACAAAGGCGAGGAGGCAATTGGGAAGGGATAGGAACATTCTGGTGAAGCATGGGACGGCGATTAAAAGATGTGATATGGGAATGACGGAGTGGAGGATTAGACGAAGAAAGAGAACTGAACGGGCAATCACATGCACGAGGAAAAAAACCGCATTAATATAGACATAGTCCGAAGATAGTTACAACCTGTACGCAATTTACTCAAGATGTTATGTGCGACGGAGTCCGAAATTACGATTGTTGGGAGAAATACGTGACGCACGGGGGTGGTGTCTGAAATGGTTCTGAGTTTGTCTGGAATATGCAATTTACCTTGCTGGAATTGCAGACTCATCCTTTGTTTCCGCGAGCTAGCCACCACATTCAGGTCGTCTAGGAAATATGGTTATATACCACTAATAGTACGGTAATCGACCACAGGGCTCTTCCTATACTCATTCCGCATACACCACAAGAAGCTAAACTCTCTATCGTCTTCCCATCTTTGAACCTAAGCCTGCCATTACAACGTTAGCAAGATTTCGTTTGAAAGCCTCACAAATTATGCACACGAAGATCAAGACAGGGCAAATAACCAAAAATGAACTCAATCAATAGACCAAGTCCAACTTCCACTTATACGAATTCTCAAATAAGAATATCGCACTTGCAAGTCTTACTTCTTAACCCTCTCCAACCCCAAAAAGGCCAAGCTCCAAAGCTGCTGTGCATTGCTCTCCGTAGAGGAGTACGCGCTAAAAGGTACCGCCTCAAACACGCTCCCGGTGTACTTCCAGCTCCACACCTCGCCGTTGATCTGCGCCGTGTTGGTTTCGATGAGGTCCCAGAGGTGGTTATATGCGTGAGTGACTTTGTCGTAGATGGTGGTGTTGACGCAGAAGTCTGTACGTAAGATTAGAGAGCTTCAATGCAGAGTGATTGGGATAGGGACGAGGAGGGGTAAAATTTAGAACACACCAGGTTTATCGCCGCTATTGCAACGATCCAGCTGTCTCGCTAAACCGGCAGCCATCATAGCAAGCTGCCAACTCCACACAACCGTCCCATGGTAATCCGAGTTCTTGAACCCATTCGCATAATCTGGGGTCCCTCCATAGGCTGGGTTCGCAACGAGTAGGCCGGCATCCGTACTCAGTCCCACAGGAAACTTTGCCAGCACATGATCAGCGGTCTGGCTCAGGAAAGCAGTAAGTTGCTCCTGATTCGTCGTGTTGAGGAAGAAGTGGCGGAAGCAATCATCCGAATTCATCACGCGCACGGGGTTTCGGGACTGCGCATTGTCGATGGCGACGCCGTAGAAGGTGACATCACCGGTGACAGTGTCGCTGCCTGAGGGGCCGGCGAAGGCGATTTGAGAAGTGTAGGTTTCGAGGAGGGATTGGGCTTGGGCTTTCGGCACGGAGATGGAGAAGTGCTGAAGGCTTTTGTCTTCCCAGACTTGCGCGTACTTGTCCGCAATATTGGCCCAATCAGTGTGGGTCTTGAAGAAGCCCGCATGACTCAGTACGGCGATGGCACGGAGACCTGCGGGAACGAGGGCCGTGTTAACGTCATAGGGTATCTTACCCCCGCCGAGGCCGTTGCCGGAGTCGCGCCAGTTGCCGACGGATTGGCCATCTCGGATATGGATGAGGTTTGCAATGATGGGTTCGGAGGCGAAAGGTGCAGCTGTTCGCATCACCTTTTCGGCTGCCTTCTGCGCGAGCTCGAGGTATGCTAGTCCTACATTTTCTTTGAGGAATGACGCTTTTTGCTGGAAAAATGCGTCCGCACGACCTTTTCCGGTATCCGTGTCGACGAAGTAGTTCTTGAGAAGAATCGGGAGGAGGAAGTCCGTGTCGACCATTTTATAATCGCAGCTAGGAGCCGTGGAAGCGCTGCCTTCTTTCCGATGAATGTATGTTGCGTAATCACCGATAACCTCCTCGTGGCAGATAGTGCCATCCGTCTTATCGATACGTTCCAGGACAGCGGCAATGACAGCTTCGATCGCGCCGTGCTCGCCCTGGCTAAGGACAGACTGAAGAAGCAGTGCAGAGATCATGCTATCGCGACCAAAGTACGTGAGAAACCTCCACGATCCAGCAAGCAACTTGTTCTCGTAGGACAGGAAAGACAGCGCCTTGGTTTGGTCCGGATTTTGGGTGATCAGATTTCTGGCCGCTGGGCTTAATACCTCTTGCGGACAGAGCTGGTTCATCTGCGGGTAATTGTAGGTCGCCATGAATCTGTAGGTGCCTGTTCCAAAGCGAAGCATCCACTTGTCGCCCTCGATGATCCTGACTGGCTCCGCAGATCCGGTCGTGGTAAAGTCAATGCTCGCGACGGTCTCGTTGTCGAACCACGTTCGCTTGAACGAACCACCTGCCTGACCATACTTCACCGTCTGCACCGCATTCTGCACATCAGCATCAAGATTCCCTCCTCCTTCCGTATAATCGCGAATCGAGCGAATGCTACCAATGATGGGAAGCGTAAGCAGAGCCGGCGAATCGAAGTGAATCAAGCCCGACACGCCAACGCGATCGTTTTGGTTTCCTGATCCTTGAGCGGGAAAAGAGATGGGCTCGATGATTTGACCTGTCGTCGAATTTTCAAGGTGGATACCGAGACTACCGCTTGTACTCTTCTCGGGTGAGAAGAATGCAACGATGCCACTGTTTCCTGACGGCCATGCGATCAATAGGCGGGGCTTCTCCGGGCTTCTGATGATGACGTGCGAGCTCGAATGACAGTCGGATACGAAGTAGTTCTCGTATGGCGGCTCCGAGACTTGGAGGCGAGAGATCTCGCAGGTCGTGTTTTGCGCAAGCGCTATCGAGCTCAGCAGCGCAAGAGGTAAAAGTCGAAACATGATCGTACCGAGCATCGAACGGGTATTCGAGTGGAGTGTCGAGTAGAGTACGATGGGCGAGGTTGATCGCCAGGCCTTATAGTAATATCGACCTTAGCCATAGTGAAGGCCCGGCGCAGGCGCAGTTGACGACGGCACATTGGAAGGCGCACGAGGCAAGATCTCCACTCCAGGGTGAATGAACGCAGAACAGTCATAGATATCCTGGAAAGATTGCTTTGCTAGCCCTGTGAAACATCGTTACCGTACGCCCGATACCTTGTGGTCGATGCGGCTTACGGTGATCAGGGCAGATGAGAGATCCGTTTTGCCAGCCAATGCTACTGTGGCTCGGCGTAGTTTCCTATGATTCATCGTATCGCAAGGTCCGTGTGCGTGGAGAAGGTGATATTAGGGGTGTTCGAGGACTTGATCATCGTTGAGACGATGTCTTGTTTCTGTCACGCGCGCAGGTGGTCACGGACCGTTGGAGGTCTAACAGTTGGATTTAGGTCGGCTAGGCTAAATGCGACCTAGCTGGGGACCTTAAAACCCAAAAGCCTCACCACTCTTTTCCGCGCACTAACAACAACCTCAGGATCGTTGTGGACGAAAAGGAACACCTTGGTCATGGGATTTCAAATCATTATTGTGCCCGTCCGCATGAGTTCTTTGTCTTTTAGCTCGGCTGTTTCGAACAGTCTACGCTCCTCCCAGTATGCGTCATATCTCCGAAGCTGTTACAAGATGCTGGTACCAAGCGCTTTTGAGATGTGCTGAGCCTCCAACTTCTTATACAACCGCTTTCTAAAAGGCGGATCCTAACGGATATCCGGACTCTCGGCGAATTGGGGAATCATCCTGCATCTGGCTACCGGCTGACTACACTTTCGCGCGAGATAACAACGCTGCAGCCTAGAGCCACATAGGCATTTGTATTTCACTACTCAAAGACCTTGCAGACGTGCGGTAGAGTGCTATACCTAGTCTCTTATACATAGAATCGAGCAAGTATACAGACATCTAGCTCTTATTCCCTCTTATCCCCCATGCTCACCAGCTACCGCATAACCAAAACAACAACCGCCTTCTCCACAGTAACCAAACCAGTCCTCCCAGTATCCCTCCCAACAACCCTCCCACCTACAAAATACCACTTCTTCACCGTCCCCTTTCCATTACCCTTCCCTTTCCCTTTTGCCAACTCACCACTCTCCATCACCTCCGCATTCCTCTTCTTCAATAACATTCTCACACCCTTATCCTTCTCCGTCAGCCCTAGCCCATCATACACACTTGCCTCCTTGAATACCTCCCCCATCTTCCGCAACTGCGCCTGTCCGCGCTTATACGCTCGAAATTCCGGACTCGTTTTGAGACCGACAGCGGTATGGCCGACGCCTATTTTATAGCAGGCGTAGTGCGCGGATGGCTTAGTTGATGGTGCTGGTTTGGCGTTCAGGCGGCCCAGGAGGCGGTTCATGGAGCTAGAGCGGCGGATGGGAGGAGGAAGAGGGGACGTCGATGTGCCGCCAGGAATGTAGTGAAAGTCTGGGCTCGGTGTGCGCGGGCGTTGTGTGCTGGGCTTGGGTGTGTACGGAGGTGGTGGGGATGAGGTAGCCAGGTCGGAGACGTAGGACTGAACGAGTTGTTTTCGTTTCGTATTCCTTGCGAAGCCGGAATTCGTTCGAGTAGCCGTCTTCGGTCGTCGAGAGCCTGGCCGTCCCTTCTGTTTTACTGCACCACTTTTCTTCCTTCGGTAAGTTTTCAGAACCTTCCTCAACCTTGCCAACACCAGACTGACAACAATAGTCCTCGTAACGTTTGATCCTGCGCGGGGCCTTTTCTGCTCCGTCACCCGACTCGTAGCATGATGATCCAAAACTTCCAGCGCCGCCATCTTCATCACCAATTTCTCAATCATACCCTCCAGCTTCCAAAGCACATTCAAGCTCTCCTTGCTCAGAAACATATCCAACAACCCGGTCGCAAAAACCAAGTCACTCTTACACTCTGCAATTTCCTTTTTCCCCTCTGTACTCCACCGGAATCGATCCCAGAGTTTGACATGCTTGCTCTTGAATCCCTCATATTTCGCTAATAATGTGCCCATCCGTTTCAGCGCCCGTTCGCAAGTACCTACGTGCACCTTCAAGGAGTGCGTCCGCGTTTTGGCGACAGCGGTGTTTTGGTGCACAAAAGAGCGTGTGTTGTTTATAAGATCGGAATTCACGCCTTCGAGGCAGAGGGCCATGGCGTGGATGTGTTCGCGGGCAAGGCGGATTTCTGAAGGAGCTGCCTCGCAGGATGAGTAGAGGTCGTAGGCACGTTTGAGGACGTGGGCAATGCCGAGGAGGTCGCCGAAGGACATTGCGGAAGGCTCTCGAGGTTATCGAGACGTAGAAGGAAATCAAATTCGAGAAGGCTGCCGGACGGTTGTACTATATGGCGTCTCGTCTCAATCTCGAGAGGGGCTTGTGCGATGCCATGGGGGCCATCTCGATCGTTATATGCGAGCAGCGTACAGCGTACAGCGTACAGACGGATGGTTGCCTACTTTTCATGACACCATCCCATCTCTTGCACACCGCAGCACCCTCAGCCCTTGCACTTGCTTAGAAATGAGTTCACCGGCGGCTGCCGTGCACACCGCATGAGAGCTTGCAAGCCTTCTGTGCAGACCACCTGTTCGACGCAGTCAGAAAGTGTGGCGCAGGGAATCTGACAGGCAACGAACACGATCGCCTGCACGAAGGTGAAGCCACAACGAATGAAATAGTGGCTGTGTTGTTCGTCTGGTGAAGTCCGTGATGAGCGGGAGTTGTACGGATTGCGGTGTGTGGGGGCTGAAGTGCAGTAACGCGGGGCTGTGTCGCCCCGCTAGTTGGAATGCCTTCACCCCTAACGCTTTGGGGGTTAACCTGGTAGACTGGCTCCGGATGTTCAGGTATCAAGAGTTTCATTCCCTAGCTTCGCGTATGACGTCTATGTATGCAATCGACGCTTAACACGGCTCATCATGGGTGGAGGTGTACTAATCAGCTTCATGCATAGCCCACCTCCACCCACCATCCCGTAGGAAGACAAGGCTCGGCTAGATTAGGAAAGGATTACGAATGGAAGAATACTTCAACAAGCCAGAAGGAATAGAAAACTTCATTATATATATGCGGGTTCGCTAAAACAGTAATATGGGTATGCAAAGAATTCACCTAATCTTCTTAATCCGCTTGGTAGCAATCTTCATCTTTCCATCCACGCGCTCCACATCCTCCCCAAGCAAGCCTAACATAGCATTCTGCTCCACAATCTCCGTGTTAATCTGTACACCCATCTCCTTCATGCGTCGCACCACGGTCGTAAGGTCGACCAGATCCTCATCCTGCTCTGCTATGATCTGCTTCTGCAGGTTCAAAACGCCGTCGTTGTCGAGTTCGCGTGTTCGTTCCGTCTCTTTGACGGGCGCACCGAGTACCCGTCGTCCTGATGGCGCCTGGTTCGCGCGGCTGAAGAGGCCTGCTTTTTGCTCGTTGGTGACGGCGGCGGAGGAGGTAGAGGGTGCGGAGGAGCTGGCACTTGAAACAGCCATGGTATTGAGCACGCTCTCGAGGCCGTCGCGTTCTTTGCGGGACGTGCTGATCAGGTCGCGCCGCCGCCGTATCTCGCCATCGCCCAGCTTCTCGCCTCCCCACTCGTCGCCGCCGCTGCCGCCCAGCCGCGAAAGGCCCTCTTCTAGGGCTGAGAGAAGCGTGCCAGCACGGACGAGTCCCTTCTTTGCATTCGCACCCGCCTCGTGCTGTGCCGTCGCGGCCGTCGCTTGCTCCCGCTTGGTCAGCCACCGACGCGCATCCTGCAGATTGCTCTTGACCTCGCCGTGCTTGTCCAGCCAGTCGGTGCTGTCGCGCACGCGGTCCTTGCCGAACTGCGAGCCGGGGAAGTTGGCTTGCTTCTTGTCCCTGTCGCTAATATCCAGAAAGTCCTTGTAGGCCTTGCACACCCTCCAGCGCCCATCCTCGGCTGTTTCTATGCCCTGCAGGTACTTCTCCAGGCCGTGTCTTCGTTGTTCTACCAACTCTGGTGAGGTCGATGTGCTCCCGAGTCCGAGTTTGCCCAAGCTGCCGCCGAACCAGGATTTAGCGGGAAGGGGAGAAGGTGGTGCGCTGCCAGCCAGCGAGCGGAGGGTCGAGTCGAGGGTCGCGAAGTCGGAGTAGCGCTTTCGAAACGTCGAAGCGGCGCGCGGGAAGGGATGTTCTATACGGATCTCATAGGCTGTGTATTCTTTGCCGCCGTCCGATTCTGTATGAGTCGTGGGTATCGATATTCGTAGGGGAGCCATGGTGCGACTTGCGACACGGCGTGCCTGCTAGCCGGCGAGCTGTCCGGGTGCTAAGTAGCGCAGTCGTAGACTTGGAGAGGTGAAGAGGTAGGTGTATGAATGCACGACTATGCAAAAACGCCGCAGCGGTGTTCGCAACGCGGCTGCCTGGTGAGTTGGTAGGTGCAGGTGAGTGTGAATGGAATGTCTTGGAGTGGAAGCGGTTCTAGGGTCCAGGTTTAGCTGCGTTGACGTCAAGCTACCACCAGGGCTCGGTGACGACAGCGCCACGTGCGCTACAAACAAGCACCAGCTTTGGACTTGGAATCTATTGCGGTGTTTTAAACACTATAACGCAGCAACTGATACTCCCGTGAAGGTATTCACCAAACTACATACAAATAACATAGATACACAGCACACTACCGCCTTGCACACACTAAGTATATGTCAGATTGAACTTTCTTAGGCAATGCACTCTTTCACCAGGAGCTCCCGGAGAAAGATTAGGATCGAAATCCAGTACTTCTCCCGCCCCCTTACTCCGGTGATGTTCAAATATCGTAGGATCGTCCTAAGGCCATTTCCAGGGGACGTTCTCCCCGTTACCACAAGCATCTAACCAGGGGAGTCGCGGGTCGTCAGAGCTAGACACTCCACTCTCGAATTTCAAGCATTGACGGACCGTAGATATGAGTATGCGTGCGCATTACAATCAAGCCTTTGTCATTCCTAACATCACCCACGCAGTCGTCACAAAATTTATCACCAGTATTCTTGTCAGATTCGCGCGCCAAAGCCCAAGCTGCAACGACATCCCGCGCCGTCGGTCGATCCTTGGAGTTTAATTGAACCATGCACCGGATAATGTCCATCTCTAGCTGTTCGTAGAGTGAAGGGAAGCCCTGGTTTGATAGACTACCCAATTTCTCGAAGAATGGGCCTTCTAACAGCTCTTCGGACGGACCCACATCCACAAAATCTGGAAGGACCGCGCATATCTCGATGTAAACACAGCCTAGAGAGAAAACGTCGGACTTTGTGTTGCGGCGTCCATGGTCGGCCACTTCAGGAGCGCAGTATCGCCTGGTTAGGCCTTGCACGGCGCCGATAGTTGTACTCTGACCGGCAGCTCCAAAGTCATAAGAGAGCCCAAAGTCAGTGTACATGACCATGCCGTTGTGGATGAGAATGTTCTGCGGTTTGATGTCCTTGTGTCTGATCGTGTGTCGGTGCATAAAAGCTAAGCCTGATGCGAGGCAGCCAAAGGCTCGCCATAAGATCTTATATTCATCGGTTTCGAAACTGGTATCCCCAAGATCCCGATCTCGATAGTCTTGGAGAAAAGCTGCAAGATCCCCACCGTTGGCTACTGGTTCCAAGAGGATAGCCAGTTCTCGCTTGACAACATAGGTCGCGTGTACCTGTACGATGTGACGGTGCGCCGCTAATCTTCGCATGATCCGGACTTCTTTGAGGAG
>Ga0247803_1000719_pt1 | contig 17564 bp, 19 predicted proteins | sample UWRJL014104B1_FD_180928 | JGI IMG/M metagenome (GOLD analysis project Ga0247803, IMG submission 180928) | Plant litter microbial communities from Arlington Agricultural Research Station in Wisconsin, United States - UWRJ-L014-104B-1 | ecosystem: Environmental > Terrestrial > Plant litter >...
GAGAAGACTACATGCAAGACGTTACTAGAATGGCCCTCGAGCGTATGCACCAGCAATACGTCTGTTGAAATGGATGGTTGCTGATCAGCGATTGAATGGTATTGAGCTGATGGACCGCTGGATATTTATCCAAGTCGAGTCTGTCTTGCACTTGAATGGTTCGAGTGAAGGTGCCTTTCCTGTCTCCATTGCGCTGTTGTCTGTGTGGGTCCGTGTTCAACATTCGACGTTGATGACCACCGACCTGAAGTTACTTCATCCCAGGAAACGTCTGGCATTATTGCTGTACCTTGCTCCAAATTCAGCGTAGCGAGCTCTTCTTCAACCAACGACTCCATCCAGCGGTGCAGAAGGCATTGGCTTGCAGTTATTCTGTGTTGCGGTAACGCCATCATCATGCTCGTGACAAAATCACGGCCGTCGTCCGTGGCGGAGATTGGAAGCCGATTCGATGGGAATCTTCGCTGTCCATTGCAGTATGCCATCATATCTGGGGGATTTTGGAAAGTTGTCTCACCAGTTAGCATCTGAAAGATCATCTCTCCCAAAGCCCACATATCGGCTGCTTTGAAGTCAGCAATGGACTTGGGTCTATGCTGGTCCAGATACCCAAGTAGTTCCGGCGCCATAAATGTGCTCGTGCCTTTGACAGTTGTTGTCGGTCCGTTGCTTTCGTCTGCCCTCTTGCTGATACCAAAGTCAGCGAGCACTACCCACCACTTTTTTTCAGGCGGCCTTGCTTTAATGAGAACGTTCTAGTAACGTTAGTAGACGCTTACAATATCAAATTATACATACCCCAGGCTTAAGATCTCTGTGAGCAAAATCATGTTGATGCATCTGATCAAGACCCTCAAGCATTTGATGTGCCAATTGGTGGACGTCTCCAGCGGGGACTGAACGTGTTTTCCTAAGATAATGGTGAAGATCGCCATGGTGGCAGAATTCCATGGTAATGAAGATCGAAGTTGGATCTTCAAACCATCCGAACGATTTCACGAACCATCGTTTGTACTGCGTTGATTGTTAGATTAGAATTAAGTCGCTTGAGGCCGTTAAGCGTACTCGATCGTTTGAGAACTTGGCAATTGCTTCCAACTCTCCATTGAAATCCGAGGGCCCAGAAGAATGTAATGGCTTGTTGATGGCCTTTACTGCCCGGAGAAGTCCCTCTTTTGCACCTTTTGCTACAGATCTTTGTATTTGCACTTGTCCAAACCCTCCACGTCCAACAATCCGCTCGCACTTCCACATTTCTTCTCGAGAAAATCGACTGCCGTTTTCATCGATTTCAGGGTATGAATGGATGGCTATGGTGTCATGAAACCGTGTAGACAGCTTCGAGTCTATAACGAGATCGGGTAGACGAGACATAGTTTCGAGTCTCGACTATTACACCCTGATTGACAGGCTCAGCCTCACCAGAAATGAGCGTCGTCAGAAATTGCCAGAGACTACGGTTCAACTAAGTTCTTTTCCAGCTCTTAAGTTCACGGCGTTGAAGAATAGAGCCATCCAACGGTGGATGCAAAGTGGAGAAGCGGAGAGGGAGCCTTCGTGCCAGCTGGACTGTCTCAGCTGACCGGGGAGTGGGGCTGCGTTGAAGGCGCGTAGAGGGTGCCGTCGATTGGTTACTATGCGGCGCGGTGATTCCAAGCGGTGCTGTGGCTGTGTATTTAGGCTGGACTGTGAAGGGATGAATAGGCAACGCTTGGCGCTGTCCAACCAGCTTCTTTAGTAAGGCAACGGTCTAGCACTTTTGAGGTGTACAAGTTTACTATATTTGGTATAAAGCTTTTTGGAAACAAAAGAACAAATCTTATGAGAGAAACTTAATAAGATTGCGGATTTTCTGCAGCATATACAGACTTGAACGCAATGGATGTTGCGCCCTCTGGGACTCAGGCATGAGGTCACATAAGAATGCATCATGGAAGTGTGCAGTCGCAATTTTCAAGATGCGCATTGGCATATGTACATGCCCACGTTTCCAATTCACAGTGCGAACAAAAGCCCGGGTCAGATACAGACGACTACGAATTGTGCGAATATGGAAACTCTAGAGTATCAACGCGAAGCAATGTGACTTCTCTATGGTGCAGGGGCATTCTACGCGTCGGTCAAAATATTATTCGCGCTTGGCAGGTCTACCTTACTTCTTCATATCGCCAAGCCCGGACCACGAGAAGCCTGGGGCATCCTGTCATCATTTAGCGATCTTAATACAACAGGCCTCAATCACGACCTACCATCGCCGCTTGCGGCACTGTAATGTTAGTCGTGCCTTGTCTAGCCATTTCCGCACTCTCTCCATACCAGAACTTGCCACTTGCGCGTGCCGCTATCTGTTCGACTACCCCGTTGGCATAGTCCACAGCATCCATCCTGGGCATGTAGATCTTTCCGTGCGCTCTGATGATGAAATTATCCTCGATGTCTTTGTAGAGTGACGTCTTGGGGAGCTTCAGATCTTCAAAGTATGTTTGACCAGCGGTCTTCACGCTGCCGGTTACTACACAGAGAACGTTTACGCCAAGTGGTTGTAGTTCGAGACGGAGGGTTTCAGCTACGAGCTCGATGGATCTCTTTGTTGCTGCGTATGTGCCTTCAAAGGTCAGCATGTGTGGTGCCAGTGTACTCTAAAAAGAGCGAGCGTGAAACGTACCCATCCATGGCGTATTTAAATATCCGGCAATGGACGTAATGAATGTCACCATTCCTTTCGCCTGCATCAAGCCATATATTAGATAATGCAACGACGCTCCGGTAACGTCATAGTACCTTGATCAGCAGCGGAGCGAAAGCTTGTGTAATCGCAAGGGGCCCGAAAAGTTGACCTCGTAGAGCTTGCGCGCCTCGTCGAGGTCCTCATCCAGAACAGGCATGAAGTGGTTTCGGGCGGCATTGTTGATGAGATGATCTAGTTGACCGCCTGTGGCTTTCGTGACCACCTCCAAGGCAGCCTGGATATCGTCTGATTTGGTGATGTCCAGGGTAATCGGGGTAACGTTGGACAGGCCTTCCAGCCACGTCATCTTGGCTGGGTTCCGAGCTGTAGCGAAGACGTGATAATCTCTTTCGTGAAACACTTTGCCAAGCCCACTGCCGATACCGTTGTCGCTGCAGCCAGTAATCAGAACGGTTTGGGGCGCCATCGTTGCGCGGCTCCGTGGTAGGATATAGGAAAATCAGTAGAACGAGAAACCGTGTAAGAAATAAAAGATACAAGCAGTGGTACAACATATCATTATCAGTAACAGTAGCGGTGTGCCTTACCCCGCAAGATCTATGTACAGTTCGTGAGATGTGCGGCACAGGAATCCTGCGCTGCGGGGAGTCCCCTCCCAACCTAATCAATTTGTGTCATGCTCGGCTGAGACTCACTGACTAAATCGCGGATTATCCATACGGCATGATTTTATGTAGATAGATTTATTGGAGTGACCTGGATCTCTGTACGGGCTCTTGCCGATGAAAGGCTTATGATGTCATTTCATCTAAATACGGCCTAGCTGCTCTTTACCTCAACAAGCACCGGTCACTTTCCATGTTGTAAGTCGTGAACCTTTATATCGTTTGATAGTTCGCTTACCGGGTTACTGGTAGTTCTACGAAGTCGATTCGGTCGAGTGGCTGAAAAGGGCGGGTGCTGACTACCCGCCCTTTTCTCCGACGTAACTCGCAGCATCTTCGCTGATTTGGAAACTCAAGCTTCGTATTCGACGCCCTCCGACAGTCCGACCCTCCGAAGCTTCTTGGCAGTTGACCGAAGTGAGAGCCCGAACATTTAAGCTCCCAAGCGGTGCTCTGGGCCTCGAGTAAGCCCGACCTGTCTTTTCTACCACATTGCACTTTGATATAAAATCGCACTATGGCGAACGACCTCGTAATCGTTGTCACCGGCTCGAATCGAGGTGTTGGAAAAGGTATTGTCCAACTTCTTGCGAAACAACGGCTTGACCGGCCATTAGCGATATATGCGACCTCTCGTTCCGGCGCCGTCTCAAACATCGAGGCTTCATCGCCCAATTTGGTCCGATACGGCAAGCTCGATATTACCGACCAGTCCTCGATTCAAACATTCCTACAATCAGTTTTCAAGGAGCACTCCGCAATCGACGTACTTATCAACAACGCCGCTGTAGCCAATGACCATCGCGAAACACCCGAATACGCTGCCGAGACTGTTCGCAACAATTGGGGTGGTACGAAAAACATGTGTGAAGCTTTTCTAGCGGGAAGCATCATGTCTCGCAAACCCTGGTCACGCATTGTCAATGTCACCAGCGGAATGAACCAGCTGAGCAAGTACGGGCCTGAGCTGCAAGAGAAATTCCGCGCAGTCAAAAGCGTCCCCGACATCGATGCTCTGGCTGCATCCTACATTGAGATTGTGAAGCGCGGTCCGGAGGCGCAGGAACAAGCTGGCTGGGGTTCTGGGGCACGCAGCTATAAAGTCAGCAAAGCACTCATCATGGCAATGACCATACTGCTTGCAAAGCAGAACCCAGAGATCATGATTAACAATGCCTGCCCGGGATGGACGGATACAGTTATGGGAAAGCAGGGAAATGACGCATTGCAGCCGCCCAAGACACCGGAAGAGGGTGCGCGCGTCCCTGTTCGATTGGCAATTGGCGACTTGGAATCGAGTGGGGATGAGGACGGAGGCTTGGGGAAAGAATCGGAAAGAGTCAGTGGAATGTTCTTTGAGAACGATAACATCATGGCAAAGGGATGGGGAAAGTCGAAGTTGTGGGTGGAGACATGAGGGCGGAAATCTTGTAGGCCGAGATATTACAGTGTACTTACCTGATATTACCTGCGCTTTGCTGAAGTACGTGTATGATATGTGGGAGAAATATGCTTAGCTTTTTAGAAGCTTGTTCGTCGTTTCATTCTACGCACTTTGTCGCCTCCTGAGGCTCAAAAGGCCTGAACAGTGTCGTCTCGAAGGCGTCTCGAAATTTGTATGTACGTGTGAAGATGAAGTGATCTTTTCGAATGAGTATCGTGGCTGAGTGCCCCAGCTCCCAAAGTAGAGAGCGTGGCACGCCTGAGTGGCCTGGAGGACCGGGCTCGTGCGGCGTAGCAACGTCCAAGGCTGCAGCACCTAGTTCTTCGAAATGAGGATTGGTCAAAAGGAAACGGGTTTACCAGTTCTGCTTTCTGGTAGAAAGGTGCCTGCATACTTTCCACGTCCATGATGAGGCTTTGCCACTGCGCAGACAAGCAACGCATGCGGATCAGGTCGGGACAGTCGAGGTAAAGGAATACACTACTCCAAATCTCGAAAGGCGATACATGCCGAGCAGTTGGTTCCGGCGCATACTTTTGGAGCAGATGTTATAACGAGCAAATTTTTCTGTGCAACTTTTCCTTCTTCGCGAGGATGGGGTGGTGAACCCATTGGTATCCGCAATCGATCTGAGCAGCGCTGCTCGATGAAAGCAGGACATAACGGAGCGATCTACTTGAATAAAGCAGATGGGTACCGAGCTGGCAAATTCTAAAGACGTACCGTACAAGTCACATGAGAGCGCATTGCCTGGGAATTACCGCCCCCATGAACGCGTCGACACGCGCACCCTGCACCGCAAGCCACCCTACGCCACGCATCAGCCTCGCCCACATCCAAAGTCCGGCGGTGCGTGACCACAACCTTCCCAAAGTGACCAGCCTCAGCATCGGGCATGGCCGATGACCTCTGTTGCCTGTGACGAGGCTTACTCGTGAGTTTTGAACTCGGCTATAAATCATCGCTGGGTGGTGGGGAGCGGCCATCTTCTCACCGACATTCAGCATCCCTCAACTCTGACCACAACAGGGCTAGCGCGACATTGATAAGCGGACCGTGCTGAACACGACATCTCGATATCAGAATTTCTTCACGTTTGCTACTACCTCTCCGCCACGCATCCATCAATTGGACTCATTGACATGGAGCAATCAAGTCCAGCACCCTTCAGCTTCGGCTCTGGAGTCGGCGATGCGGGTGTTAAAGAAGGTTTCAATTTCGAGTTCAGCGCTGGCGCAGCACCCACCTTTGCGCCGGACGCGACTGAGACATGGGTACGGAACCAGTTCCAAACAACATATTGCAAAACGGGTGGCAAGCCAACGGCCCCGTTTGATGCGAGTTTCTTTCGGAAATCTTTGGAGAAGAGGCGGCCTGGTGAGGCTTCCAAGATCGCTGAAGTGGTAGATAAGTAGGTGCCCTAAACCTTTGTAATTCGCACCAATTACTCCAGAGCGCGATACACGCAGACCACTCCGGAGACACCGCGCTGATCTTGGACAGGCTTGATATAGAAATGTCGGATGTGCGTATACGGAGCTATATCCTCGATGCCGTGCGCTGATTTGTGCAGTGTGTTTGCAAAGGATTTCCCTACGACGAGAATGCCTTCACGCGTTACAAAGCAACATACAACAAGATGGCCAAGATGCGGCCGGACGTTACAAAGAATGGTATGCTGGATCAGACCATCAAAGGGTAAGCTCTCTCCTCACTGGAGATACTCGGATACACATGCGTGCCGTGAAAGCTTGGCTAAGAGGTCGCAGTATCGAGAAGAGTCTACTTACAACCACTAGGACCGAGAGACAATACACGCCCGAAGATGAGACATCGTCCGAGGAAGAGACGTTTTCGCAAGATGGCTTGAGCTCACCTGAGGGACCTCCATCGCCAGATGCCGAGTGGATAATTGATCAATCCGAGGACAGATACTGTCCGCCGAGCACTGGCAGAACGTCGTCGCTACGGAACGAGCGCCCTGGCGCCCATGACGTAATTGCAGGTGCAGTAAAGGAGTAAGGACCTGACCACAAGATGGTCTCACCATGGGTCTCACATAGCTGATATTCCACAGAATGGAAATGAACACTGACGAGTCAAAGCTATCTGATGAAGATCATGCAAGATTGCTAAAGCTCGCCCAAGAAGAGTGTGGCAAATTGTCTTGGTATGATGGCGTGCGCTCGCAAAATCGGTCAACAGTGATCCAGTCCCTATGGAAACATCATCCCCACGCTCGCAAGGGTGACTTGAAGAAGATACTCATGAAGTGAGTTAGCATTGAGGTTGTTTGTCAAACACAAATCTTGGCACGCAGCGTTAGCCAAAACACAAGCTCCTACGAACACCTTCTCAACACACCTTCTGCTTTTTAGCAAAACATTCCGGACTAGAAATAAGCGTTGCTGACTTAATCTCAGGGCTGAAAGAGACCTAGCCGGCAACAGTGTTGACCGTCCAACAATCGAGACACCGACCAACATGGCGACTGCACAGCCAATTCTCGCGAAGCCGGCCGCCAACTCGTCAGAAACAGAGCTGAAAGCTTGGGTTTACCAGCAATACCTCGACCATGGCTTCAGCCGCAGTGGTTTCAAGGGCTTCGCAAAATTAAAGGGCCATGTGACCAATCAAATTCCGGTGAAGAAGGTGCGGAATCGAGCCCTAGAAGTCGTGGAAAGGTGAGTGCGCATCTATGTGTAAATCGGATGACTTGACGTCATTATTCTTTTCCGCTCTGCACCTTGATTAAGAAAGCAGAAACTAAAATCTGTACAGCCTTCGCCGCGCGGACTCGACCAGCAGATACTCGTTTGGCGAACCTAACGAATTTTTCAAAACCTTGACAGAGCGCCGTCTGCAAGCCCAAACCCTACAAGAGAACCCTTCGCCTCCACCTATCGCCGCTGCCGCATCACGGACTCACCAGACTGTCGCCGAAGTCTCAACTACGCGTAACGACCTTACTCCGCCCATTTCCCATAAACCCCCTATGCCAGATCTCCTAGAGAAGAAGCTCGGTCAGCTGCGTATTGCCCAAAAATATCACCGGGACCAGGACCATGACTCAGGCGTGGACGTGCCATCTCCCGCATACGAAGACGAGGCTGGCGCAGATGAGAGCAGCGACGAATCGGACAATCTCAGCGAAGATGATTCCTTCCACGAGAGCGACGCCTCAGATGAGGACCTGGCTCATGACGAGACTAGCCAGGGAGGCCGTTCCGGAGAAGACGCTGAGCACGAGGTCGACTGCGGCGGCATGAGCGACTTGCTATCCGACGATAGCGACAACGATGAGGAAGATGAGTGGACAAACGTTTTCGATAATGAGATTCGCCATGCGCCACTTATAGTCGGCGACATGATCGATTCTGAGAAGCATTTGCTTCCTCAATATGGTTTGATGGGCTCGCACAAAGAGCTAGATACGAAGTCGAAGCTCTTCCTTAACACCAACACCCCTCTCTCGGCCTTTGTCTGCGGCGTACAAGGGAGCGGAAAGTCGCACACGACTTCTTGCATCCTCGAGAACTCTTTGATCCCGTCTAAGAAACTGGGTCATCTCGAGAGTCCTCTGTCGGCTCTTGTTTTCTGCTACGGTCAGTTCAGTGGAGATGGCTCCGGCTACAGCATCAGCGAAGCTGCATTCCTGGCTTGCCCGAGCCCACAATTCCCAAACGGTGCGCACGTCAAGAGGGTCAATGTGCTCGTTGCCCCTTCGAACTTCATCCGCATCTCGAAACTTTACCTCCGAATTCCTAACGTGCGCGTCACGAAGTTCATGTTGAAGCCTTGGAAGCTGGACATCGACATTATGCTCACACTCATGAACGTCTCCGAGTCGGATAAACAACCGCTTTACATGGCTCAAGTGACGCAGATCCTACGTGAAATGGCTACCTCCGGTGCTATTTTCGATTACGCAGTCTTTAGACAGCGTCTTCAGCAGCAGAAATTTGATCCTGTCCAGACCAATATGCTGCAGATGCGCCTGAATCTCCTCGAGTCATTCTTAGACATGAAGAACACTTGCCCCGAAGCGGAGTTCAAACCGGGCGAGATCACCATCATGGACATGTCCTGTCCGTTTGTGGACGCTAACACCGCCTGCATTCTCTTCAGGATTGGACTCACGCGGTACCTGCAATCGAAGGCGACCGGCAAGATGATTGTGCTTGACGAAGCGCACAAGGTATGCAAGCTGATCTATCCGATTCACTCATCAGACGTCGCTAACATATCGCGCAGTACATGGTCGATGTCCCCGGCGCTAAAGCCCTCAACGAGTCTCTCCTCCAAACCATCCGCTTGCAACGCCATTTCGGTGCCCGTGTCGTAATATCGACCCAAGAGCCAACCCTTCTTACCGACCTTATCGCGCTGTGCTCCATTACTGTCATCCATCGTTTCAGCAGCCCGGAATGGTTCACTGCCATCAAGCGTCATATTCCGATTGATGGCAAGGATAGAGACGATCTGATGCGCACGATTGAGGGCCTGAAGACAGGAACGGCATTAGTGTATGCACCGAACGCGGTGTTGGGGTGGAAGAACGCTGCTGGCGAGGGTAGCAAAGACAAGGGTAATGGAAAGAACGGACTGGTTAAGGGAGTAGGCAGGATGCTCAAGGTCAGCATGAGGAAGAGGATCACTAGTGATGGTGGACAGTCTGTTTTGGCTGTCTAAACCGCGCTGGTCGAATGTTTGGGATGTCGGTTGGCAACATGAGATTCTCCATATGATTTGGAAGAAGTGGTTTGGTGAAGAGATGGATTTTGGGTATTTAGAGCGTTGTCTGCGGCGTTCTGTGGGCTCTTTAAGCCTGGCCTTCTTTCGGTTTTACCCTCGATGCATTTTTTGGTCGCTCGCGCTATCTGACACGCATACATCGCCCAGACGAGTTTAGATTTCGTTACTTGGGAAACGCAATAGATTTTCATTTTCGGATTTCGCCGTGCGATCGATTATTAGGACAATTTCGTATTGACACAATCTTGTTTTCGAATCACCAAAAGAGATCAACGGACGTAAGCGCAAAATTTCGTACATCGCAATGATAACGCCCTAAGACCGAATTCCACAGTTTGTAAGAAATCCGTCTCTTCAAATCGCCTCGTACATTCATCACTCTTACGTTGCAGTCGAAATCTCATACTACACATCCACATGGAGTTAGCTCATGGATGAGGGTACATGAAGTACCTCGTAGAAGTGATGTGACTATGACTTGCTAGGTGTGAGGACTCCACCCCTTGCCGTTATTTCGTCGTAGTGGTTGTCGTGGTCAATGTCGGCGTTCTCTACATTGGCAGCTACGTTTTAAAAAATTAGGTAAATGTTCAAAGCGAAACGAAACGCATCGTCTCGTTTGTGGGTGTATGTTAGGATATATGCGTTTCAACGAAATGTAAAATCTTAGTGAGAGCTGTGCTGTTAGCAACCCAGCCTCCTCAAAGCCATCGTATCGAAGGCGGAAGTAACTTGTCTAGTGCATGTAGGTAAATGCGTAGAGATAAAGCGCTCACATTACTTCCGGATTTGCATAGAGCTGTAGTGTTGTTGATGTCCCCGGAGACTAGCGATAATGTTGTAGTATCCTTCGAGTCTTAATTTTGCAACCATACACAACAACACTCTCGATTTCATCAATATTTATATGTGTATGAGTGTCCTGAGACATAAGCTCAAGTCTTCACGATTGTACTCAAAGATACGCCCACCTCAAATTCCTTCCCGTCTTTCTGGAGCTTCACAATATGACAACTGCCAAATTTCCCGCCACGTGAACGTGCACTTAAAAGTGTGGTGTCGTGCCGTATTCCCGGGAAAATATCTGCCCGCAGCTCTGCAGATGTTTCGAGGTTCGAAATGAGATTGAAGGCAGGACCCACCCGCGTTTCGAAACCCGTCAAACGCGGCCGCTAAATTAGCCACATCATTAAGACCTGACAACGGCTTGTTTCAACCCTATCAAACCCTGACACACCCGCCTGGTAGCGGTGCCGTTAGTTCAATGACGTTCATGCTTCATTTGGTTGCCATCTCGTACCCAGGGAGCGGGCGGCGCAGGTACTGCGTTCGGAAGGTTCCAATGACTTGAAACGGATGGCGAGTAACGAGATTGGTATGGTACTATTGGATGTGCGAGTGGGACTTGCGATTGAAATGTAAAGGTTGGCATAAAGGCGATAACACCCGTCTTTTTTATTTTCCAGCTCTCCACAAGCCGCTTCGCTCTTCGCTTCTCGCTCTCTCTTCTTTTTGTACGACTTTCGTTTGTACAATCGTTTCTACGTTCATTAAACGCACAGGATGCCTTTTTCACTTTTCCATACCGTTGCTACGGTTGGTATTCTACTCCAAACAGCCACGGCTTACACCCAAGTCAACATCAAGGCCCCGTTCATGCTCAAAAATATCGACCCCATCGTATTCCCCGGCCAACATTCCAAATCGCACCTACACTCTTTCTTCGGTTCCGACGCCGTAACCGTCAACACCAACGCCTCCGCGGAACTACAAGCCGGCTGCACCAACGCCCAAAACATCAACGATCTGAGCACGTACTGGGTCCCGACGCCGCTATTCACGAACGATGGAGGGAAGACATGGGAGCCGATGGGCATGTTTCGCTTCTCGGCTTACTATAACTTGGGTGAGGTTGAGGCAGAGGTTCCAATACCGCAGAATTTGAAGATGGTGGCTGGAATTGCGACGTCTACGGCGCCGGATGGAATGGATGCTGCTGCGAAGGCGACATGGGGCTGTGAGAGCGAAGCTGTTCCGCTTGATAAAAATGGCTTCCCTAGCAGCACATGCAGCACACATGTTCAACAGCTGCTGTACTTCCCTCAATGCGTCAACACCGAGACGCTGGAGACTGCGTATGCCGACAGGACATGTCCGGAAGGCTACAAACGCATGCCGCAACTCCGATTCAGCATCCGCTGGGATCTGCGCAAGAACCTTCCGAACGGATGGAGCGGCGAGGCGCCGATCAAGCTTGCTTGTGGGCCCGCTTGGTGCTCGCATGGCGACTTCATCAATGGGTGGACTGAAGAGGCTGCGACTGATATGCTGAAGAGCACAGTTGACAAGAAGAAATACATCTCCGTGATCGGAGATGGTCAAACGGCTGCCTGCACGCCTGCCGATGCGGATCCGGCGCACGGCACGAGTGACTATGCCGAGAGCGTTGCGGCGATGAGCAAACGGTCGGTTAGGTCTTGGGGTTGGAAGTCGCGGTCGCGCTTTATTTGAGATGGGTAGAGCGGCTACTGTTCATTGTGAAAGACTATCTTCTTGTAAATATTTTATCCGAACGTACATGCTACAATATGAGGCGCAGTGAACAAGAACAACCCTTGATAGTGGAATACGGTGATGGTATCGAATCGACTGAGAATACGCTCGCGATCTTCAACAACGCGACTAGCCCTAGGCCGGCAAAACCAGCCATGTCTACCCGAATTCAATTCGCTGGACTAGTCGCACCTTGACCCTGCTTCTCCCTTCCATGAAAAGCCTATTCGGAATCGTTCCGCCTCGCTAGCTTTCTCTTCGCCCCCTGATCAACAGCTCATCCGCCTGGGATCGTTTCGGCTCGATCTCCGCCAGATCAAGGGGAACCCAAATTCTATAATAATCGGCTTCTCATCCGCAAGCAAGCCCCGGAAAGCATTTCTCAGTGATAGCACGATCGATAACACAGATGTCGATAATCTACTGTTTATGCTGCGGTACCTGTGTTGTTCTTTACTCTCTTTTTCGAGCCCATAAAGAATATCGAGGGGGCGATCCGGGCGTAGAAGTGCTCAATTCGACAGAGACGTGAACAAACATTGGCGAGGAATGATGATTGTGGCTGTTATTGCAACAACATTGCCGAGGTGTTACGCTGAGGTGGTATGCATGAACTGCGCTGGCACCATGCCATCACCCTCCGTAAAGCCAGACATCGATGTCATATCGAAGCTCATTGTTGGTATAGGTATTAAATTCGGGTCGAAATTTTCTGTCCCATTTGGCAGAAGTGGGGACATGGACATAGAATGTAGCGAATCGTTAAGTGGCGGAGAAGGAGAAAGGACTTCAAGGGCCCAGGCTAGCTGCTCTCCCCAGGCATCCTGTAGATGATCAATCGCGTGAAAGGCGGCTCGCGTGACCCAAGATTTGACAACGGGCCTGCAACTTCGGATCATAATCGCTAGTAAGTATGTCAGTGTCTAATATAGAAGAGAGTATGCAGCCTCAGCCGATCTACATACCTGACCAGTGGATGAAAATGAGCAAAGCCACATCGTTTCCATCATCGAGAAGTTCGAGGTACTCAGTTGTGACCCTACTCGGCCACTGACAATAGTGATCCCACCTTCGTGGTTCGCCTTGGCAACGAATTGCCCACTCTCGTAGCTCCCAGAACGCTTGTCGGTTTAGTTCAGCGCTAGCATCGTCATCATCATTATTGCACTCATTGACAGCTGATTCGGAGATAACATGCGCGAGATCTTGTAAAGCTTGCGTGAGGCTCATGTCGGGCTGTGCGTCTGGCATGTTTGTCCGAGACATGATAAGTTTCCAGAGCTCACTTCGCTGGAAAAAGGGATGGGCTGCCCTTTGTATGTCGGTGTTGCTGCGGACCGCGCGAAGAGTTTCAACCAAGTTGAACTGCGAATCGTCGCAACTGTTTTGTGTGTGGAACTGAAAGATGAGGTTGCAGGTCCCAAATGCCAGCACAGCCAGCCAGTTGTCCTCATCGACAGTAGGCGGATACTGCCTGAACAGGGATGATGCCTCTACTTGATGCTGATAAGCGATAGCCGGAATCCTTTCGCCTCGATGAGTGTATGGGTCCTCGCGTAGATGTATCAAAGCAAGGGTAGAGTGATGCAAGTATGGATATTTGATCGCCAATTTGGAAAGTGCGGGAAGCCAAATGGCTTTTTCTCGAGGCGAGAACCAAGAAAGTGAGAAGAGGAGTGATAAAAGCATGTTTGTATCTCCGGGTAGTGTACTCTTGTCGAGCGTTTGTAAATCTGATGCAGCCTGCGGAGGATGCGATGTCTGCGGTCGTTTCGGTATAGATGACCCCGGAAGGGTCGGAAAGCCAGCGTGTTCGTCTGCTATCTGGTCAGGTGGTTGAGATAATGGGCGCCATTCGAGAAATGTCGGATATTCGCATTTTTCGTTTCGTCGAAGGCAATTAGCACAGGTGGGGGCTTGCATGGAACACTACGTATGTATTAGCACAGTCGACTATCTCCCATCTCACAGCAACCGGAAAGCACACCTTCACACGTCGACGCTTGCACTGCATGCAGCCATTTCTGCTCTTGTGATGATAGCTTCGAATACCCTGCTTCTTTCGCGGCATCGTGATTGTAGTGGGTCTATCCTTGTAAAGCTCATTGAAAAGACGCTCGAGGTCCGGAGGTATATATACTCCATGATTTGCAAGCTACATATACGGCCAGTCTACCCGGATGGGATAGTGTGTCTTGGCCGAGCTTTGGGAGGAATCGAGTGGTAGACTTCGTTTTCAGCTTCTGACGTTGGGGGCGCAATCTGTAATGAGCCGCACGCTAACCACGCTAAAAAGGCCAGGGTCATACGAAGCAATTGCCGATCGCTTCCGCCCCGACGTTCCATTGCAACATCAAACAACGCGACGCCTTCGCACTTTACTGTCCTATGAAGACTAGTGAGCAATGGCATGGAGCTTCTGCTTATGTCGCGTGCAAATATCCGAAGGCCCGCGCAGGAACACTAGCCCGCGTCAGCCTCACCACCTCTTACGCGTCAGATCGACTCATCGCCCTTATCCGCGGACCGCTTAAGGGGCGGAAGATTTAGAAGCCTCGAGAATTTCCTGTTCGGGTAGATTCTTTGCTGAGGCGTCCCGCCATACTCCTAGTCACACGCTCGTCATTCGCCTTAGGCGCCTTGACCGCCCCATTCTCATATGCTTAACCTTAACTGAACCCACACTCGGGACGACCCGGTGTGATCGCGTAACGCCCTATCTGGTGGGCCTATCGGGCGGGACCATCTCTTTGGATTTCAGTCATTCCCATGATGCTGCCACGTGACTAACAAGCGTTCCACCTTCCAGCTTCTGGGAAATTTCCAATAGCAGAAACGAAGACGCTCATTTTTTAAAGCCAAAAGTGTACTCCTGGTCTACACCGCCGGAAAACAACGTCTTCATGGCATGTAACACCGGATACGAGAGTTCGCAGTGGCGAGTTGACGCAAATCCACTTCACAGGACCGCCACTTAGTTTCAGGCCACCAATGCTTACCAATGCAATCGCTTTGGGGAACTTAGGTGGCCAAACTTTCCAATAGTACGATCTATACCAGTTTAGGCATTCCGCAAGGAGACGTTGTGGACAGCGCCCCGGCGACTTTTCCCTATTGGATAGGTAGTGTTCAAGGCCTTCCTGCGTCTATTCTGGTAACCAGCTTGTATGCAACGGCCACAGCTAGAGGTAGGTACCGAGACGATCGGTGTCAGAACGCAATCACGAGCTGTGCTATTTTTGTTCTATCCAATCAATCTTATTCCAGGATTCCTTAAATGAATGGTTTCACGCATTCGGCCACCGGATCTAACAGCCTTTGTGGCTTGCCGTGCGCTGTACCGAATATAACGCTGTTATGTGCTAGTACATGTTACAAAGTGACATTTGGCAATACCTTCTGTCTCACCACTCGCAGGTGCCACAATCGGCGGTCAACGACAAGGGAAATCCATAAGACGTTCAAACAAGCGCTGTGTGTGTGCGCTTGCATGGCATTCAGGCAGCTTGCCGATTTGCTTTCTCTTCTCTCTCTTACTTACCTAGCATCGTCAGTTCCCAACGCACAGGGGCGATTATCGGGGCAAAAGAACCACAGCTTGTTTATCAGCACACGAGCCGAGTCACGTCGCATCGGCGCTCAGCTTACCCCAAGCGACTTACTTCATTCGAGGAAGAGGACTTGTGCGAAAATCTTCTCCGGTAAACCACTAATGCCCTGTGGAGCTGTTCAAAGAGTGTTCTTTTGACAATATTAGACCCAAGCTGTATAGATCAACATCAGTGCGCCTTACAACCATCTCAATATCAGTTCCCCCGTCCTACCCAGCTGCGCGTTGACAAATTCTACAGTCCACCACCAGCCTGAACCGATACCATGATATGGAACAAGGTAGACTCACAACGTAAGCAGCGCTAATCATCAGTACGCGCCGGAACGCAATGGTGAGTATTTTCCGTCACTTCGAACCCGGGCTCGGCATTGATTCCCCACAAAGTCTGATATCTAGTCAATGGTGCCGACTAGGTTCCAAGAACCAACCACAGCTCCACCTAGAATTCATGTACGGTTCATAATCCAATGGAGCCTCCTTGAGCAAGTTCCCCGCACTTTGCTCAATCTATATCCCAGTTGCTAATATATCAAGCGAGGTGTAATTCTAGGCTTGGCGGACCCTCAGGACATCAACACCAAGAATGCCAACAATGTCAAGATGAATGGATAAACTGACGAGCAACCCCAAGCATAATATACGAGTCCAGGCGGCTTGTAATTACTTTCTGCCGACACTGCTCGGCCTCTCGTACGCTGGCGCTCCACACCCCAACGGCGGCTTGCTAGTCTTAGCATTGATATACCTGAGTATCTTTATCTTGGCCATCTCTCAGTCGCCCACCCGTTCTTATGCTAGGAGTGGTCGTCGAAGTGGGCGAAGCTCAGTGGATTAAGGCGCCATGGCTGCCAACGCTTGTCGGAGCGTCAGTTCATATGCATCGGATCGCAACTCCAACCGGTCCGTGGCAGTTCAATCCGATGACCCTCTTTCAAATCTACACTGGTCTTGGACTCATCTTTCTCAAGTTGAGACAATATACAGTGGAGAATCAGTTCCGCCTGGAAGAATTGTCGGCGGGTGATGGTGGACTACATATAAAATGATGCACCGCCATGAGCCTCGAGGCGCCAGCAAGCGGTCTTATCGAATTCTAGTATCTCATCAAACACCATGGTGTCTTCATTTACTCTCAAGGCCACCACGGCCCTCCTTTCGGCCTCTGCCGTATCGGCTTTCCAGATCGGCAGCTACCAGACTGAGACGCATCCAAAGATGGCATGGAAGAGGTGCACAGGCAAAGGTGGAAGCAGTTGCACAAATGTCAACGGAGAGGTTGTCATTGACTCTAATTGGCGATGGCTCCATAAAGTGGGGGACTATGCCAACTGCTTCGATGGCAACACGTGGGATTCAGCGGTGCGTCTTCGGAACACTAGTATCACGACCATGGATGTATGCTAACGATGACTCGTTGTGCAGTCATGCGGCACGAACGCGGCTTGCAGCAAGAACTGCGCTCTCGAGGGCGCCGACTACTCAAAGACTTACGGCGTCTCCACAAGCGGCGACTCTCTGACGCTCAAGTACGTCACCAAGGGCGAGTACTCTACGAACATTGGCTCGCGCCTGTACTTGATGAAGGATACGAACAACTACGAGATGTTCAAGCTTGTCGGCAACGAGTTCACTTTTGATGTGGATCTCTCGTCGCTAGACTGTGGTCTCAATGGAGCGCTTTACTTCGTCTCCATGCCGCAGAAGGGACAGGGCACCCCGGGTGCGAAGTATGGAAGCGGCAAGTGTTTTCGATACGAGTCGACGTACGCTTGCTTACCCTGCTAGGATATTGTGATGCACAGTGTGCTCGCGATTTGAAGTACGTTGGCGGCGAAGCCAACGCTG
>Ga0247803_1000720_pt1 | contig 17559 bp, 19 predicted proteins | sample UWRJL014104B1_FD_180928 | JGI IMG/M metagenome (GOLD analysis project Ga0247803, IMG submission 180928) | Plant litter microbial communities from Arlington Agricultural Research Station in Wisconsin, United States - UWRJ-L014-104B-1 | ecosystem: Environmental > Terrestrial > Plant litter >...
ATGGCCCTGTAGCTCAGTTGGTAGAGCGCACGACTGAAAATCGTGAGGTCACCGGATCGACGCCGGTCGGGGCCACCACTTCGCGTCACGCTCATCCCCCGCTTCCGGCGGGGGTTTTTGCGTTGCGTTGCGGCGCGGCTGCCGCTGGGGCGGCGGCTGGCGCGCGGCTGCTGGCGCGCGGCGCCTTCTGCGCCCTTCTGGGACGACTGCGCGGCGGCGCCCCTGCGCCGATGTCCCAGGGCTGCGCAGACGCCCCAGAGGCGCCGCGTGCGGTCGGTATCGCAGGCTTGGGCGCCAGTTCGGGACGCGCGCTACAGCTCGAGGTGGAGCGGACGTTCCGGGATGGCGCGGAAGCCGCGTGGTGCGGCTGCGCAGGGCGGCAGCGCGGCGCGGCGGCGCGGCGCGGCGCGGCCCAGCGCGGCGCGGCCCAGCGCGGCGCGGCGCGGCGCAGCGCGGCCCAGCGCGGCGCGGCGGCGCAGCGCCGCTACGTCTGGATGGTCAGCGAGGCGATGCGCCCGCCGGAGACGAAGAACTGGAAGCGCAGGTCGGCGGTGCCGCCGGGGAAGTTGCCCTCGAGGTGGTTCGTCACGGTGTAGCGCGCGTCGTCGTGCTTCTCGGTCTTCACGGTCGTCGACGTGAAGGTGAACTCGCTCGCCTCGCGCGACAGCCAGCCGAGGATCGCATCGCGCCCGGCGAACGACTTGCCGTCGTCGACGACGGTCGCGTCGTCGGCGAAGTGGGCGAGCGTCGCGGCGTGGTCGGTTCCGACCTGGTCGGCGAGGAAACCGCTGACCGCGGCGGGCAGCACCACGGGGGACGCCGCAGCGGGGACGGCGGGCGCGGTCGCAGGCGCGGCTGCAGCGGTCGCAGGCGCGGCGGGCGCGGCCGGCAGCAGGCCGAGCGCGGCCTTGATGAGGTCGGCGCCCTCGGGCTGGGCCCCCGCCGCCGCGAGGTTGGCGTCGGTCACAGCACGCAGCACTTCCTCGCGCTGAATCGTGATGCCCCGGGGCGCGTCGATTCCGATCCGCACTCCATCGCCCCGTGAGTCGAGGATGGTGACGACGATGTTGTCACCGATGAGAATGCGTTCTCCCGGCTTGCGAGTTAGAACGAGCATTTCTTGAGTCTACCAACCGCTTTCGAGCCAGCCGACGGGCAGCCCCAATTGCGATACGGAATGTGGCGACCCGGTCTCGTCGGGAGACCAGCTCATGACCGCGGCGACCGGCACGATGGCCGACACGGCCGTCACCCAGCGCGCCGTGTCGTCGGGTTTGCGGCCGGCGTCCACCGCCACCCAGAACTGGTCGGCGTGCAGGTTCTCGAGCTGGATCGCCGACTCGGAGGTCGGGCCGCCGCGCGGCAGGCCGAAGGCGACGACGACGGCTCGCTCTCGCCGCACTCCCTCGGCGCGCGATGCGATGGCCTCGCGCCGGTCGTCGATGCGGACGAGCCCCGCCCGGTCGACGGTTCCCGCGATGCGGAGAATGGATGCGCCGGAGCCGTTCGCGATCGCCGTCGCCACCGCGAGGGGATCGTCGCCCAGCCCGATGACCACGACGAGGTCTCCCGCGCCGCGCAACGGCGCCGGGCCGGCCGGAACCGGTGGACGGATCGCCGGCGTGGCGACCGCGGTGTTGAGGGTCAGGTCGGCGAGGATCGCGGCGAAGTCGACGGTCGCGGTCGACGGCGCCCAGTGCGCGTCGGCGAGCTCGTCGACGGTCGTGCCGGTGCGCGCTCCCGCGGGGGCGCCGGCCGTCCGCGCGGCCGAGAGGTCCCCGGCGGAAGCGGGCTGGATGCCCGTCGGCGTCATCCGCGCGGGCGGGAGGTCGCCGACGGGCACGGGCTGGCTGAGCGTCGGCACCATACGCGCGGCCGTGAGATCTCCGACGGGTACGGGCCGACCGACCGCGGGTGCCTGCCGCGAGGCGGGCAGCTCGTCGACGGCGTCGCCGTAGTCGGCGCTGTCGAGCAGCGCGGCGATGCCCGCGCGGGCGGGGAGGTCGAAGGAGTGGGCGTCGTTCGGGGTGCCGTCGGCGACCTCGACCGTCGCCTGGAATTTGCGTCTGGCGAAGAACCCCTGGACTCCCCCGGTGGTGACGACGGTCGTCGCTACGACGGCGGCATCCGCCCCGTACTGGTCGAGGATGCGCGCGTTGAGCTCGTCGACCGAGTCGGCCTCAACGTGATATCGACTCGGTGACACGCACGACTCCTACTGTCTCGATGTTGACGTTGGCCGACGTGACCTCTTGGTACGACAGCACGGGGAGCCCGCCCGACTGCGCGGACACCAGACGCCGGATCGCGGGGCGCAGCGCTGGAGCGCACACCAGCACGGCCGACTGGCCGGCGGCCTCGAGCCTCGCGACGGATTCGCGCAGCGAGTCGAGCACCGACTCGAGAGTCTGCTGGGCGAGCAGGATCTGCGTGCCCTGGTCGGAGGGACGCAACCCCTCGAGCATCGACTGCTCGAGCAACGGGTCGATCATGATGACCCGCAGCGACTGGCCCTCGATGTAGCTGGTGAGCAGCGCGGGGCCGAGGGCGAGGCGCGCGGCCTCGATGAGACCCTCGGGGTCGGTCGACACCTTCGCGCGCAGCGAGAGCGACTCGTAGATACGCGGCAGGTCGTTGATGGGGATCTGCTCGACCAGCAGGCCCTGCAGCACCCGCTGCACCTCGGCGAGGCTCAGCATCGCGGGAACGAGCTCGTCGACCGCGGCCGGGTTGACCTGCTTGACACCCTCGGTGAGCACGCGCACGTCTTCGCGGGTGAGCAGCCGGGCGGCGTTCGCGCTGATGATCGACGAGAGGTGGGTGACCACGACCGACACGCGGTCGATGACGGTCGCCCCCAGCATCTCGGCGCTGTGCCGCATCTCGCTGGGCACCCACTTGCCGCCGAGGCCGAACACGGGATCGACGGTGCTCTGCCCGGGCAGGCTGTCGAGGTTGTCGCCGAGGGCGAGCACCTTGCCTTGCGGGGCCACGCCCCGGCCGGCCTCGACGCCGGCGATGCGGATGACGTAGGTGGAGCTCGGCAGCTCGACGCTGTCGCGCGTGCGCACCGGGGGGACCACGACGCCGAGGTCCATGGCGATCTTGCGGCGCAGCGCACGCACCCGGGCGAGCAGGTCGTCGGAGGCGTCGGAGACGATGTCGACGAGGTCGGAGGCGAGCAGGATCTCGAGGGCGTGCACGCGCATCTGCTCGATGAGGCCCTCGGTGGTGATCGGCGCGGTGACGTTGGACGTGTCGACCTCGGCATCCTCGAGCTCTTTGAGGTCGGCGGCGTTGTTGACCTTCACCCGGTAGGCGATGAAGAAGAGCGCGGCGCCGACGAGCACGAAGGGGATGAGCGGCATGCCGGGGATGAAGGCCATGCCGACCGCGGCGGTTCCGGCGATCATCAGCGCGTTGCGCGACTGGGTGAGCTGCGTCGACGCCGAGGTTCCGAGGTCGGCCTCGGCATTCGAGCGGGTCACGATGATGCCGGTCGCGACGGCCATCAGCAGCGCGGGGATCTGGGTGACGAGTCCGTCGCCGATCGTGAGCAGCGCGTAGGTGTTGAGCGCGTCGCCGATCTCCATGCCGCGCTGGAGCATGCCGATGGCGATGCCGCCGACGAGGTTGATGATGATGATGATGATGCCGGCGATCGCGTCGCCCTTGACGAACTTCGACGCGCCGTCCATGGCGCCGTAGAAGTCGGCCTCGGCAGACACTTCGGCGCGGCGCGCACGTGCCTGGTCGTCGGTGATGAGCCCCGCGTTGAGGTCGGCGTCGATGGCCATCTGCTTGCCGGGCATGGCGTCGAGGGTGAAGCGCGCCCCGACCTCCGCGACGCGCTCGGCGCCCTTGGTGACCACGACGAACTGGATGACGACGAGGATGAGGAAGATGACGGCGCCGATGATGATCGATCCGCCGACGGCGACGTGCCCGAAGGCCTCGATCACCTGGCCGGCATAGCCCTCGCCGAGCACGAGCCGGGTGGATGCCACGTTGAGGCCCAGTCGGAACAGCGTCGCCACGAGCAGCAGCGACGGGAAGACGGAGAAGTCGAGGGGCTTCTTCACGAACATCGCGGTGAGCAGGGTCACGAGCGACAGCATGATGCTGATGATGAGCAGGAAGTCGAGCAGGCCGGCGGGCACGGGCACGACGAGCAGCAGCACGATGCCGACGACGCCGACGGGAACGGCGAGCTTCGAGAGGTTGCGGTTCACGTCAGTGACCTCCTGTTGTCAGTTGCGGGGCTTCGATGGGCGACGGCTCGCTCATGGTGTGCACTCCTTGGGCGGCGCCACGCGCCTTGAGGGCCATCACGAACGCGAGGACGCGGGCGACGGCGGTGTACAGCTCGACGGGGATCTCCTCGCCCAGCTCGCAGGCCTTGTGCAGCGCGCGGGTGAGCGGGATGTCACGCACGAGGGGGACGTTGTCTTTTTCGGCCTGCTCGCGGATGCGCGCGGCCACTTCTCCCGCGCCCTTCGCGACGACGCGGGGAGCAGACTTCCCGGGCTCGTATTTGAGTGCGACGGCGAAGTGGGTGGGGTTGACCATCACGACGTCGGCGTCGACGATCGCGGTCATCATGCGGTTGCGGCTCATGGCGAGCTGGCGTGAGCGACGCTGCTGTTTGATCAGCGGGTCGCCCTCCGAGCTCTTGTTCTCGTCTTTGACTTCTTTTTTGGACATCCGGGTCTTCTTGCGGTTGCGGCGCATCACCACGAACACGTCGGCGAACGCGAGGATGAGGCCGGCGACGACCGCGAACTGGACGAGAGCCGCGGCCCCGCCGGTGGCGGCGCCGATGAGCTCGGAGATGGGCAGCCCGCCCGCCGTCATCAGCACCGGCAGCAGGCCCTGGATCACGAAGTAGAGCACGACGCCGACGACGAAGGTCTTGAGCAGGGCCTTCACGCCGTTCCAGATCGCCTGTCCGCCGAAGGTGCGCCCGACGCCCTTGACCAGGTCGAACTGCTCGTACTTGCCGGTGAACTTCTTGAAGTGGATGCCGCCCTGCAGGGCCGCGGCGGCGAGGATCGCGATGGTGACGACGACGAGCATCGGGGTGAGCAGGCCGAGGATCGACCCCATGCCGGCGTCGAGCGCGGCGACGGTTCCCTCGGATGTCGGGTTGAGCACGATGCTGCGCACGGTGAAGAGCTGGTCGACGCCGAGATCGGTGGCCGACGCGATCGTGACCGGCATCATGACGGCGACGGCGCCCACTCCCACCCACGCGGTGAGGTCTTGCGAGCGGGAGAGCTGCCCCTTCTCGCGCACCTCCTTCATGCGTTTGTCGGTGGCTTGCTCTGTCTTCTCTCCGGAGTCGTCGGCCATCTAGCCCACCCCCGCCATGTCGCCGACGGCGGTGCGGGTGATCGAGTTGACGATCTCGGGCAGGGCGACGAAGAGCAGCGGAACGAGCAGCAGGGTGAGCAGGATCTTCACCGGGAAGCCGAGCGCGAACGCGTTCAGCGCCGGGGCTACTCGGGTGATCAGGCCGAGGCCGGCATCCGCGAGAAAGAGGACCACGATCAGAGGCCCGGCGATCTGCAGGGCCGACAGCAGCATCTGGCCGGTCGCGGCGGTGATGGCCTCGAGCGGCACCGCGAGGTCGACCCCGCCGCCGATCGGGATCGCTCCGAAGGTGTTCGCGAGCCCCGTGATGATGAGCTGGTAGCCGCCCGAGGCGAAGAGCAGGGCAAGGGCGGTCATCTGGAAGAGCCGCGTGAACTGGGCGCCGTTGATCTGCAGCTGCGGGTCGAAGCCCTGGGCGAGCGTGAAGCCGCCGAACAGGTCGATCAGGGCGCCGGCCGACTGGATGGCGGAGAAGACCAGCATCACGAGAAAGCCGAGCACCGCGCCGACGACGAACTCGAGCACGAGGGAGACGATGAAACCGCCGGTGTCGGGCGAGACGTAGCCGGTCGTGACCCGGGGGGCCACGGCCAGCGCGAGCCCCAGCGCGAGCATGCCCTTGATCCGCAGCGGGAACGCGTTGGTCGAGAACGGCGGCGCGATGACGATGAACGCGATCATCCGCACTCCGGCCAGCATGACCGCTTCGATCCATTCGAAGTCGAGGGTGAGCTCCACGTCAGCCCCCGCTCAGCAGTCCGGGGATGCGGGAGAACAGCTCGGTGGTGAAGGTGACCATCTCGGAGATCATCCAGTGGCCGGAGACGAGCAGCGCTATGGCGACGGCCACCAGCTTGGGCACGAAGGAGAGCGTGACCTCCTGGATCTGCGTGATCGACTGCAGCAGTGAGACCGCGAAGCCGACGACGAGGGCGACGATGAGGATCGGCGCACAGAGCTTCGCGCCGATGACGCAGGCCTGCAGGCCGATGTCGAGTACCGCGTTCGGGTCCATCAGCCACCGCCCTGGTAGCTGGAGACGAGCGACGTGATCACGAGCGCCCACCCGTCGACGAGCACGAACAGCAGGATCTTGAACGGCAGGGAGATCATGACGGGCGGCAGCATCATCATGCCCATCGACATCAGCGCCGAGGAGACGACGAGGTCGATCACGAGGAACGGCACGAAGATGACGAAACCGATGATGAACGCGGCGCGCAGCTCGGAGATCATGAACGACGGGATGAGCGTCAGCATCGGCACGTCGTCTGGGCTGTCGGGGTTCTCGGCGCCGGAGACGCGGGTGAGCAGGGCGAGGTCTTCTTCACGCGTGTTGGCGAGCATGAACACGCGGAGAGGGGCGGATGCGGCGTCGATGGCCTGGGTGACGGTCATCGTGCCGTCGAGATACGGCTGCACGGCGAGCTCGTTGATGTCGCCGATGACCGGAGCCATGATGAAGAGCGAGAGGAAGAGCGCGAGGCCGGCGAGCACCTGGTTCGGGGGGATCGACGGGAGGCCGAGCGCGTTGCGCACCATCGCGAGCACAACGAAGATCTTGGTGAACGACGTCATCATGAGCAGCAGCGCCGGGGCGACCGACAGCAGCGTGATGCCGACGAGGGTGACGATCGCCGACGACGGGGCGCCGTTCGGGCCGTTGATCTCGATGTTGAGGCCGTCGCCTCCGGGAGCGAGCGGGTCGACCGGCGGGGTCGGGTCGACGACGGCGTGCGCCTCGAGCGGGCCGAGCAGCACGACGGCGGCGGCGATGACGAGCACGATCAGGGTGGCGACGGCGAGCCGCAGTGCGCGGCCGGGGCGGTAGGAGGCGTTCACCGGTTTCTACCGAGCACGGCCGCCGCCTGCCGCCAGGTGGACGGCGAGAGGATCGAGCCGCCGAGGGCTCCGGTCAGGCGCGAGCCGGGCGCGACGAGGCCGGTCTCGGTCGGGGCGGCCGCCGTGCGGGCTGCGACCGCGACGGGACGGGGCGCGGGCGTCTGGCTGGTCTCGGTGCCGGTCTCGGTGCCGGTCTCGGCGGGCGTCGCCTCGGCGAGCACGTCGGCGAACGCGGCGGCGGGCGCGACCCCGCCGTGGATGACGGTGATCGAGTGCTCGGTGACACCGAGGATGAAGCGCTTGCCGTCGGCGTCGACGACGACGACGGAGGCCTTCTGGCCGACGGCCTGCTTGCCGAGCACGGTGATCGGAGTGGCGGCGAGGCGGGCCTTGCCGCCACGGGTGAGGCGGCGGTGGATGTACCAGATCAGTCCGAAGACGACGGCGAGCGACAGCGCAACGCGCAGCGCCACGACCAGGGACTCCATTTAGGCGAGGCTCTCGATCACGTCGAGGATCTTGGTGATGCGCACCGCGTAGTCCTGGTCGATGACGACGATCTCGCCGTGGGCGATGAGGCGTCCGTTGAGGAGCACGTCGGCGGGGGCTCCAGCCGAGCGGTCGAGCTCGAGCACGGCGCCCGGCTCGAGGCCGAGAACGTCGCGCACCGAGATGCGGGTGCGGCCGATCTCGACGGTGAGCGACATCTCGACGTTGTTGATGCGGCCGAGCTTGCCGACGATCTCCTCGTTCTCGAGGCGGCGCCCGCCGGTGAGGATGCCGCTCGTGCGGATACGCACGGCGAACCAGCCGGATGCCACGCCGCCGCCCGTCAGGGCGAACACGGTGGTCTCGGGGTCGGCGAACAGGGCGCTCGCGTCGTCGACGCGCGCTTCGCCGAGAACTCCGGTGCCGAGCTGGCCGGTGGCCGCTTCGAAGGAGGGGCGCAGGATGTCGGCGATCGAGACGGCCGCTCCGTCGGGCGACGCCGCGGAGACGAGCGCCTCGGCGTCGAGCAGCACGAGGGCGATGTCGGCGGAGACCTCCCCGACGTAGGCCGCGACGACGGCGGACGACTTGAGCCCGTGCGGAGCGTCGGCGGCGTCGGCGAGCGTCGCGCTGAGTGCGACGGTCGTCGGCAGCAGGCGGGTGAGCGCCTCGGCCGCCGCCGTCGCCTCGTTGATCGTGGTGGTCAAAGCTGTGGGGTTCACTTGTTCTCCTCGGCGCTGGTGGTACTGACGATGACGCAGGCCAGGCGGGCGCCGTTGGCGCCGACTGCTCCGCGGGCCAGGACCTGGCCGTCGACGGCTATTTCAAAGGGACGGTGTTCGGGATGCGGGATCGACAGCAGGTCGCCGACAGCGAGACCGAGGATCCTCCCCGGGGTGACCTGCGCCGGCGTCAGGCGCAGGGCCAGGTCGACCGGGACGCTGCCGAGCTGGGCGGCGATGAGGTCTTTCGCGTCGGCGGCCGGGCTCGTCGGGTTCGCCTCGCCGAGCTGGGGGAGGAGGACCTCGGCGGGGATCGCGAGCGTCGCCGTCGTCGTGGTGTCTCCGACGCGCACGGTGAAGGTGGCGACGATCATCAGGTCGGCGGTCGCCGCGGCCTGGGCGAACTGCGAGTTGTACTGGATGCCGTCGACCGCGATCGGGGTGACGATCAGCGGCCCGAACGAGTAGAGCAGGTCTTCGAGCGCGTCGTCGAAGAGCTTGCGCAGCAGGGCGAGCTCGATCTGGGTGAACTTGCGTTCGTCGACCAGTCGCGGGCGTGTGCCGCCGAGCATGTAGGTGACCCAGCCGAGCGCGGCGGCGGCGGGCAGCTGCAGCACTGCCTTCGCGTCGCTCGAACCGAGGGTGCAGAGCACCATCGCGGTCATGGGGGGAAGCGCGGACGCGTACTCGTCGTAGGTCTGCATGATCACCTGCTCGCAGGTGACCTGCGAGACGACGCGCACGCTGGCGGTGAGCTGGGTGCCCCACTGGCGGGCGAAGGTCTCGAATGCGAGCTCGAGCACGCGCGAGTGTTCGCGGGCGAGGGTGGTCGGTCGCCTGAAGTCGTAGAGCTCTACGAGCGGGGCGGGCTTCGCGGGCACGCCGACGGCTATGTGTTCCTGGACAGTCACGAAAGCAACTATCGGCCGGTCTAGCCCTTCGGTAAGGAGGCGGGCGAGGCGTTCACGTATTGCTCCAGCACGCTGGGGATCAGGGCGCGCACCGACTCGGGCTGATCCGAGATGACGACGATGTCGACGCGCCGGTTCGCGGCCATCGCCGCCTCGGTGTCGCCGGTCTGCATCGGCCGCGCCGAACCGAAGCCGACGGCTCCGATCCTCTCCTGGCCGACGCCGCCGGACTCGACCAGTCGGCGCAACACCTGCGTCGCCCGGCCCGACGACAGCTCCCAGTTCGTTGCGAACGGCGCACCGGGCGCGCGGCTGTCGGCGTGGCCCTCGACCGCGATCTCGTAGCTGGTGACGGCGAGCACGGGCGAGACGGCGTCGAGCACCGCCGGGGCGACGCCCGCGAGGGCGACGCTGTTGGAGCCGAAGAACGTCTCGGAGCCGACAAGGCGGATCGTCAGCCCGCGCTCGTCGATCTTGAACTCGACCGTGTGCTCGAGGCCGTTGTTCGCGAGGTTCACGCGCATCTGCTCTTTGAGGGCCTCGAGCTTGTCGACCTCGGCCTTCGCCAGCTCCATCGGGGTGAGCGGGATCTCGACGGGCTCGCCCTCCTCGCCGACGCGGTCGGCCGGCACGACGATGCCTTCAGCGGTATCGATCGACCCGACCTCCGATGCACCGAAACCGGTGGCGAGCGAGTTCTTGAGCTTCTCGAACTTGTCGGCGTCGACGCTCGACATGGCGAACAGCACGATGAACATGCACATGAGCACGGTGACCATGTCCATGTAGGAGGCCATCCATCGCTCGTCGACGTGCTCGACGTGCTCCTCCTGGAGTCCGCCGCGCTTGCGCGGCGTGCTCATGCTGCTTTGGCGAGCTGGTCGGCGGGCACCATGGCGCGCAGTCGCTCGCCGAGCAGTCGCGGCTGGCTGCCGGCCTGGATGGCGAGCACGCCCTCCATGGTCAGGGTCATGCGCTCGACGTCGAGGTCGGAGAGACGACGGAGGCGGGCGCCGATCGGCAGCCAGATGAAGTTGGCCGAGAGCAGCCCCCACAGCGTGGCGACGAAGGCGGCGGCGATCATGTGCCCGAGCTCCTCGGGAACAGAGAGGTTCTCGAGCACGTGGGTGAGCGACACGACGGTGCCGATGATGCCGACCGTCGGCGCGTAGCCGCCCATGGTCGTGAAGAACTTGGAGGCGTTGCGCTGCGACTTCGCCTTCGTGGCGAGCTCGTCTTCGAGCAGGATGCGTAGTTCCTCGCCGTCGGTGCCGTCGGCCACGTTCTGCAGCGCGCCCTTGAGGAACGGGTCGTCGACGCCCTCCGCCTCCTGCTCGAGCGACAGCAGCCCGTCGCTTCTGGCCTTCTCGGCCAGCGTCACCAGCTGGTCGATGGTGACCTGCGGCTTGGAGGTCTTGCCGATGAACGCGCTCGGAAGGGCCTTGAACGCCGAGATCGCGTCTTTGATGGTGCCGCCGGCGATGCCGACCGCGATCGTCGCTCCGAAGACGAGCACCATCGGTGCGGGCAGCAGCACCGACGAGACGTTCGCCCCCTCGAGGGTGATCATCGCCAGGAGCGAGCCGAAGGCTACGACGAGCCCGATTATGGTTGCGGGATCCATTACAGCTTCCTCGGGCCTATCGAGGTCACACCGTTGTCCTCGTCGTTGACAGTGTCTTGGGTTGAGTGGGTGTCGATCGGGCTGACGAGCCCGAGCGGACGGCCGCCGACCGACGGCACCGACTGCGAGATCTCGTGGGTCAGCGCGATCACTCTCGCGCGGTAGTGCGCGATCTTGTCGATGACCTCCGTCATCGACTCGGTGATGATGTACTTCGCGCCGTCGACCATGACCAGCGTCGTGTCGGGGTTCGCATGGATGCGCTCGATGAGATCCGGATTGATCGCAAACTGGCTGTTATTAAGCCGCGTCACAACAATCATGGAATCCATCCCCGGTAGAGGCGACCCTTCCTGGGTCGCTTAAACAGCACTATCGGCCGCCGTCCGCCCCGTGTAAGGCAAACGACGACCGATAGTGTGCCGGTCCTACGGCTGTCAGCGCTTGAGGTTCGTGAGCTCCTGCAGCACCTCGTCTGACGTGGTGATGATGCGGGCGTTGGCCTGGAAACCGCGCTGCGCGACGATCAGGTTGGTGAACTCCTGCGAGAGGTCGACGTTCGACATCTCGAGCGCGCCGCTCGACAGCGAGCCGAGGCCGTCGGCCCCGGGAGCGCCGACCTGCACGTCGCCCGAGTTGAAGGTCGCGCGGTACGACGATCCGCCGGCCTTCTCGAGCCCGGCGGGGTTCGCGAAGCTGGCGAGCACGATGCGTCCCAGCGCCTGCGACGCGCCGTTGCTGAACGAGCCGATGATCGTGCCGTCCTTGGCGAGCGTGTACGAGTCGAGCTTGCCGGCCGCGCGGCCGTCCTTCTCGGTGGTCGAGATGCTCGTCAGTTTCGCGAATCCGCTGACCTCGCTGAGGTCGAGGTCGATGCCGTTGACGGTCATCAGGCCGGTCGTCGTCTGGACGCCGTCGGTGAAGGCGAGCTGTGCGGTGACGGGGGTTCCGGGGGTCGCCGAGTCGACGCCCGTCACATCCCAGCCCGCAGCCGTCTTGGTGAAGGTGAGGGTGATGCTGCGGGCTGCGCCGTTTGCGTCGAAGACCTCGATGTCGCGGATGAGCGGCTGGCCGCCGACGACGGCGTCAGAGGGCAGGTTGCCGCCCAGGGTCGCCTCCGTCGTCGCGACGCCGGGGGAGATCGCGTTGAGCGGGAGCTGGATGTCTCCGACGAGACCACCGTCGGCGACGACGCCGTCGACGGCGCCCCAGCCCTGCACGAGCGAGCCGTCGGGCGTGGTGAGTCGGCCGTCGGGGCCGAAGTCGAAGTTTCCGGCGCGCGTGTACATCGTCTGGTTGCCCTGGCGGGTGACGAAGAAGCCGTCGCCCGAGATCATCAGGTCGCTCGCCTTTCCGGTCGCCTGCGTCGAGCCCTGGGCGAAGTTCGTCGAGATGCCCGCGACGAGCACCCCGAGGCCGACCTGAGCGGGGTTCGTTCCGCCGATGCCCTGCTGCGGGCCGCTGGCGCCCTGGGTGAGCTGCGAGAGGGTGTCCTGGAACTGCACCGACGAGCCCTTGAATGCGGTCGTGTTGACGTTGGCGATGTTGTTGCCGGTGACGTCGAGCATGGTCTGGTGCGAGCGAAGACCGGAGATACCTGCGTAGAGAGAGCGAAGCATGATTGAGCCTTTCGTTTGGTGGAGAGAAGTTGTGAGTTCTTAGGAGGTGGGTGGGGTCGTGGGGGCCGCGGCCGGCTTGGCAGCGATCCCGGCGACGAGGTCGAGCGGCACGTCCTTGCCGCCGACCGACACCGTCGGTACGGCGCCGGCGAACGAGACGCTGTCGGCGGTTCCGGTGACCGGCAGCCCGGTCTTGGGGTCGAGGTAGCTGACTTCTTTGCCCACGATCGCGGCGGCGGCGATGCGCATCTGCAGCGAGAAGTTCTCGGTGCTCGTCGCGGTGAGCTCCGTCATCTTCTCCATCATCGCCAGCTGCGTCGTCTGCGAGATCATCTGGTTGGTGTCCATCGGCGAGCTGGGGTCCTGGTTGCGCAGCTGCGAGACGAGGAGCGACATGAACACCTCGGAGTCCATCACCTGCTTGGGCACGCGGGCCTTCGCCGCGGCGGCGGCGGCGGCTGCGGCTGATGCCGCGGCCGCCTGGTCTGCGACGGTTCCCGTCACGGAGTCGATGCTCATGCGTTGGCGCTCCCTAGTGCTCTGGTCGGTGTGGTGCGGGTCATGGGCTAGGCCATCACGTCGATGGTCGCGGTCGGGTCGGCGAGCATCCACGGCCGGGCCGCGCTGGCGGCGGCGTCGGGCTCGACACCCGTCTCGCCGCCGGCTTCGCGGCGGCCCTGGCCGCGCTCGTCGCCGCGGTCGGCTGGCTGGTTCTGCGACGACAGGTCGAGGGTGCCGCCGAGGCCGGCCCCCGCCATGTCCTCGCGGATGTCGGGGAGGATGGCCCGCAGCGCCTCGCGCGATAGATCGGTGGGCGCGAAGAGCTCGACGCGCACCCCGTCTGCACCGACGTGCGCGCGCACGGTGATCGGACCGAGGTTCTCCGGGGAGATGTCGATCGTCATGACGTGCTCGCCGGGACCCGCCGCGGCGAGGGTGAAGACCGGCGCGGCGACCTGCGCCTGAAGCGGAACGGGCGCGGCCGGGGTGGCGGATGACGGCGCCGCGGCGGGCGCCGACGCGGTGGCCGTCGCAGCCGGCACGAAGGCGATCGGCGCTGCCGCGTCCTTCGGGGTGGTCACGGCGGTGTCGCCGACGGGCTGGCCGGCGACCGCGGGGGCGGGCTGTGCGGGCTCGGCGCCGGTGGCGGTGGCGGGTGTCGAGACGACGGGAGAGGCGGATGCCTGTGGCTGGCCGTTCGCCACGGCCGGCGCGGCCGAGGGTGCGGCGGGGCGCGCGGCGGGGAGCTGCACGGCCGCGGCGCCGTCGAGCGCGTCCGCCGGCGTCGCGGGAACAGCTCCCGCGGGCGTCGCCGCGGACGCGGAGCCGGCCGTCGAGGCGGTGGGAGCGGCGGACGCGGCCCGCGGCACGGTCGGCGCGAGGACGGCCGCGGCGGGTGCCGACGAGGCGGCGGCGACCGCTACAGCCGGCGCGGTGGCGGCTGTGCTCGGGGCGACGGCCGCGTCGACGCCCGGCGTGATCGGCTGCGCGGCGACTGCCACGACGGGGAGGGCGGCCGGAGCCGCCGCACCAACGAGGGGCTGGGGAGCCGGCGCCGCCGTGGGACTGGTGATGGTTTCGGAAGCGACGACGGAGGCGTCCGTCGTGCCGGCGGCCGGATCATCCGTCGCCGGCGTCTCGGCCGTCTCCGCCGCGGGAGCGGCGTCGCCCGGAGTCGCGAATCCGGCTGTGATGGCCGCGAGCAGCTCCTCGGGCGTCGGCGTGGGAGGAGCTGCGGCCGCCGCCGCCGCTGGAGCGGTCGCGCCGAGCTGCTCGAGCATCGCAGCGCCGAAGCCCTCTGCCGAGCCCTGCCCGGCGGTCGACGACGCGGTCGCCGGCGGGGTCGCCGTGCCGCTGAAGAGTGCGATCATGCTCACTGAGTGTCCCCGTTCGTTGGGCTGCCTGAGGTTGTCGTGGAGGCGATCTCGTCGATGGCCGACTGGTCGGCAGCCAGATCTTCGGTGGTGCGGGTCTCGTTGTGGCGGGTCTCGAGCTTCTCGAGTCCGAGCGAGCGGGCGCGGGCCCGGGCGTAGGCGGCCGCGGCGTCGTCGACGGCTGCCCGGTCGCGGCTCTCCACTGCGGTGAGCTCGGCCAGCATGCTGCGCGACGACGATCGGGCCGCGGCGATGGCGTAGAGCACGTTGCTGCTCGTGGCGTCGACTCCGACGCCGCCGAGGGTGGCGCGCACGCGGTTCTGACGCGCTGCGCTCTCGCGAGCGCGGTCGTTGGCAGCAGCGAGGTCGCTCGCAGCCTGGTCCTGCTGCACCTGTCGGAGGCGCAGCAGGCCGGCGAGGCGGAAGTCGCGGGCCATCAGCCGGCTCCGAACGCTCGGGTGAGGCGCGTGAGCTGGGCCCAGGCGTCGACGACGCTCGACTGGTCGGTCATCCGCTGCTGCAGGAACGCGTTGATGTCGGACTCGAACTCGACGGCCGCGTCGACGAGCCGGTTCGCGCCCGGCTGGTACGCGCCGATGTCGAGCAGGTCCTGGGCCGACTTGCGGGCGGCGAGTACCCGCCGCAGCTGCGAGGCGACCTCGGTGTGCTCGGGGGTGTTGACGCGCGAGGCGACGCGGGAGATCGAGCCGAGGGTGTCGACAGAGGGGAAGTGTCCGGAGATCGCGAGCTTGCGGTCGAGCACGACGTGCCCGTCGAGGATCGACCGCGCGGAGTCGGCGATGGGCTCGTTGTGGTCGTCGCCGTCGACGAGCACGGTGTAGATGCCGGTGACCGATCCGACGGCACCCGTGCCCGCGCGCTCGAGCAGCTGGGCGAGCAGGGAGAAGGTCGACGGCGGGTAGCCGCGGGTGGCCGGCGGTTCGCCGACGGAGAGGCCGATCTCGCGCTGCGCCATCGCGACGCGGGTGAGGGAGTCCATCATGAGCATGACGTGGGCGCCGCGGTCGCGGAACGACTCGGCGATCCGCGTGGCGACGAAGGCGGCGCGCAGGCGCATCATGGCCGGCTCGTCTGAGGTGGAGACGACGACGATCGAGCGGGCGAGGCCCTCTTCGCCGAGGTCGTCTTCGAGGAACTCGCGCACCTCGCGGCCACGCTCGCCGACGAGGGCGATGACCGACACCTCGGCGTCGGTGCCGCGGGCGATCATCGAGAGCAGGGAGGACTTTCCGACGCCGGAGCCCGCGAACAGGCCCATGCGCTGGCCGCGGCCGACGGTGGTGAGGGTGTCGAGCACCCGCACGCCGAGCTGCAGCGGGGTGTCGATGCGGGCGCGGTCCATCGCCGACGGGCTCTCGTTATCGACGCCGACGTACTCGTCGACGACGAGCGGGCCCTTGCCGTCGATGGGTCGGCCGAGTCCGTCGATGACGCGGCCGAACAGGCCGGATCCCGTGGGCACGAGCATCGGCGCACCCTGGGCGCGCACCGGGTCGCCGGCGCTGATGCCGGCGAGTCGGCCCAGCGGCATGCAGCGGAGCCCCGTGCGGCTGGTCGCGATGACCTCGGCGACGACGGGCGAGTCGTCGCCGATCGTCACGAGGTCGCCGATGGCGCAGTCGACGCCGCTCACCTCGACGCTGAGCCCGAGCACCGACGATACGACGCCGACCCGCTGGGGGCGGGCCGCGTCGATGGCGGTGCGGAAGGCGCGGGAGCGAGGGGGGAGCAGGGCGGATGTCACGGACGAGCCTCCTCGATGGCGGCGCGCGCTCGCGCCAGCGCCGTGGAGATGCGCGCGTCGAGGAAGCCGTTCGAGAACTCGGTCACGGCGTCGCCGCGGGAGAGGGACGGGTCGGCGGCGAGGGCGACTCCCGCGGCCTCGATCGTCGACGGGTCGAGGGCGGCGAGGTCGGACGGGTTGAGGCGCACGACCTGCACGCTGGCGGTGTCGACGGAGTCGAGCGCACGGAACAGCGCCGACTTCGCGGCGGTGCCGGCTTCGCCGAGCTCGCAACCCACGATGGCCTCGGCGAGCTGGATCGCCGCCTCGGCGATCGCGGCGTGCGCGCTCTCGAGCACGGGCACCGTGCGCTCGTGCAGCGCCACGACCGCGGCGTTGAGCACGGAGGTCGAGAGATCGGATCGCGCCTGGAGGTGGCGCAGCGTCGCCTCGTGCTCGGCGCGCATGGCGGCGACGCGAGCCGCGACATCCACCTCGGCGGCGCGCAGCCCGGCGGCGTATCCGGCGGCGTGCCCCGCGACGCGCGCGCGGTCTTCCGAGTCGTCGCGCACCGTGGTGCGCAACGACGGGAAGCTCAGCGTCGCGAAACCGGGGTCACTGGACATATTCGTCCTCGTCGCCGCGCTGCACGGTGATGCTGCCCTGGGCCTCGAGGTCGCGGATCGCACGCACCACCTCGGCGCGGGCCTCCTCGACCTGCGACGCGCGCACGGGGCCGAGGTTCTTGGTCTCGTCGTCGAGGAGTTCGCGGTTGCGCTCGGAGAGGTTGGTCTTGATGATCTCGACGACGGCCTCGGTCGTGCCCTTCATCGCGATGGCCAGCACGGCGGTGTCGATGCCGCGCAGAACCTGCTGCACGTCGCGGCGTTCGAGCTTGACGATGTCGGCGAAGGTCAGCATGCGCGACCTGACCTCGTCGGCGAGCTCGGGGTCGATCTCGTCGAGGCGCTCGAGCAGAGCCTTCTCGGTGGCGATGTCGGCGCGGTTGATGATCTCGACGAGGGGCTGGACTCCTCCGACGACCTCCATCGATTCACCGGATGACACGACCGCGCCCGCACGCACCTTGAGCGTGTCGGCGACCACACGCACCGACTCGGGGATGGCGGTTCCCATCATGCCGATGCACTGGGCGACCTCGCTGCGCTCCCGGTCGTCGAGGGCGGCCAGGACCGGCGCCGCATGGTCGGGGCGCATGTGGGCGAGCACCAGGGCGATGGTCTGCGGCAGTTCGCCGTCGAGCAGGGTCACGACCTGGCCGGAGTCGACGCTGTCGAGAAACTCGAACGCCTTGCCGGCCATGTTCGAGGCGACGCGGGTCATGAGGTCGCCTGCGCGCT
>Ga0247803_1000721_pt1 | contig 17556 bp, 18 predicted proteins | sample UWRJL014104B1_FD_180928 | JGI IMG/M metagenome (GOLD analysis project Ga0247803, IMG submission 180928) | Plant litter microbial communities from Arlington Agricultural Research Station in Wisconsin, United States - UWRJ-L014-104B-1 | ecosystem: Environmental > Terrestrial > Plant litter >...
TCCTTCACCTTTACTTACCAATAAGATAGTATATTCGCTAAATTGTAAAGGAGTATCTAATAAATTAGTTTCAGATTTTTCTATTCCTAAGAGTAAGGTTTTGTTTTCTGAGAATACTTTGTTCATTTTCGATTTTGGATTGGATATGATGGTAAATTTATAGAATGAATTGTTGTTATTCAATACTATTCAGAAAGATATCACAAAATAGCATTAAATTATATAATAAAGTATGCATTAAGTGCGTCGTTAGATGCTAAGACTATTTTGCTTACTATTTTGTGTTTATCAATTTGATGATTTGTTTCAGGACTAAAAGAGCAAATTATTTGGACTAAAAAGAATGTTTTTTTTAAATGCGTGTGTACCATTATACAAATTGCAGACCCAACAGTTTACAATTAATTTTTATATTTGATAATTAAATGAATAAAATGAGCGAAAAAACGAAACCGTATGCGGTAATAACTGGCGCCAGCAAAGGAATTGGAAAAGCTATTGCTTATGAATTGGCCAAACAGGGTTATCCAATATTGCTTGTTGCAAGAAGTGAAGCCGAATTAAAAGCATTATCTGATGCTCTTCAAGTTCAATACGGCATCAACACTTCTATTTTATCAATTGATCTTTCGGAAAATGGAGCAGCGGAAAAAGTAACCGATTGGATAAAAATGAATAATTATCCCGTTGGTTTTTTAGTGAACAATGCCGGTTATGGTGTATGGGGCGATTTTAGTCAGTCTCAACTAACGGATCAGTTAGGTATGATGCAGCTTAATATGAATGTAGTGGTGGAACTTTCACATTTATTAGTTCCCATACTTTCACAAGAAAAACAAGCCTACATTTTAAATATATCAAGTACTGCCGCCTACCAGGCTGTACCAACGCTGGCTGTTTATTCGGCTACAAAGGCTTTTGTTTTATCATTTACACGTGCCTTGCGTTTCGAACTTGCCCAAACTTCCATTTCAGTAACCTGTTTTAGTCCGGGTCCGGTTGCTACTGGTTTTGCTTCACGAGCTGGTTTAGACGCTTTTAGCAAAATGGCTGAAAAGTTTAATATGCAGCCTGATGAAGTGGCAAAAATGGCCATAAAATCCATGTTCAACAAAAAATCAGAAGTTATTCCGGGACTTACCAATATCATTTCGGTTTATTGCAACCGCATACTACCAAAGGCTTTCATCGAAAAAACTGCTGCCGGAATTTATAAAATTTAATTTTTTCAAAAAAAAATAAAAAAATATTCTTTGCAAATAAGAAATTATATTACATTTGTATAAATATCTACTAATTCTATAGAGTATATCTAATATGATAAATGAGTTTAATTTTACTAAAGATCGAATGCACGCCAACACTATGCGAATGTGTTGCTGTTGTTGCTGTTGCAAATCTTTCAGATAAAATTTCAAACATTATTATTTCATTTATTAAATATATTTATCATGGTATCTTCATATAAAACATTTACCCTTACTGAGCAATTAACTGTTGAGCAAACAAACTTTTTTAACGAACATGGCTTTATCCATTTCAAAAAATTTATAAATCCGGAAACGGTTTCATCGATCATTGATGCCTCCAAACAAGTGGAGCAAAAATGGATAGACAACGACCTTCAAAAAGTAAATGGTGTTCCTATTAAATACGGAAAAGATTTAGATGGCTCTCCAATTGTACAACGTTTTGCTTTTATCAATCAGCATCATCAAACCTTAAGCGGACTTTTACTTGATCCAAGATTCAATAGTTTATTACCATTGGCAGGCGAGGGCTCGAGATTGGGTACTGAAGAAAAAGACGGAATGGTTTTCAATCATTATATCAATGGACCGGAAAGTAAGTTCACTAAAATGGGCTGGCATACAGATGGTTTAAGAGATATTTTTTACGGTGGAAAATTAAACCCAATGCTCAATGTGGGTATTCACTTAAGCACTTTACAACCCGAAAACGGAGGTCTTAAAATCATTCCGGGTACGCACAAACAAAGTGTTTATCAAATGCTTTTCCGTAAAAAATACTTTTTAGACAATAAACCTGATTCACAGGAAGTTGCTATCACTCCGGAAGCTGGAGATTTAACCATTCACGATGGCCGTTTGTGGCACAGAGTGGCGGAATCAACTATACGGGGCGAAGCAAGCAGAAGAAGAGTTATTTATGTTCCCATTATAGCCGGAAAATATGCTCCTAAAGATGAGAACAGCCCAACGGTTTTTTATCAACGTTTTGCCGGTATTGTTAAATAATATGCTGATTGCACTCGCATTTAGCTATCTGGTAAGATCAGGTAAGCTAAAAAGAACCAGCGATTTCTTTAAAAAAACGCAAAGAAAGATAAAATTAAAAATTGTAAAACTAGAAATGGCTTACTCTCAGGCTTAGTAATATTGTTTTATTAATGGGAAAAGAAACACAGGGTGAAGATTTTAGTGCAATTGCACAAAGAACATTTTCAGACCGTCAGCGAACTAATATTTTAAAAAGTGCAGAGCAGTCAACGATTGTATTTTTGCTTCCAAAGGTGCCTAAATTCATTTCGCCAAACTTACTCACTTTAATAGGTACATTGGGTTCGGGACTCGTTTTTTTAGCTTTTGTTTTAGGTACTTATTTCGCCAATTGGTATTTACTTTTTGGTATTATCGGTTTGGTTATAAATTGGTTAGGTGATTCTTTAGACGGAAGATTGGCTTATTACAGAAATATTCCGCGCCGTTGGTATGGTTTTGCACTCGATATTATTGCCGACTGGATTGGCATTGTACTTATAGGCTTTGGCTACTACATTTATGCCGAAAACGGCACACAAATAGTAGCTTTTGCTTTTGTCGCCTTGTACGGCTGGTCGATCATTATCAGCCAGTTACGCTACAAAATCACTAATGAATACAGTATAGATTCAGGCTTTGTAGGCCCAACAGAACTTCGGTTTATTATTGCTTTTATTTTAATTGCAGAAGTTTTATTTCCGGGATCCATTACTTATTTGGCTGGTTTAATCACTATTATATTGCTGATAATTAATATCATAGATAGCGTAAAGCTTTTAAAGCTGGGCGATTTAAAAGATAAAACCCAAGACTGATATGTTCAGCAAAAAATCCATTATCACTTTTCTACAAGCACAAGTTGCGGCATTTTTAGGCGGCATTACCGATTATGGTTTGATGATTTTACTAACTGAAGTATTCAAATTACATTTCACTTTTTCTATTCTAATCTCCGGAACAGTTGGCGCCGTTATCAATTTCAGCATCAATAGATTTTGGGTATTTAAAAATCAATCCGGTTATAGCAGTCCCATCAATAGTCAGCTTTTTAAATTTGCGTTGGTGGTTTTGGGAAGCATTTCCTTAAAATCATTTGGTACGCTTATTTTGCAAAAAGTATTTCAAATCGATTACAGAATCGGAAGATTGATCGTTGATAGTTTTGTTTCTTATGGATTTAACTATCCGCTGATTAAAAATTGGGTTTTTAGGTCAAACGAAAAACAGAATGTAGTCGAATCAAATTGAGTATATCAATAACCAGTTGGGTGTAATTTTGTGGTTTTTCTGTTCTAACACATAGTCCCAAAGCCCAATGTCATTAGGTTAAGGAAGTAGTAAAAAGACAGAGAAGTAAAACAAAGTTTGTCATCTCGACGAAGGAGAGATCACACTAGTATTTCCGGTCAGATATTCGCCAATCTTTGTCGAGTTTCTTGTGTGATCTCTCCTTCGTCGAGATGACAAGATTGCGGATTCTGAAAGAGTTAATCTTCATTAAAACATGTGAAACGCCTTTTTAAACGCCCCAAATCTATGTTTCGAGCCTGCACTGAGCGGAGTCGAAGTGTGTTTAAATAATTACACCCAACGTGTTATATAAAAATTTCTCTATGAATAAATTACCATTTAAATATTTTACAAAATCACTAATCGTTATAACGATCTTAGTAAATATAATTTCCGGAAATCTATTGGCGCAATCCAAAAATCCATCGCCATTACATTTTCCAACGCCTAAAAATATCGATAATATGCTATTCTACATTCAGCGCGACCCCAATACAAACACTGCTATTTATACCCTAAACTACCAGGAAAATGGAAAAATAGACAAAAGCAATCCTATAAAAGCGTATTGGATTCGATATGCTGAGAAAGGAGAAAAAAAAGATTTTAATTATTTACAACGCAAATTTGCCTACGGAATAGAAACTAAAACGGTAAATAATGAAGAGTTTGAGTTTCAGTTTGTATCCTATAAAAAGTTACTCTTAATCTTGAAAAAGATAGATTCAGATCAAAAATATCATGTTTTTGCAAATGTAAATCAGAAAAAAATTCAGGTAGAAAAAATATTTGTGCGTATTGAAGGCGGTTCTTTTTGGTTGCCAAATGTAAAGTATGCTGAAGTTACTGGGATTGATGTTTCTTCAAATAAAGCGATTACTGAAAGGATGTTGTTGAAATGAGATGGCTAAAACAGGTATTTATACTTGATTGCTTTATATATTAAAGAACTAATTTGCCGCTGAATATTTATAATTATTGATACAGTAAGATAAATGCGGTTTTATATATATCGAATTTGAGAACAAATAATTAAAAATAATTTATGGTCTATAATTTAAAAGCTATTTAAAAATGTTTTTTATACGTAAACGAAAGTTAAAGAGAGGAGATGTAGTCAGAGCCAGAATTGCTGGAATACCATCGATTCATACCTGTATTATTTTAGAAGATGAAACGAAAAATCAACATACAAAATGTCTTCCAATTTGTAATTTTACAGGAAGTATTATTCCAGAAGGCGAATATTCTATAGATATTGGTGGATTCGATTTACCAGAAGTCTGGTTTGGAGTAAAAAAAAACGATACTTGGCTTCGATGTAATGAAATTGACTGTGTATTTAGTTTAGAAATAGAAAAACCTGGAAAGATTGGGAATATCTGCAAACAATTTCCAAAATTATGGTCGCATATCTGCGTAGCAATTCATAGTTGTGCTATATCGTCCAGATTAGAGCAAGCTTGTGAGTGTGACTATAAACTAATAGAAAAGGAAATTAGTTTAGGACTTAAGACTAAGCCCGATTGTGGATGTAAAAAATAGATCTTTTTTAGATATTCTAATGACTGAGTTTCAAATCCGCTGCAGTGCTAGAACGTTAGCGGTAATGTAAATAGACAATCATCTAAATTAAAAATATATGGAATTTAACAGCGATATCTGGAAAGTCATTATTACTGCATTCTTTACACTATTGGCAGTTGTTATTGGAAGTACACTCTCATACCGAAATTCCTTTAAGCTTTTTAAAAATCAAAAGAAGTATGATAATAGACGAATCGCCTATTCGCGTTTGCTTGCTTACAAGTTTATTTGGGCACAATCAGTAATATTTCATCTCGGAACGCGATTCTCAGCAGAATATTTCTATGCAAAATTTAATTTACTTTCCGATGAGAAAGATTTGGAGCAATCTAATAAGGAATTTGATAGAGCAGCTAACTTGATGAGAGACACATCTATTTATCAAAAAGAAATATTTGAAACAATTGGATTAATTCAGACATGTTACATAATAGATTCTAAACTTGAATTAGCTATAAATGAGTTATTTGGAGCAGGAGCTTTTCAAATTCAGCCGTTTCCTACTACGCTTAAAAATCTTAATGAATTAAATCGATATCATGATGAAAATAGTGCAAAAATTCCAATTATGGCAGAAGCTAAATATGTAGTTAGGGTCGATAAGTTATTGAAACTTCTAAAAGCGCAATTGGATTCTGAAGAGTAGTACATTTGCTAACAGCTACTATACGCATTTGGGCACTTGGCTCAATGGAAATATGGTTTAGCATTTGAGATTATTTGGTAAATCCGAATATAGGACTTAATTTAGTAGCAAACCCGCTGTAGTGCCAGAACTTTACGCAAAATAGGAAAAAACAAGAAGAAAAAACATATGAGAACAGAATTTAACGAAATTTATGAGAACCTATTTGCTGATTATCAATACGATTTCGAATTTGGAAGGCGTAATTATTCAAGAGGATTTAGTAGAAGACAATATGCAATGCAATATTCGGAATTTGACTTTGTTAGAATAATAAGGAGAGCTATTGATCGGTCTGATCAAGGATTACTCAGAGCTGATGCAAAATATTTCCTTCTTGTTAATTTTCATCATCTTGTAGTTTTACCAGTTTTAGAAAATAATTTAATTCGAAGACGTGATTTTGAAATTAATCTTTATGAATTTCAAAAATCAATTGAAGCTGACATAGACACAATAATTCAAGCAAGTTTTTTAGAAAATAAAGTAGAAAATTCAACTGAAAGTTTTATTAGTGGACATCAAATTATGATAACGATTGATAGTTTATGGAAGAAATTAAGCACAACTGCTTTTAATATTTGGGGATAATTATGTCTGACAAAAAAGATGCTGTAAACATTGGTGTTACATTAAGTACTCAATTAATTGCTGTAGCACTTGCTATGATTGCTGTTCTCGCAACTTTTGCGGCATATACAATTGATAAAAAAACAGTTGACGGTTGGTATTTTTTTACGATTGGTTGTGCCTTTTTTTCTTTTGTAATTAGCATAATGAAGGGTGGAAAAGGAATTGACAAAGCAAGAAAGAGCGGATTCAACAGTAATTGGAATCTAGATGATACAAAATCATCATTTAACCTTCAAGCTTTATTTTGCTTAATAGGAGTGTTTTTATTTATCGGGAGTATTTTTTTTGGAAAAAATAAAGATGATGAATTTAAACTTCAAATTATAAATCACCAGAAGAAAATTATTCAATTGGAAATTACAGATTCTTTAAGCAAACTAGAGCAAGTAAAATTGAATAATAGGATTGATAGTTTACAGAAAATTTATTCTAAGAAACCAAAAAGCAAAACATACAAAAGAGTTAAGAAATGCTGTGAAACGATAATTATAAAGAATATTGGAAAAGACACAATTTACAAACAATAAGCTACTGTGCCTAACAGCTAATACAACGGATTCGGGTAATTGACTAATCGAAAGTTGATTTTCTATCTGGAATGATTTGGCAAATCTGAAGAATGAGCTTAATTTAGTCCCAAACCCGTTGTAGTCCCCGAACGTTTGCGATATTAAAGCAAAATCTATAAATTAATCATCCGAAATATGTCTAATAAAAATTTTCCTGAATATATAAATAATAGAAGAACTGCTGACAAAGGAGTAACTTTAGTAAAAACTATTATCGAAAATGAATTTGATTGGATATTTAGACCAACTCATCAAGAAGATGATTTTGGAATTGATGGTTATTTTGACATAATAAAACAAGATAATAGTGTTACAGGAAAATACCTAGGCACACAAATTAAAACTGGCGCAACTTATTTTAAAAGTAAGAAATCTTTTGGTTGGATTTTTAATGGTGACAACAAGCACTTGAATTATTATTTAAACCTTAATTTTCCGATTATAATAATTATAGTTGATCTCGAGCAAAAAAAAGCATATTGGGCTGAATTTAATATTGATAAAACAACTAAAACAGCTACTGGTTGGTCAATGATTATTCCTGAATCAAATATTCTTGATTTTAATTCTAAAATAATATTCGAGAATTTAGTAGGTGATGTAATTGATTATATGTCCCAAATTGAATATCAATGGGAAATGAATGAAAAAATTAAAAGTCACGAAGTTGTTGTGCTAAATATCAGTAAAAAAGAAATTCAAAATCAAGATGTATCTGGTTTTGTAAAACTATTGGATAAGCTCACAATAGACGATGATATGATAAAGAAAACAAGAGGCAAAATCGCTTTTATGATTGATGGTTATAATAATGATTGTAGGGAACTATATCAAATTTCAGAAGTAAGAGAATGGTTTAAGAAAGTTTTACCAGCATTTAAATATTGGAGTTATTTTTTAAATATGGAAGAATACCTTCATAAAGTTACTGGCTTAAGAGTTTTGCAAGCTTGCTTTGTTGATTTAATAGTTATTGAAAAAGATATAAAAAACGAGGTATACCAACTTCAGTTTAATAAAGAACAAAGTATTGAATTGATGACAAAACTATTATTTTGGCTAAATGAATTCTGTGAAAAGTATTCAATTTCAGAAATTGTGAATAAAGAACAAACTGATTTAGTTGCAATTACTTTACTAGGATTTGACCCAAAAACTAGAATGAAATAACTTCGCACAACAACTATTATAAGGGATTTGTGCAATTGGTTTAATGAAAAAATGGTTCTATATTTGGTGTGATTTGGCAAATCCGAAAGGTTAGGCTTATTTAGTCCCAAACTTCTTGTAGCGCGAGAACGTTAGTGGCAAAGCTACCGCAGAATCAAGAATATAAAAATTATAAAGGAATATGTCCGAAGATAAAGAATATAAAAAGTCATTAGAGGATGAAATTGATTGGAAAATTATAGATCAATTGCATACTGCAACTTTGAATTTTTCGACAACAAGTTTAGAGTTAAAAAAATTATTGTTTGTTTTAATTGCTATTGCCGTACCTTCTCTCATTAAATTAGCGAATGACAAACTTGATACTTCTTTATTCATTACAATTTATTTGCTTGCTTTTACATTTTGGTTTTTAGATAGTTTTACATATTTCTATCAAGAAAAATTAAGAGAAAAAATGGATAATCATTTTAGTCAAATAAAAACACGAAATACAGAAAAGTTGATTTTGGAAAAAAAAGAAACAAATGACTTTACGTTGGAAAATAACAGAACTAGTTCAGATCGAATAAAAAGATCATTAACAAATCCTTCCGTTCGTCTTTACATGTTTGTAATTGCACTGAATTCAATCGCTTATGTTTTATATTTAACTGAAATAATTAAATGAACATTTTTGTAAGCTATACGACTCGAAACGATGAAGTTACAATAGAATCTTTGATGAATTTTTCCAATAAAATTAATTCATTTGGTAAAATATTCATAGATCTTATAGATAATAATTCAGAAGATAAACAAGGTAGAATAATCGAAGAATTGAAAGCAACTGACTTACTAATTCTTATTAAATCAAAAAGTACCTATAATTCTGAATGGGTTAATTTTGAACTGCAAACAGCAAAAAAAATGAACATTCCTGTTATTGAATTTGACATTTTAAAAATGGACAATTTAAGCGAAGAAGAAATAGGAGTAAAAATTAACAATCTAAATAAATAAAATCTGAGCCAACAACAGCCGTTTGGAGAGATTGCGAATTTTGTGGTAAATTCACATGTATGTTTTGCAAGAAATTTTATCTTAGCAGAAAGTACTAGGTTACGAAATTCGAAACCTCGCCAAGTGACAGAACGTTGGTAGTAATACTTTAGAACCTTAAATATAATGACAATAGAAATAACAATTGCAATTGTCGGAATTGTAATAGCTTTAGCTACATATATACAAGGACAAAAACCAACAGAAATCAAGCTACCTGAGCCGAAAGAGGAAATTGAAAACTTGAAAGTTCATTTCTTAATGAACCAAAAATTATCACTAGAAATACAAGAATTTTTAGAAAATTATATTGTTAAAAATAATGCTTCTGAAAAGCTAATACTTGAAGATATGAGCTTCTCAAAATATCTTAATTTTGTTCGTGAAGAACATGAAAATGGCTTATCTGAAAAAGCATACAAAATGATTTCACAACAACTTACAAGACCTATTATTGAGAGTATGTTATTATCATTACAAAATCAAAATTATAATTTAATTATGGTAAAAAATATGCTTAAAAGTTTTTGAAATTGTACCACTCCAACAGCTACAAAAGATTTGAGCACTAGGCTTAATGGAAAAATTGTTTTGTATTTGGGATGATTTGTCAAATCTGAATAATGGTTTTAATTGGTACCAAACATTATCCAATTTAATAAAAATAAGTTAAATGAATGAGGAAATAACACGATGGCTTCCTTTATTAGTAGCCTCATTGGCAGGTACTTTTGCTTTATGGCAAATTAGGTCTAATAATATAACTAATGCTAGAATAAAATGGCTTGAAAATCTCAAACAAGTTCTAACAGATTTTATATCAGAAAGTACAATTTTCCAATTAAAAGAAGGTGTTAGCAAAGGAATTGTTGTAAAAAGTCAGATTGTCGGATTATCTGAAACTGAACATTCATATTTGAATAAAATAACTGAAAGTACACCAGAGCATTTAAAAATTATTGAGTCTAAACATAATCTCATAAAACTTAATTTAAATCCAAAAGAAAGTTTACATCAAAAACTCGAAGCCCTTTTAGATGAATATATGGATTTGTTTAATGAAATTCCAACTCAAAGATCTCATGATAATTATAATCTCTTAACTCGGAAAATGAGTGCTTATTCAGATACTATTATTCTGCTAATAAGATATGTAATGAAGCTGGAATGGGAAAAAACTAAACGACCATATTTGTCTCGAATATTTTATATGAAATATGGTAAAGGAAGAGAACTATTAACTGAGGCTCTAAATTTGGATTTATTGCCAATAAAACCTCTAAAAAAAACATAGAACAAGTACTTCAGATAAGAGCTATTATTTGGGTAATTGGATTAATAAAAAATTGTTTTGTATTTGCAAGATTTGATAAATCCGATCTCTCGGATATGCGTAACGATAGCGCGAAAATTCTTTCCATTCCGTTTCCTATATTAATAAAAACTGTTTTTTTTAATCTTTTAAGATATAATTTGTGGGCACGGATTACAAATTCGTGCGATCGGGTCTAACAGCTGTTACAAAACCTCATTTTTTTAAATCAAAAACTTTTACCGCTAAGTTGTGCAAATAATTAACGTACTTTTGGTTTAACCAAAATGTTATTTATAAAAGCAAAATATGAAAAAAATTATTGTTAGTATCTTTGTTCTAAGTCTATGTTATACTGTACAGGGACAATCGATTGATAAAATTATTACGAACAAGGAAGTAACTCGTATAGAGAAAATACTTTCGGCTGATGATATGCAGGGCAGAAGAACTTTTACTCCCGGTATTGACAAAGCATCGGCCTTTATAGAATCGGAGTTTAAAGCAATTGGTTTGCAAACTTTCAATGCAGCAAAGAATTACAGACAAGAATTTTCGATGACTTCCTCTAAACCAGTTTCTTCAAAAATTACTATTGATGGCAAAGAAATAGATAATAATCAGGTTGCAACTTTCTCCTACCTTCCTCAGGTTTCTTTAACCGAAAAAAGCGATATTGCTATTGTAAAAATCAATAAAGGGGATAACATTGGCGAGAAATTTAATGAATATTATAAAAGTCCGAACAATCTTTTGGTACTGGTTGACCCTTCATTTGATAAAGTTTTACCGAATATTCAACATATTGATCGAATAAATGCTACTCCCGGAAACAATACGGTTATGTTTGTTTTTGGTACCACAGCAGCGACTACTTTTTCTGTTGAATTAACGAATACAATCTCCAAAAAAACATTGAATAATGTGGTTGGAGTATTACCTGGAAAAACGAAACCAAATGAGTATGTGATTTTTTCAGGGCATTATGATCATTTAGGAGTAGGCTCTCCCGAAGAAGGTGCTCCGCATCCTGCAACAGATTCTATTTATAATGGCGCTAATGATGATGCCGCCGGAACAACAGCAGTAATTATGCTGGCGAAATATTTTAAAAAACAAAATAACAACGAGCGTACTATTATTTTTACCGCATTTGTAGCGGAAGAAATAGGGGGTTATGGAGCCAAATATTTTTCTAAACAGCTTGAGCCGGAAAAAGTGATTGCAATGTTCAATATTGAAATGATAGGAACAGAATCGAAATGGGGTAAAAACTCCGCTTACATTACTGGCTTCGAAAAGTCGAATATGGGACCCATTTTACAAACGAATTTAACAGGAGCAAGTTTTAAATTTTATGCAGATCCTTATCCGGAACAACAATTGTTTTACCGTTCAGACAACGCTACGTTAGCCAGGCTTGGAGTTCCTGCGCATACTATTTCTACTTCAAAAATGGATAACGAGCTAACGTATCACACCGCCGATGATGAATTTGAAACGTTGGACATTGATAACATGACCCAAATAATAAAAGCAATTGCATTAAGTTCTTCTTCGATTATTAGCGGAAAAGATACGCCAACAAGGGTAGATACTACTCAATTGAAATAACATAAGTAAATTATAAAGAATGAAAAAGCACTGAAAATGATTGGTTTTCAGTGCTTTTTTATTATTTGTGTGTAAGGATAATTATAAATTAGTATCTAAGAAAATTAGCTGTAAAGTCAGAGACTTTATGAAGTTTCTGTTTTCAATTATATTTCTTTAAAATGGCGCAAAGTCAGTCCCTAAGACTTTCTGGATTGCGCATCGTAAAGAAGAACACTTCGTAGAGCAGGGTTAGAGCAAAATTATATTTCCTAATCTTCTATTGAAATGTTACGGTTAACCAGTCAGGATTCGTTGTCCAGAACCAAATATTTCACTAACTTTAAATCAATTAATCATTTAACGGATTATTTTCAAACTATCTAAATAATTTAAATTATGAAAATGCACTTACATTCAAAATTTATAGTACTCCTGTTGTTTACTCCATTACTATTTTCATGTAAAGGTAATTTAAGTGCGGGAGTGGGCAGTGACGGAAAAAGTCTTGACTCCACCATCACTAAATCGGACACGACTACAGTACCAAAAAAGAATTCACAAGAAGTAAAAGAATAGTTTTTTAACCTGTGTTTGGTTTCATTTTATAAAATGAAACATCTTCACTATTTTTCGATACTTGGAGGCATTAGCTTGTACATTACAGGAGTTACAATTCTGGACAAAATGGTCGAACTTATCAGTCCCCCGATAAGCACAATAGCCAGCGGAGCAATTAAAGGATTCGAGTTCAGCGCAAGGGGAATAAGACCGCAAATTGCCGTTATGGAAGTCAGCACCACGGGTAGAAAGCGTGTTTCTCCGGCAATAGCAATTGCTTCATCAATAGAGTGTCCTTCTTGTCTGAGCTGATTGGTAAAATCGACCAGCAGCAGTGAATTTTTAACCTGAATACCCGACAGACCAATAAAACCAATAATAGCTACCAACGACATTGGACTTCCGTTAATAAGCAGTAATACAACCCCTCCTAAAATTCCCAATGGAATAATGGAAAGTACAATGATGATACCTTTGAATGTTTTGAATTGCAAAAGCAGTACAGCGATGAAAAGGAATGTGCTCAGAATAATTACCGAAAGGAAATTCCCTCCAAGCGCATCTCCTTCGGACTCTTTTTCGCCTGATAATTTATAATAATAGCCTTTTGGCATTTTAAGTTTATCCAGTTTAGGGATGATCTCTGTTAGTAAATCATTAGCATAATAACCTTTGTCTGATAAAGCCGTAACCTTTGCAAAACGGGATTTATTGAAATGATTAATCGCTGTTGGCGAAGTTTCAAAAGAGATGTCTGCAATTTGGTTCAGCGCAATTGGCGTTCCCTGAATATTATTGACATACAGGTTTTTTAAAGCATCCAGATTAGAAAATTTATCTCTGGGCAGTGTGAGTGTGACATTTCTGGCATCACCTCGGTCATCGATGTAATCCCCAACCGTTAATCCGGCCACAGCAAGACGTACCACTTTATCTGCCTCACTTGTCATTACGCCTAATGTTCTTGCTTTTTCTTTATTAATTTTTACTTTGACATCTGTTTTGTACGTGTTGAGTTCATTGTTGATATAAACTGTTCCTTTCTGATTGCGTAATATTGTTTCAACTTGAGAAGAAAGCTTACGCAGAACGGCCGGATCTTCTCCAAAGAGCCTCACTACAATGTTGGCCTCCAGAGGCGTTCCCTGCTCAAAATCTTTAACTTCGATTTTAGCATAAGGCATTGTCTTGAATTTTTCACGGAGTCTTTCAATCAAAGCTGTTTTTTCGGTAGGTTTTGCCTCATCTTCCAATTGTACAAAAATCTGTGCAAAATCAGGCTTTCTGTCCTGCGGGTGTACATTATAATAGATCTGCGGATTTCCCTTGCCGACATTGGCCGTATAAAAAACAATTTCTTTATGGTTTTTCAGTTCGGCTTCGATTAGTTTTGTTACCCTGTCACTTTCTGTCAGATTGGCCTGAAGCGGCATTTTTATATTAATAAGGAACATCGGTTTCTCTGAAGTTGGGAATAACTTAAATCCGGTAGCTTTAAAAAGTCCAAAGGCAGTTAGGCTCAATGCTATGGATATAGCAATTGTTGTTTTTGGGAATTGCAATGCTTTAGGCATAATCCTACTGTAAGACCGTGTCAGGAATTTTTGCAGGTACTGAAGAAAAACATTCCCCTCGCCATGTTCGTGCGTTTTTAAAAACCGGCTTCCCAAAAAAGGAACCAATGTCATGGCTACAATCATTGACGCCAGTACACTTGTAATAATTGCCATAGGAAGGCTTCTTATAAATTCACCTGATACATCAGGAAGAAAGGCCAGCGGTAAAAAAGCAATAACAAGAGTGGCTGTACAGCCTACAACAGCAAGGCCTATTTGTTTGGTGCCTTTTAAAACAGCATCCATTTTAGAATGACCTTCACGAAGCCAGCGTTCGATGTTTTCGACGACCACAATACTATCATCCACCAAAAGTCCTAAAGCCACCACCAAACCTACAATGCTTAATTGATTTAAGGAATAACCGAATGCATTCATGACAATAAGCCCTAAAGCCAATGAGAGTGGGATGGATATCATTACAATCAATGAAGCTCTTGATCCTAATGGCAAAAGCGTAATGATAACCAAAACGATTGCAAGGGTAAAATCAAAGCCCAGATGCCCCAGACGCTGCGATACCATATTGGCCTGGTCAAAGTTTTTAACCAGCTTTATATTTTGAGGCAGATCTTTAGAGAATTCCTCTACTATTGGTAAAAATTGTTTTTGGACATCGGTTATGTTGACGTTGTCTTTCATACCTACAGTAACTAAAACACAGCGATGTCCGTTGATGCGGGTAATATGATCTACTGTTTCAGATTTGTAGCCTACTTCGGCGACATCCTTCATATAGATTATTTTACCATTTGCATTGTAGATAACCGTATTCGCAACATCATCGGCATTTTTAAATTTACCGCTTGTCTTTACATTAAACACCTTACTGTCAAGATTGATGCTTCCTCCGGGAATATCGGCGGCTTCACTCTGAAGACTTCCCATCACCAGGTTTAGTGGAATTTTTAACTGTGCGAGTTTATCCAGCTGCAGGTCAATTCTAATTTCCTGTTCCGGTATTCCGGCATATTTTACGTCTTTAAGATTGGTAATTTTTTCCAGTCTTGTCTTCAATTCATCTGCTGCATCACGCAGTTTTTTATCTGATGCATTTTCTGAAATTAAGGCCACCTGAAGAATTTTTACATCTGATGAAGCAATTTTCTCGGTTTTTATCAGGTAAATATCTTTGGGAAGTTCGCTGGCCTGCAGCGCATTCATTTCCGTAGAAATCTCTTGGTACTTATTATCTACATCAACCCCATATTTAAATTTTACCTGAAAGGCAGCTACACCATCTTCAACAGTAGTGAGGATTTTATCTATGTTCTCCAGCCCGTAAATTTTATTCTCAATAGGTTTTACTACCTGTTCTTCCATATCCTTTGGACTGGTTCCGGGATAAATAACCGTAATCAGATATTGTGGAGGATGAGTAGAAGGATCTTCTGATCGCGGCATTGAAAACAGGGTCAGATACCCTACAACAGACACGAGAAGAAATATGATCAGCGTGAACTGATAGTTTTTAACGGCAAAGTTTGTAATCTTCATGGTGCTTATTATTTAATGATCTTAATCTTTGATTCTTCGTTCAAATAGGCGCTGTTCGAGATCACTATCTGATCTGTTTTTTCAAGGCCGTCTTTGATGTAGACAATTTTGTTTTCAAATTTGTAAATGGTTACAGGCTGTCTTCTCACTTTATTATTTTCAACTAAAAAAACAAAAGCCTTATTACCGTCTGCTTCGATAAGCGCATCATAAGGAATCGTGATCAAATCCTGGGCAGTATTGGCATGTATTTCGGCTTTCCCAAACATGCCCACTGCAGGTTTACTATTTTTCATTTCTAGTTTTAATTCCACCTTAAAGGATCCAAGTGCCGCATCAGCAGACTGCGATTTTCGAAAAACCACGGCGTCAAAGTTTTGATCAGGATAACCATCAAGGGTAACGGATGCTTTCTGGCCGATTTTAACCGATGCCCATTCTTTATCTGTCAGTCCAATTTTTAACAGGTAATTATTGTTGTGGGATGTTTCATTTATAGCTAAGATGGGAGAACCTGGCCCAACAACTTCACCTTCATTCGCTATTTTTTGAGATACGAAGCCATCTGCCGCCGCATATATCTTGGCATAACGGGCATTAAAAGCAACGGCATCTTTTTGTTTTCTGGCAATGTCCAGACCCGTTTTTGTATTTTGAAGCTGCTCTAAAGTATATACACTGTCTTTATAGAGATTATTGGCGCGCGTATAATCCCTCTCGTATTTTTTTACGTTTAAATCGGTCTGGTTTAAACCCGCACTGATTTCGGTTTCATCTAATGCGGCTAAAAGCTGTCCTTTCTTAAAAAAATGCCCTTCCTCGACATAAATATGCTTTACTAAACCGCCAATTTTAAAGCTGTAATTGGCAGTGTTTTCTGTTGTGACCAAACCAGAAGCGCTTATATTACTTGTAACAGCTAATGATCCGGCCGGTGCTGTTTTAATGGATACAATATCCGCGGTTTCAAATTGGTTATGCTCTTTTTTCTCTTCTTTACAGGCATAAAAAACAGGAAAAGCAAAAAGACATATTACTATTGATTTTTTACTCACAAGCGTAAAATATTTTTTTTTGTGTTCGTGCCCCGCGTCTGAAAGGCGAACGGATGCATTAATCTTTGATTTCATAAGTATTGTTTTTGGATTATTTTAAAGTAAAAGTGGCGTTGGCCCTTTCTAATTCTGCATAGGCAATCCAGGAATTATAAAGAGATATATTAGTATTAAGCTGTGCATTTACCCATTGATTCTGCGCATCCAGAAGTTCAATGTAGATGGATTGTCCTTCTTTATATAATTTGGTTATGTCCTCATTGTATTTTTTGGCTGCTGCTTTTTGATTTTTATCGGCATTAAATTGTTCCAAAGCGGAGATTAAATTATTTCGGGTAACCTGAAACTGGAGCAGCAGCTGCTGTTTTACATTATCAGTCTGTGAACTTATTTTTTTACTGTCTTCCTGAACCTGTTTGAGCCTGTATTTGTTTTTGTTGCCTGAGAAAATAGTCCATTCTAAAGCAGCACCGGCAAAATAGTATCTTGATTGTTTATTCACTTCGAAATCAAAGTCCTGAAATCCGAAATCGGCAAATCCGCTCAATTTTGGGTACCAATACGATTGGGTAAGCTTACTTATATTTTGATTTATATCTTTTGCCATGGTAAGTTTTGAAAGTTCTTCCCGGTTTGAAGTGTTTTCGGCAACCAATACATTCGGC
>Ga0247803_1000722_pt1 | contig 17546 bp, 16 predicted proteins | sample UWRJL014104B1_FD_180928 | JGI IMG/M metagenome (GOLD analysis project Ga0247803, IMG submission 180928) | Plant litter microbial communities from Arlington Agricultural Research Station in Wisconsin, United States - UWRJ-L014-104B-1 | ecosystem: Environmental > Terrestrial > Plant litter >...
CATAACATCCATGCGCCCCATCCCCACACCCCCTTGTCAGCGCGTACCCCAAACGCGTAACCCCACAATCCGAAACCCAGCAAGGGCCCATGCGAAACCCAAAGCGTCGGACCCGGCTCGTACGTGCTCCGCCTGATTTAAGATGCTCCGCGGAGCCGCGATTTGGATTGATCGTGTGCGCGCAGTGCCGGAGTGCCGGATTGGGAAAGGTGAACGCTTGGTCTGCGAAAGCTTGGTCGCATGCCTCTATGCGTAAGGGAAGGAGACAAGCTGATGGAGAGGGACGGGATGGATGGTTGAAGTTGAACGTGGATATTATATAATATACTTTGAATTCAATCCAAGCCCATTGATCGTGCCATGCCGTTCATATCTGCAGTACATATACAACAGGACCGTACCATAGACCTACAGAAGCAAGAAAGAAGCCGCAAGTCAGGTCGAGCCATTAAAATACACACCCTGCCCTTCCAATTCATCACCTCAACCCCGGCTTTTCCACGACGCGCTCCAAATGCAATCAAGAAACGCTGATGGGGTACTTCTTAAAGCAAACACGCAGCAAGAACTAAACGTAAGAAAATGTGACCGGTGGTTCGATCATGACAGCACATTTGCGTTCTGGCCGCGGTCGAGTATCTCGGAGGGGACGGCACTGCGTGTGCTGAAGCGCACTTCAGTGCCTGGGTGCTGGCGGAAGATGGGCGCGGTGTCGACGGTAGTACGGGTATCGTGTCGCTCGTGTCTGATGTTCTTGCCTGGTAGGCCCCTCGAGGGTTGGGGTGGAGGTGTGCCCGGCATTCTAGGAGGCAACGTGTTGGTCATGTTGGTCGAAGTCTCTCGTAGCCTTTGTACGTTCCGTGGCATAGCTGGGACTTCTGGAATTTGGTCAAGGCCCTCATCCGAATACACGGTCGAAGTCGATGTAAGACGGAACTGTTCCTTGAGCTTTTGCTCTTCGATGCGGTTAGATTGCTGGTTGACCCACGAATCTACAGTGCGGAAGCGGGGAACGGATGATCGAGTCGTTATGTAGCTGTCGCGACCTATTTGGGTATTGGCTTCTTCGCGGCTTACTACGCAGGGAGTTGCCGGTGCATTCGAGTTTGTCCAGCTGAATCTGCTAGCCATGCCTCCAGCGGTTGGTTTCGCAGATACCGAAGGTCTGTTGAAGAGGAATTGCTTAAAGGTCGGTGGTGGGGGCAGAGGAGATAACGCTCGCTCTTGGTCAGGGTCGTTGTATCGGAGTTCGGATACGTCAGTATCGACGATAGAGCGTGTGTTTCGTGTCGACGCGCTGCGGCGTGCAGTCTGGTCCCCAAGCACCGGAGAAGATGGCGTGGTACTGTCGTTGCGGCGGTGCGAGCGAGGAAGCGGTGGTGAGTCTAAAAGAAAGCTTCCCGGTTGCCCATGCGGAGAAACGCTGCGTTGTGATCCTTGTCGATGGAGGCTATCGTTGCGTTGTGGAGCCATCAGAGGCTTTTGTGAAGAGAAGGAGCCTGCTCGAGCCATCGATGCGGGTGGGAGAGCAATAGAATTCGTTCTTTGGGAGCTGTAGTCTATCTTCGAGTCCATGTCGCCTTGGTAGGTCTTTGGTGGCGGTGGTGGTCCACGTCGAGTGACTTGGTTCCTTCCATGCTTGACTGCTTCCTTTAATGTGAGGCCCCGTTTTCGCATGGTATAGATAGCCATAAAGATCATCACGAGAATGATTGTTCCGCCTGTGCTGGTCAGCTAAATAATCCTCTACATCTCGTTGGTCAGTCATACCAATAGAGCCAGCCGCGATGAGGAGGTGTTGAGTAGTCTCAGATATTGCTCGAGTTCCAGCTGTAGGTGGAGGTGGTGGCGGGGGTGGTGGCGAGATGGACACAACTACAGTCTCGGTTGGGTCGTTTTCGTTGGCTGCCTGTGCTCCTTGTATTCCAGTTGTTTGGGAAGCAGACATGGTCATTGTCACCAGAACCTGGTCAAATCAGCATCTCCGCCGTCTGCCTTTGTCCAAAATCCTTACATTTTCCCTCACAGGCGTTGGGACGTTGTAATCGTCATCGTCATCACTATCGCTTTCGTCTCCCGAGGACGTTGGCGACGGTGTTGGCTGGAGTTGTCGTCGCTGTCGTCTCTCGTTCGAGCGGAGGATATCGTCAATCGTTGTTGGTCGTGGTATGCTCTCAAAGCCATCCAACTTCTCCGCGCCGTCCAGCGTTGTTTCTCGCACCACGACGTAATCCACCGAAACCCCCCTTTGACGAAGTCTCGGAACCGGCATTGTAATCACAACGATCAGGTTGTGGGTGGGGGAGGCCCCTCTCAAGCTTCCTGCCGCTCAGCGTCCACAAACAACATCTGAAGATCGGCCGGCGGTCGAGATGTTCGATTTCGAATGAAGGATGACAGTCCCAAACCTGCTAGGACCGCTGCGAGAAGGAAAGAAAGAAAGAAAGGATTGAACGAAAGTATGAAGTATTAGCAGTAACAGCCCGGCTGTGAACGAAGGGCAGAAGGAAGGGCAAGTCAGCAGCGGTACAGCAGGATGCTGGGCGAGCGCTTGGAACTACATGGTAATGCGACAGGATTCAAAGGGCATATGAGGAAGCGCATGAAAGACGCTAGCAGTGCGTCGACTTGGTCCCATGTCGGTTTGAGAGGAGCAACGAGATGTGGGCACACCCCTCCGCGGGAAGAGGTCAAATTAGCGATGACTAGGCCGCACTAATGCCCGCGAGAGGATCAATTAGGTGTCTTAGTGAAGGTCATTTGGCCGCATGTGGGAATTGTGGCCTCGTGGGTTTGAAGCGACTTGTGTTGAACCTGTCTCAGGGCAGGGTGGTCGAGTTTCAGCACCCGCTTCCGGCAAGGCAGGCCAGCGCACGCAGCAGATCAACGCCACAAGGGGCAGCGGGTGATGCTAGCACCCGGCGCAGTTGTTGTGCAGTTGTGAACAGGCTGTTCGTGCGGGTGTGAATATGTGCGCAGACGAGGCTTCCTTCTCTTGCGCTGAAGAACTAAACAACTACGAGGGATCAGATGAGAGCCACGGAAGAGACGGCTCGTACGCGCACGCGAATGGCGAGTAATGACGAACAGCCACACTGATGCGAAGAGTGCTGCGCCTCTGATGGCGTACTGGCGTACTGGCGTACAATAGGTGGGCGCAAGCGCCCCGAACACGCTTCGTCGGACGGCGTGCGGCCGATGCCCAGTGCCCAGCCTTGCCGTGGCGACTCGTGATCTTAGAGAGGCACAAGAAGTTTCGCACTCAGCAACTGAGAACGGAACAGAATGTTTCCTGAGCGAACTAAGGCGGAGACGGTCTGCCTCGGGTAGAAATGTCGCAGATCCAAGGCGTTGCGAGAGTTGACCGGCCGACGCCGCAATACGGAGTACCACGACCGTAGTCGCAGCATTGCATTTCCGTAAGGAACCATGCGGCGCTGAGAGCAACGGGCCTTGGGCTGTTCGCTGGGCGCAATCGCTGTGACGGTGCAGGTCTCTGTGTCCGGGGAACTGGTCGTCGTGGCCGTGAATGACTGGGGCTGAGTCGCTCGAATATTCTTCGAGATGCTCCGCCACCTCGGGCTGTAGTGGTTTGCCCTCGTCAGCAGAACGGCATGTCGTTGCCGTAGTGTATAAAGAAGTGGAGTGCCCAGCGTATATCACGTTCATCAATCCCGCATCAATCGGTACTGTCAATCGCAGCTTCCGTCATCGACCCCTCTATACCCCCTCTTCCGCCACTTCCGTCAACTTCCTCATAACTCACGCATCAACATCACCTAATTCGACAGCTCCTACACACCACCTACCATGTCTGGACCTTACGATCAATATAATCAAGGCTACGGCCAACAGCAACAGCCAAACCAGTACGGTTCTCCCGCGCCCGGTCAAGGCTATGGAGCTCCAGCACAGGGCTACGATCAAGGATATGGCCAACATCCCCAACAACCACAGCAAAGCGGCGATTACTATGGCCAGCAGGCACCACCGCAACAGCAATACGGAGGCTATGGACCTCCAGCACAAGGAGGATTCCAGCACGGACAAAGCCCAGCGCCTCACGACCAATATGGACAAAATCAAGGGTACGTTCAACACGAGTGTCCATTCGACGCTCCGCCTTCGTTTCGAAACATTTTACTGACGCGTGCGCGCAGGCAATACGGACAGCAGCAGTACCCGGGCCAAGCCCCCGCGCAGCAGTTCCCGCAACAAGGCGCCTACCCACAGGAGCAATATCCTCAGGGACAGCAATACGGCGGACAAGGACAAGGTCAACAAGGCTACGGATCCACTGATCCCAACGCGCAAGCTGAGGGCGACCGTGGTCTAATGGGCGGCCTCGCTGGCGGCACTGCAGGATACTTTGGTGGCAACAAGATGGGCGGCCATGGCCTGCTCGGCGCTGTTGCGGGTGCGTTCATGGGCCACAAGGCCGAGGATGCGCTCAAGGACAAGAAGCAAAAGAAGCACCAATACGGCGGCTACCATTGAGCGACATTTTTTTTCACGTAATCTACGAACAACGGCGTTCTGGGTCTTCTGACTTTCTGCATGGGTTCAATTGGGTTCGTGGGTTTTACGTGGGTCTGATCACTATGGCATAGCCTCATTATGAAGGCAATTAACTCGAATTGATAACCACGAATTTCCTTAATCGGAAGTCTCACTCTACACCTTAGTCCGTCATTTCGTGACCACCTGTTCATAATCTATTGCGCACGGTTGTCCGCCCAGCTCCTTGCTACCGAGATGATCACCGCAGCGGTGTTGAGTCGCGCCGCAGCACACCATCGCTTCAACCTGCCACATCACAGTCCGATGTCCACGCTATCTCGGTGATCATGATGACGCTTCACGTCCTTAATTAACGCGCAGAAATCATCACGGCAATGGAGTGTGTGAACACAGGAAGTGGGGACAGCGTATCTCCCGTGAAGATGCTCATAGGTCATGTTCGAGTCTACCAAATGTCCATTGAAACAAAGTGTCAATCCTGAGGACGAATTGAATGGCACTGGATCGTTTGACTTCATTTCCATGCCATCTCAAGACATCTCATCACTGCTTCCTGCGGTTCATTTCCGCTTTTTAGCAAAACTTCATGTCATTTGTAGCGTTGTGTTGCTCTTATGCATGACAGCTGACAACCAGAGCGTCAAACTTGCGATATCTTACTTCTTGGGTTTTTATGCGCCTCAACACCATATCGTCAGGCATAAACAAACGACACAAGATAATAAACTTATGAACATTTTTCTTAGTCGATCCAATGATGTCGAAGTAGTGAGTAGTGGGGAAAGATCGCACGGAACCTGAAACTTGTCGCGTTCGAAGTGGAGCGTTTTTCGATCTTCGACAAGGCACCAACACGCCCAAATCTCCAGCCCCACACCCGCAAACTCAATTGACAGCCGCTTTGTTAATCTTCGACAGTGGCACTGGCCAAACTTTGCGGCAGCAGACGGAAGTATCGCGATTGGTGGATGCCGTCTGTTTGAATATTGACGACCGCGGAACCGCCGAAGGCTTCTCCACTTGTACACGCGTTTATCGAATAACGACCTGAGATCTAGACCTCTCGGCAGTAGAAAAGCACGAACCTATCAGCGTTTCTATTCCACCTCGAGGCTAGCTGATAAATCGAAATCTACCTGCACGTCGGACTATGCGGATGGCGTGCTGGCCGTTGATGAACTTCGCAACGCTCATTCATGCATCGAAAGACAAAGGATTGCGAGATGTTGTTTTAGTGTTTGCTAATTGGCCGCTGGGGATATTCACGACGGTCAAGAGGAAGAGGAGGAATATCATGCAAGCGGGAAATGCCGTAGCATGTCATTAACATTACACTGAGGCCCCCAGCCTCCACCAACTTGGGCGTATACGCATAAGCAAACATTTCATCCAATAACCAACACTTTACATCCAACCTCGCGCTATGGAGGATCATGCCCGTTTCACAAACCGCGTGCGACACCAGTCTTTACGTTCACGACGCGAGCAAATTTCCCTGGGTCTCCGGTGTCAATGACATTGGAGGAGAGCGATGTTTGGAAGTTTTGGAGGTTTATTGTTTCATTCTTCTGCGTAACACTGGTCGGTGGAGTAGTGCGCATGCCCTCCTTTCACGGAGACGGCACGGATCCGTGGGTATTCCTACTACGACGCCAACGTTTCTGCTCAACACTCCATGTTGAGGTCCAAACTCGAGCAGTACAGTCCTTTCGGTAATGGCCAAAGACAACGAGCCAGACCAAGAACCCGTCACATCTCGGACGCCTTGGATGTAGTGATTAGAATCACTGGCCGGGCTCAGCGCAGCTCAGCGCTTTCCTGTTCTGCGCATGGGAAACCACACGTCAGGTTCCTCTTCTGTACTTCATTAGCTCATGCTCTGCGAGGGGCCAGCATCTGACCGGTCGGCTGACTTACCCTGTTCTTTTTGTCACTCCCGATTTCACATGTCCAGTCCTCATCATCACCGCTCCACTCCCCAACTTCACACCATGCCTTTTCTTCTTCTGCAACTTCATCTCTCAGACTCCACTCCCACTCCCCGTATACGAACTTCAGCCCCAAACTATCACTCAGCTCGACCGTCAACTTCTCGCCAGTCTCCAGCTTCGCAACCTCAAAAACCTCGCGCGGTTCGAGTTTCTGATAGCTATTGTAGCTCTGTCTAGGCCTCAACGCCGCAACATCAACAGCAACACCGCCATCAGCTGCGAACACTTTGTTGACTTGAAGGTACACCGCTGTAAATGGCGGAAGCTGGTCGGCTGTAGCGTTGCAGAGCTGGATTTCGTAGGCGCGGAATGCGCACGCATCGTCTGGAATGCGCGCTTTCGTCGTCTTTTGAAGAATGTGAGGCGAGGCTGACGCCAGCGATGCTGATGTTGCTGCGACCAGCGCGGCTGCGCAGAGAACGAGGGACAGCGGAGACAATGCGAGACCCATCTTTCACTTCCTTGACGACCGAGTAGACAATGTAGGCAAGGAAGACGAGGGCGTAGAAGTCGAGGAGGAAGGACATTTTGTGCAAGGCGGATTACCTGCCCTTTTCTAATCTGAAGATGCGGTGTAGATCTTGCTGTGCCGCCGTTACGCGCTCGCAGCTCTGATTTCGGAATATCTGCTTGTGGAATTGAAGTTGGATGCGGCGCAGTGCTGTTTCATGCGGTTTGCCGGGTCGGGATCCTGGTAGGCGCGTAGACGGGCGCTTGGTTGAATTGGAGAATTAAAATAGCGGACCAGCCGGGGAAATCGTGAATTTGAAGAAGAGAATAGTGAAGCAAGGGAGACATCTGGGGGAACGCGAGGGTTTATGGCGTTCGTGTGAGGGAGGGTCGAGTTTCGGGTTCCTTGCGTTTCATCATGGGTTGGAGGTGAGATCTAGAAACGGCACTATTCGCATCCCTGCATCTGAATGTAAGGCACTCCGCCCCAATCAACCGCGCGTGGAGCAGAGCAGTCATGTTTAGGTATGGAGAGAAACAGACGGTGTATCGTAATGGCGGTTCAATAGGTCGAGGTTATCTCACGTTAGCTGCAGACCAGCCAATCGCGTCATGCCACCAACTGTAGAATAGAAGCAGCCACTCACCGTAGACAGCAGCGCCGCCTCACTTGAGGCTCGCCACAGTACGCGTAATGTCTCCGACTGCCCGTGAATTATCACTCCGACTGCCCTTGAATTATGTCTTCTTTTTCAACGGACCGGCTTCAGGCTCTCATCCATCATCTTCTCGACGTCCAAGGTCTAGCAATATGTATTGCTTCCCATATCCGCGTGCATCCGATGTCGCTCCTCTTCGCGCGCCTTACATAGCTAGCAGCACATACCTGTTTACTGATCCTGACAACTTCGGCGACTTCTTGAGTACTGCTTCAACTGCTGAAGTGAAGTATCTGAGCTCACTTGACAGATCGCTGCATGCCTCACCGCCGCGACGAAGCTGCTTGGCCGCAATCGCGCAATCCTGGTTGTTCTTCGGTCTTGCCTCGGAAGCGCTGGGTCGTGATATTGAGCATCGGGAGTTCCTCGATACAGGCCCTCTCGGTAACGATGAACCTTCGATCGATCTTCGGATCCCCCGGTGGTTCTTCGTTGAACTCAAAGGCCGGTGGGACTCCTTACGGAACGACCTCTCCGCGGAGGAGTACGAGCGGAAGAAGAACACCTTGGTGCGATGTTGCACTTTGGCTCGGGTGACGGTGGGCATACTAGACCTCAAAGGGGAGGATGACGACTCTGAGCTCGCCCGCGTTCTTCTGTCGGTGCACATGCTGCTCTACATAATCACTGAGCAGTTCGACTCCCTCAAAATCCTTCAAACAAGTTTACAAACGGGCTTGACACGGTATTTGGTCAAGAGAATGGTTGAAAATGGTTGGTGCAGGAAAAGACTCAACTTCGTGGAGGTGATCCCGTTGTTCTATCCGGCTCTGTACTTCTTGTCGTCTTTCAGACCTCCGCAAGTACGGAACGAGGACCACAGAGCGTGCGATTCGAAGAAATGCGCCGTAAGAGGGGGACTTCTACAGCCCTTCCATCGCACTACTGACTGCCTATGCCATGATATCCATGTGCCGCTTGAACATGTTACCAGAATCGTGGCGGCCGGGGGCATTCCTTTGATACGAATTACACGCTCCGACTCGGAAGGTATTGAACTTGAGGTAGTCCCGTATCAGCGGACGAGCCGCTTCACAGCCATATCCCACGTTTGGGCCGATCGGCAGTTTGGTTCAACGGAGAACGGCCTCCCCAAGTGTCAAATCGAGTATCTCGACTCAGTCTTAGCTGCCTTGCCTCGACAAGTCGAACATTGGCGTGCGCGCGACTGGATTCCGCAGAACCTTTCCTCGCCGGTTCCTACAGGCGAGATCCAACCGCCCAGTCGCACGTATGATTTGTTCTGGCTGGACACCTTCTGCATTCCGCAGGCGGCACAGCACGCCGATCTGAGAAGCAAAGCTATCGAATCGATGAACCTCATCTATGCTGCAGCCTCGCAAACTCTGGTCTTCGATGCTGGTTTGCAAAGATTCGACTCTGGACAACGACCTGCTGCGTTGTCCCATGGTGGCCAGCCGACCTTTTATAGTCCAGACAATGAGAGCTTACCGGATGTACTTGCACATCTCTGTGCGTCGAACTGGATGGGAAGGGCGTGGTGAGTAACGCAAATGTTGTCGCATCATGCTAAGCTGATGGCCGCTCGTAGGACGCTGCAAGAAGGTGTGTTGTCTGGGTCGCTGGTCTTTCCGCTGAACGGATCGTTGGCGTATCTGAAATTGTTATGGCCGCACTTCGATGCCGGGATATCTCTAGCGGACGTGAAGACTGCAGCCCTGACTCTACTCACTTTGCCGACTTTATCGAACCTCCTAGAAGACCGTGATTACGTTCGAAATTCCATTTGGGATGTACCATGCGTGCGCGAGCTGCGAGGCGTGCGTAACACGAATCGAGAAGCTAGAGGTTTCGGTCCTTCGATGCAGGACAACGAGGAGCCGTTGCGAGATCGTGTTCGTAATGATCTTTTCGTTTTCGTCAAGGCGTTATTAAACGTTGAGGAGTACAGAGCCTATGCGCGAGGACCTGTGAGTGCTCCAAGGTCCACCCAAAATCGAAACAAGGTCCTGAGAGAGGCAGACTGATCGAGCAGCCCGGTTCGTCAAATCCCACGGCCTTCTCCAGTCGCGGAGTACCACGCAGGCAGAGGATCTCCCACTCATATTAGTGAATATGTCTGGAATGAACGGCAACTCCGTCTCGCAATGCAAAAGCACCAACGAGAGAATGAAGCTCCTCTTCTATGGGCTCGAAAAACTCCCAGTAGAACTGCTCTTCTCCGAGTGCACCAGGATAGGTTGTTGCGAGGTAGACTCCTGGATCCCTCGAGAAGTTGTTCCAGAGAAGTTTTCAGGAGCATATACTCTACAGCTTGGAATGGAAGGGTTCACCTTTAATCAGACTGTTGGCAAGCAGCCCCCAAAGTTCTGGTTACTTCCTTCGTCCACTGAGTGGCAGAACCAAGTACTGCTCTATCTGTCTAATCGGGACAACACGCAGACGAAGTACCTTGTGAAAGTTCCGAAATCGTCCAATGGCAACTTCCCGACCACCTCAAAATATGGCTGGTGCATTCTGGCCGAAGACTGGAGTCTGGATCCCCGAGGCGCGCGGTTCGTGATCAGTCGCATTGTAGGTAACAAGGTGTTTCTTCACTTCGACTGTCCATTACGACTATTCAGGAATAACAAGGACAATCCCAAGATTGCAGAGCAGCGGCTTAGCGACGTGTCTCTTGCTCTGCCCGCGGATTCACGACAAGAGTTCATTATCGAGAAGAGCTCCACGCCGCGAGATCTCGGCATGTCTCGCCCTCAGAATCCAGAGCAATATTCGGACCGACTCGTAGTCGTTAGCCAGTCACTATGGTGGAGCTTGTCTTACCTCGAGAGACAGCTCATGAAGAAGTACCTACCCGACACCGTCTCAGATAATCGGCTCTTCCTCATAGTATGGGGTGTAGTCTCGTATAAGCAGCTCAACTGGGTCGATCAAGCAGTCCATGCGTTTGTCCACTATGCCTGGGTCGAAACGTATCAGCCGACGTGGCGTTCAAGTGGCCCTTGGAAGTACTTCTGGAAGCTGTCGAATTACGAGCCGCCGGTCCCGTTCACGACGATAAACAAGTACTGCTGTACTGTTGTGTTCTTCCTTTCTCTCTTGACGAATCAGTGCTCTATGATTATGTCGATAACGTTGTACTGGTATGTGATTCATCCGAGGCATGAACTGTGGAACATGTATCTGGCGGCCGCGATATGGAAATGCTTGCGCTGGTTCTTTGGTTGATAGACACCATACTGATGCTTTCGATGGCGTGCAAGTTTTCACGGAACGGGGAGCGTTCAGATCGAGCCACAATTAATAGCTCAGGCTGTAATTTCGTCATTAAGTGTCTTCGACAGAACATCAGCTGATTCCGGAGGTTGGAAAAGTTCCCAAGTAGGCAGATGGCTAGCAATATGGACTTACGAACAATGAATCTCCCCTCTCGAGCGTCATGGATGAGATACCCTGGACTTCTGGTCATGTTAAGAAGCTTCCCTGAAGTCAGTTGACTTCATTCGTACCCGGTCGGCGGGGGGGCAGTCGTGTTGAAGAAAGTGGTCAAGCACGACCTCCGATGGTCACAATGAGCGTCCCCTAAGTGTCCATCGAAGTCCAACAGAGAAATAGCCAGAAGGATCCCGCAAACGGCCAAGTGCTGATGTTCAAGTTTTGGTGTTCAACACGCCGTCCTCGTCGTACGTGGGGCAGCTGTGATCGATGGTGATGACTAATCATACGTCTGAGGAGCGAGGGTCCAATTGGCGGGGTACAGCTTCAGCTATTACCACCCGCAATCGTTTCATCAACGACGATATCAGGCTGCACTTTTTATCGTTTGGGATGAACCGCCGAGGCATGCGGCGAGCGGCGATGCGACCATAATGCCCCGGTGATCTTCCGTGCTTGTGCCAACAGCTATGTCAACCTCTATGTTCCGTACTCACCGCCACATGTGTATGCCACCCGGACTCCATTCAACTTCCCTGTCGGCGATCCTGAGGCTTCGCTGCGAGTTCGGGTTCGGGTCCGCCAGCCAATCACAGACGACCCGCCTCGCCGCACACAGGACGAGAATTCCTACCAGCTGACGTACCTCTCCTTCAGCTCGGGTTCGCATTCTCAACACCCCACCGACGTGCACGCGGCCCCAACTACGGTGCGACGGCTTAAGCGATTCGTCGAACGGTCGGTCGGAGCTCAATTTCGATAGGCTCGGCTTCTAGAAGCCTGGCCGTCCTGTCCAACCGATGCCGCGACTGGGGCATAAGAAGTCAAGGAATGGCTGTCGGCAATGTAAAGCAAGGCATGTAAAAGTAAGTTCATACGTTGCGCTATGGCCCACTCATCAACGATCATCACCCGGCTCGCTACCGGATCTTCATAAGTGTGCGGGGTGCTAACGTTGGGCCCAGTGCGACGAGAGCAAGCCATGTACGAACTGCGCAAGACATGGTGTGCTATGCAGTCTTGTGGAGCCAGATGCGGTTCCCCAGATACCTGCTGCAAGTAATAGTGGCAGCAGTAATAGTGCACCGAATCGAACGGCCAAGCCGCTGGTAGAGAGGCCGAAGAAGGTAGTGGTTGGACTAGGCCATAGCTTGTAGATAGATGCTAACGACTGCAGGAATCAGATAGCCAATCGCCCGCATCGTCAATACCTATGGAATCTATCTTGGACCCGTCACCGAGAACGACGAATCTCACTTCGGAAGGCAGTTCGCCGGAATCTGGCTCGGACCACTTCCCATTCATCTCCAGATTCGTGATAAAACGCGAAGCTATACAAGCGAACTTATGGCTCAAGGACCTAGAATTGATGTATGTCCTCCCAGCCCTTTTTCATCCCTCGCTAAATAGTCCCAGGCACCATTGGATGGCAGCAGTCACTGACACAATGTCGCAACGGGCCGACGTCAGGCACATGTGGATGCACATCGGACCGAAACTAGCCACCAACTTCACTTTCCTCATGCATGAGATCCTCGCCTTCTCCGCCTTCCATCTGGCATTCCTCGAGCCGGACAAGCGAAAGGAACACTTTGCCCTTGGCATTCATCATCAAGACCATGCCCTCAGAGGCATGCGCAAAGGGCTTCGGGACATAACAGAAGAAAATGCGTCTGCGCTCTTCGCCACCTCTACGCTCCTCACCTTGAGTGTGTGGGCCTCTAGAGGGCAAGACGCTATGGACCCCGGGCCGAATACGCAAGGCGTTTTTGATGACATGGTCGACATCTTCGCATTAATACAGGGCATGGGAATCGTGGTCCGCGCAGCTCAAATGACAATAATACGGGGCCCTTTCGCCCCCATATTCGGAGACCCGGACCACGAAACACAAGCTCAACCGATGTTTGCTCAAATCCTGGAGCACATCCCTGCACTGAGTGCTACCATCGAGAAGAGTGAAAGCATAGACGAAGACCTCCGCCGCGAGTTCGCCGCCTTCGTCGCTCTCCTTCGCGATAACCTCCTCCGATCCAGCAAACCCTGTATGGACAATCGCGAGCTACGATTCCTCTTCTTCTGGCCCCTCCATCTTTCTCCAAGCTTCTTGCACCTTCTTCGGCAAAGACACGAAGGTGCTTTGACGATACTGATGTACTATGCAGTTGTGCTGTATGCTGCGGAACCCATTTACTGGTTTATGCAGGGCTGGGCGGACCGAACGATGAGTGCTATCTCGGAAGTCGTGGTGGACCCAGAGTGGAGGACGGCGATTGAGTGGCCGCTGCATTTCATTGAAAGACATCGATCGACGCCACCTAGAGAGGCCGGAGCTGCCGGGTGAAGAGGCCTATATGAAGATGTGATGCGGGTTAAATTCGGGCAGTCGGTCTCGCAACGGCTCGGGCAGGCGCGTGCGCGCGTGCAGCTTGGATATGAAGTCGATGGCTTCGGCTGGAATCGATGACATCGGTTGGGTCACAGTAGCTCTGAAGCACTCGTCGGGTTTGTTTGGCAATATGCAGTAGATTGCGGCGTAGTTCGCCGTTGCTGCACGCAAGCGGCGCAGTGCAGCGGCCCCTGTGGACCTGCGTCCGGCCTGCGGGCCGTATTCATGTCACACTACTATTTTCGCACACACGCTTGGCTCTTCAATTCTGTTATATACCAAACCTTTTACGTAAACATAGTTACAACAGTACAGCTAGAGCAATATGTATCTTTGCATTAAGTACATGAACCTACCTGTAGTTACGAGCGAACATGCACGAGCGTTTTGGAACGATATGTAGCTCTCACGCAACGCATCAAAAGTAGCCATCTAACATGCCACATAGCCCCTTCTGGGAAGCTCTTCATTGCCATTGGCTGAACAGTTCCTCACCCCTACAAATCGACACCAAGTCCCAAACGTGGTGGCATACTCAACTGCGCGTCATCATGCGCACCTCGGCCGTTTCTCGCGCCTATCTGAATCCGTTTGAAAACATCTCTTTGAGTTCCAATACAGAGTCGATACTGCCATGTACGCGAAGTCTTGTGTTTGTGCACTGGCAAGACTTTTCGCGGAACAGCATGTCTTGGAGGAGGTTCACGATTCGTTGCGGCATGCTGTGAACTCCTTTACATGTACCCGATGGTAGAGCTCGAGGTCCGCCTTGGCTTCCACACATTGTTGACTGTCGCTACAACTGAGGCGGGTTACAGATATCATGTCGCAGTCGGCCTCGCCTATAGGGAACCACTTGGTCCACCGAGCGCACTTTCGACATGTTTGACCACCGCTCTCGGTTTCGACATCACCTAGAGTACCCCCGCAAGCCGTAAACGGGCAAATGTCATCATTTGACGTTAAATTGTCAAGAACGAGAGACATGGATAAATGGTCGTCTTGCTGCACAGCATGCTGCCACGATTCCTTATCCAATATCCTACCGTGGGCATTCTGAATTATAAAGCTGCCCATATCAACGCGGAACTGTCCAGGTTTATCCAGAAAGATGACCTTGACGAGCTCGGTAAAGGTCGTCCACTGCTGGCAGAGCTGGAAGGGGAGTGCCATCTTTTCGCCCAAAGCGGTGGTGAACTGCACAGTTGGAAGATATAAACGTGTAGCAAGGTTGTTATCGATTCGCTGAAGAACAGGTTGGAGAGCTGTGAAGAGTTGTACAAGCTTGGCCATGGTTGTCCGCATTTCTTCTGTGAACGTGACACAGACTTGAATCATCTTGTGCAACTGCTGAGTGATATCGCGCAGATGCATCAGTCCCGCTGTTACGAGAGTCAATACTTCGGTCACCGTGGCTAGAATGGAGTTCGATCGGTGTCGTATGTGATCCGTAGCGGCGCGAATATGTCCGATTTGTTGTTCTTGCTCAATGAGTCGCCCGCAAGTTTCGTCAGCTTTTCCACCCAAGTCTTTGAGGAGATAGCTTTGATCTTCCAACTCCGTTCTGGTCTCCTTTAATTGCACCACAGATGCCATGGCATGACCATTGATCTGCTTCAGCAGCCGCCGTTGCGCCAGTATCCTGCTCTCCAGGCCAGATGCGAGACGTTCTCTATCGTCCTCAGCAATCGTTATCGAAGCCACGGCCTGCGTCATGAGGAGAAGATTGATGGTCGACATATGACTCGCCAGAGCTAATCGAAGCTGTTCGACGTCGTCCTTGTACATGGTCCTGAACTGCATCCTGCGAGGTAAACCTTTCCACTTGTTGTTGGCGGAGTGGAAAGTTCCCAGACGGCTCTCGAATTTAGAGATCTTCTCCAGAAATTCTTGAAGTGGTTTTTGGCAGGCGAGCGCGGTGGCTTGTATGGACATAAGTTGGACGAGCTCATGTTTTGCCGGCCTAAGTGTGTGCAACCTGCCCAGCGCCCTCTGAATAGCCTCAAGTTCGATTAAGAGGGATTGGTACTCGGGGGCTGCCTCGCCATTCTGTGGATAGTTCAGATGTTGAAACATGGTAGGTAATGATGGATTATAGCGCTTGGATCGTACTTACATCACGAAGCTCGGCGGCGACCTGTCCGATGAGCTTCCCGACAACGAGGAAGTCGCCAACGGAAAATCCGAAAGGTACCGGCATAGTGTCTAACGATAGAATGAAGGTCAGTCACAAACCTCGGATACTAACTATGATATGAGGGCGTGTATACTTGAAGTCTAAACCATCTAGGCTCTCGTTGTCGGTTGTTGCGAGGTTCTGCAGCGGGGCTGAGCGGTCACGAGGTTCCTCAGCCTGCTCATCGATTTGTGGGAAGGGACGCCCACTTGCATTTGTGCGTGTGCAGCCTCATTGGGCCGTCAAGCTCCACTCTCCTGCAAATGTCAAGCGGTATCTGCGACTCGCTCGTTACGTACGGCTCATGAAGGACAAGAATCAGTCTCCAAAATATGCGTCAGATGCCGTGTCTCATTTCTGAGCTCAAAGTTAGATATTCTCAAGATACTATTCAGCCGCGTCTACTCTCCGCGTTGCTCAAGGCTATGGGCATCATTAGTGATGGTCGGTCGAATAGCTTCCACATCCACACCCACCTATGGCAGCAGGGCCGGCCCCATGGAGTTGTAAGCGGCCCTGGGAAGTTAGCTGGTTGTCTCTTGGGTGCCAGAGAATACTAGAAAAGTTGGGTTAAAGCAGCCATGTGGCTCCATTGCGTCTAATAGATGACGTCGTCGTTTGGATGTAGTTGCGGCAATGTGTCTTTCCGCCACAACTTGTCATCGCAACCCATACTGTAAGTATCTACGTCGAGTAGCCAACGATGACGGAGGTCGTCCGCACGAGGAGCGTCTAGCTATCTGGTCGGTGTAGCTTCATATGCTTCAACACACAAGTATATCAAATGCCCGTTAGGATGCGTCAGAGATCGAGACAACCCCCCGTCAAATACGCCCAATTGATGCAGTAGTGTCGAATTCTGATGTAGCTCATACAATTAATTGGGGTAGTATAGAGCCTCGAAGGTTCGGAAGGCTTTGTTGACCTCCTGTGCGTGCGTTGGGTGAAGATTGAGTTAGAGACAAGGCGGTGGACCAACAATGCGCTTAGGGTTAGTACGAAGTCATTTTGGCACGTCACTGTGGTATTGATCCGAAAGGTTAGTGAGGACCTGAAGGCGTATCTGAATCTCGACAAGACACATTCAGGAAGTGTCGCAGGTTATTGCCAACTTGCCAGCTTAAGACTGAGGTCAAGATGTAGATAATTACAAGAATTGCTCCGACTAATTTGTCCTTGCCCATTGCGTAAAGCTGCTAGGGGATATATTTGAACATTCCCTTGGGCATGTTTTGCATTTCGCTCGATCGAGTGGTTTAAACAGCAGTTCATGACTATAGGCGTCCTCAGCGCATCGAGGGGATTATAGAGATCGTGAGCCATCACAACGCCCTTTAGACCAAGGCTTAGTGCGGAGAAATTGCATTTGAGAGGTTTGAGGTCCTAATAACTCAGATATGTGGACGCATTGTTGCAGACATGCGCTTTGTGCGAAAGCGTTGGGCATAGAGCGCGTGGTTCAAGATTGCTGAGAGATCTAGCGACAGCCGGCGGCGTGCATAGACGATTTGTAGTGCTTGCTATTAATGTAGAAAAGACTGTCCTGTCTAGGTCCATACGATTGCATTCGCGCAAGTCATGAAGATGTTTTGCGCATGACTAGGTATCTAATATTCCCTTGTGTATTCGCACCCCAACCCACCCATTATCAAAACGACCTATTAAAACGCGGACTGAACGCACAAGCTATACTTGACTTCTCCGTTAACGGCCCACTAACCAGCGAGAAGAGTCGTACTATACTTCTGATTAGTTCTGTATCTGCAAGGTTCGCGATCAATCAAATACACGGCTTGTCCCGTCCACCAGCTGTACCACTTACGTTTTGAAAAAGTGGTACAGATACGCTGAGGCACAGTACACACCTCAACTGTCCGACGCATAATCAAAAGAAAGTAGGT
>Ga0247803_1000723_pt1 | contig 17536 bp, 18 predicted proteins | sample UWRJL014104B1_FD_180928 | JGI IMG/M metagenome (GOLD analysis project Ga0247803, IMG submission 180928) | Plant litter microbial communities from Arlington Agricultural Research Station in Wisconsin, United States - UWRJ-L014-104B-1 | ecosystem: Environmental > Terrestrial > Plant litter >...
TCCGCAGCCTTTTTTGCCTCCGCTTCTACATCCACCACGGGCGGGGCAGGCGCAGGAGCCGGGTGAACTGGTGCTGGAGCTGCCACAGGAGCCGGGTGAACTGGAGCTGGAGCTGCCACAGGAGCCAGGTGAACTGGAGCTGGAGCTGCCGCAGGAGCCGGGTGAACTGGTGCTGGAGCAGGGTGAACCGGTGCTGGAGCTACCGCAGGAGCTGGAGCAGGGTGAGCTGGTGCTGGAGCCGGGGCTTCTCCCAAATGGTCTGTCCTTCGGAGCAGTCCGGCATTGCGAATGGGTACTGGGCCGGCTGCGACGAGCGAGATTGAAAGCAGGGTAAGGAGTGAGTAATTTGCCTTCATTATGTCTGAAGTATTCGGGTCTAAGTTTCCGGGTCTGTCGGTTCAAAAGGCGGCCGGGAGGCGCTGTGTAAATAAAAACGGTGGAGGCTCGAAAAGGGACAGTCGGTGGAAAGAACGTATAAGAGCACTGCTCTAATGTATTAACAATTAGTGCCCTGCACCGAAAGAAGAGAAAGCGATTAAGAAAAGACTGGGTTTGTTGAAGAATGAGAAACGGCAGACAGGCTAAAAGTAGGGCATCGATATATATGGTGCCTCAGTTGCTAGGACCACATGGGGGGTCTCCGCCGCCGCGGTGGTTCGCTCGGCCTTCTAACTCCTTGGAACCGTTTGACAAGAAGCCATGTGCGTCGTTCAGGTGCATAAGACCGGATGCCTTGAAGGCGGTAAGGTTCTCGCCCATCCCATCTTGCGCAGATCTCCACAAGTCTCGTACACTGAACGAGCTACGACTGATGCGCCCAGCCTTTCGCATATGTCGTGGTTGGCTGATTTTATGGAAATGTTTGAAATACTCGCGGTTTGGGCGAATGAGAGAGGCCGACGCCGCAAGAATTGTTTTCGATTGGGGATTCGCCGCAAATTACGGACCAATGAGACTCTTGGCGGAACACTAGGCGTCACAGCCAAGCTAGCCACAGGAGGAATGGCACCTGCACTTAACCCCTTGCGGCGCCGCTAGCGTACGCGACCCACGCACGGCTAGTCCTCTGAAACCCAGCCCGCCTCATCAGACTGAAGTGGGCAAGACATTGAAGCCTCGCATGTCAGGGCCGCGGCGCACCTCGAACCCATCAAGAATTGACATGACGAGGATACAGCCCGTTTGTTTATCTTGGCTTCGTGATGACGGAGTTTTGCATGGTTTCATTTCGGCGACAGCGGCTCGGGTGCGACGGTTTCCGTGGCATGTAACGGACGCGTGGTGTTATGTGGGTTTGTGGCCTGCTTATGGCCTGCTTGTGGATGTGAACCATGGCCTGGGGAGAGTTCTGCGTCGACCATTGAAGGCTCTTCCTGGTTTTCTTGGAAGAAACTCCTCGAGGCCCTTGCAAGCCTACTGACTTTGTACACCCCTGAATGCCTGGCAGGACGGTGTGCAAGAAACTAAACCTCATGAGCCAAATATCATGATTCGGCCAGGTAGCTTGTAGTAACCGGTGCTTCGCAAGTGTATACTAAGAAGGGGTAGCAGCCATCATAATGTAACACTGCTTCTAAGATGCTTCCGCGTCGGAAATGTTAGTAGACGAAGGCGCAAAGTCGGACGAGGAAAGCTCCACACGTAGGCGGATGTGAGTTGCATGGCAACGGCAGTAGCAACGATAAAGTCGAAGGCTAGCACGAGGATGAACTGGTCCCGCAACAACTCGGTGAAAGACAAGATTCAGAAGCGTTGGACGCGTTGCTCCAAGGAGTGCTCATACGACATCCTGCTACAAAAGTCAGTGGAAACGTCGTCGAGACAGTTGGGAAAGCTCACAAGAACCGAGTGCGTAGATGCGTTGGCTCTTGACTATATGGTCTGGTAAAGGTCTCTGGGATGCCTTGTTGACGTGAAATATCGGGACTGGGGGGTCGTGTGGCGCGACATCAGCCGTTCGTCGTCCAACAACGCATGTTCTTGATATACGTGCTTTTATTATTGTTGCTTCTCGGTGTGCTCAGTCCGACGCTTCGTCCTATTATGCCTCATCCTACCCGTGTGCGCAGCCGAAGTACACACAGATGAGCACATGCAGAGGAACGCGAAGATTGTTGAATTGCCTTTTAAGGCCAACGCAAACTGGTCGGAGGAAGACCAGCTCGCGCTTCTATGTTCGAGATTCGCGGCCTGATCCGTCGACTTTTCGTCACGGAGCTACTGATGTAGAATACCATGCTTACGCCTCGTGCGAGCATGGTTCCCCAGAGTAATGGCGATGTTCGGTGTGAACGCGCTGCAGATACGATGATGTCGAGAGTCACAGGCCTGGAATGCGGAACGGGCTCGATGCAGCGTGCAGCGTGGTTTGAATTGTCACCAACAATAGCTGTGAGGTTTGATTTGAGGCTAGATGATACGTTAAGAGCCACACCTACTTACCACGTGCGCCTTTTGAGGTGACTGGTCGAAGGCGTACTACGAACCATGGAAGGCGCAGCCTATGGCTTTGTGTGACCACTCGGGTCGACGTAGATCAAGTTCACGCTGCCTGTAGTTACGACTAGTAGGGTTGCCGTTTGGGGACACTCGCGTTGCGGGATGAGACGGTCCCTGACTTTGGGTAAAGCCAGAACGAGACTTTGTGATGACCAACGGTAAGAGACGAAGAGAGTTGCTAGTGCGGCCGAATAGCGTCTACCTTCGTGGTCGTACTATCCGTTCCTCCGTAAAGCCATGGGAAAGCTTGCATTAGCTCTTCAGGTGTGCGTCCCCGCACCCCGGAGGCTATCGATTGCGTGCAGCAGTGGCCAGACGCCTGACATGAGCCGACAAAAAGCTAGAAGATGTCTAAGCAGTGTGTAGCTGGATACGGTCAATTCCGTAAGGCTCAAGGTGGGCTCGGACTGTCGCCGTAGCCTGATCTTTGAAGCTGTTCAATTGTGCAGGGCTCCAGTCTGTGGGTGGTGGTGATGACGGAGCAGTGGTGTGGCCAACTTGAGCCTCACCGATCTAGATGGCCTGTGGCGCTCTGGCAGCCACGTTTCGATCTACATCGGCACACACTAGTCCCCAAATAAAATTAGCGCGCCGTCTTTTCGCCCGCCAGAATAGAATGTAGCGTGGACAAGTACATATCACACCCCCACATTCCGACCGGCTTGCCTAGTGGCTGTACCATAATTGCAAATCTTTCCGTATGGTCCCCACGACGCCGCTGCGTTGCGTCTGGGTCAGCTAGCACCATGCCCGTTTCATCCAAACCCACCTCTTTGGGAAGTCCAGGCTCCATCTCCATCCCCGCTGTGGCTCCCGCTTTGGAGCACTACTCACCAGCGGCGCCTTGAGCGCAGAGCTTATGCGCTAAAGCTCCGCCCGAAAATGATCAGCTCCCCGCAAACAAGCTCAACCAAGCAACGCTTCGCCTGCGCTCTAGGCTTGTGATGTTGAGGAAGGAGTTCGCGGTCATGGCTATGAGATGTCTAGGAACGGCTACTGAAAGGCGCCTTAGATTCAAGATGGACCAAGCCACTTGCATTATGCACCAAGTGCTTCCAAATGTTCGTAGGGACGTCAAGCAAGCACCCATTCTACACATCGTGCAGCCAGACTCCAGCCATCTTGAGAAGTCCACGTCCAGGTCTCGGAAAGACCCATCAATGGTTCAGAAGCTGACTTCCAGCCAGCGCCTCGTTGCTGCAACTCCACATATATAAGATGATCCAACATCTGCTCCAGCTTCTCATCATCGCATCAGCCTGTCGTGCATACTCTTCCACCAAATCCTCTACTTCCAACGTGTTGGCTTCTGCCATATTTGGACTACCTCTCGTCACAATGCATTACAAAAACGTCCTTCTTCTCGCCTCCACCACTTCAGCCATCTCATTCCCTAGCCTTTATGACATATCAAGCGGCTTCAAAGACGTCTTGAACCGTCGCCAGACCAACTCCACCACTAGTGGCTGCCCTGCTGTATGGAACAAGGTCTCTGCAGAGCTCACCACCATGTTCCTTACGGGCGGTCAGTGCAATGATGATGCACGTGCCGCCATCCGCCTCAACTTCCACGAGTGCGGCTCTTGGGAGACCAAGCTTGGTGCCACCGGTGGCTGCGATGGAAGCATTATCTTGGCCGAGGGTGAACTGGGTCGGCCGGAAAACAAGGGCCTCGCGACTATCGCGGGCAAGGTGAAGGATCTTGCCACCAGATACGGGACTGGAGTAGGCGGTCAGTGCTCAAGTTATGCTCCATGCTCTTCCAAAACTAACATATAGCTAGACATGATCGTGTTCGCAGGCTCGCATGCAACCGTGACTTGTCCTGGAGGACCAGTCGTGAAGACATGGATAGGTCGCAAAGATTCATCGGTTCCGGCACCTGACGGTCTACTTCCCAACGTTCAGGCCTCCGCAGATTCACTCTTCACGCTCTTCCAGAACAAGGGCTTCAACGACGTTGACCTTGCCGCCCTCCTCGGCGCCCACTCTGTGTCGAAGCAGTTCTTTGTTGACGAGACAAAGGCTGGCCAGCCACAAGACAGTACACCCGGCATTTGGGACGTCAAGTACTATGGCGAGACAACTGCACCACCCGCAGGTGATTTTGTGTTCCCGTCCGACGCCAAGCTCGCGGCCCACGCCGTTGTCGGGAAGCAGTTCAAGGGTTTCGTGGGCAACCAGGGCAAGTGGAATGGAAAATACGCCGATGCTATGGGCCGCATGAACCTCTTTGGCGTCGCGAACACGAAAGGCTTGGTCGACTGCACCAACGCGCTCCCCAAATCGACCAATGTCAAACGGGAGATGCGTGCCATGCCTGTTCACGGCAGGACGACATAGGAGTCACTTCATTTGAATTGCATTTAGATTGCGGAATAACAGCGCGGCGTTGGAGCATTTGTTTACACCGACATTTCATCGTCGTCGATTAGGCGTTCCACGATCAAAGTCATTGTCATTCCATGGCATGGGCCACTTGTCTCCCACATACTTTTTCCTACTGTGACATACTGCGACATTCTCTTGCGGAATCCCACAATTCAGGAGTACGGCCTGTCAACATCGGTTCGCATTACTGGAAGAGTGTTCGAAAATTCAATATTATTTACGTCCAGGTTCGTGTCCCCAAGCGCTGCACGCCCATGACAGCTGTCACCACAGAGGCGGCCCACTCGGGGTTGTCCGAGCGCTCTGGTTCGCTCTCCTCCCAGAAAGATTCGCACTTGGAAGCAAGTTTGCCGATAGCGCGGCGCCAGCAGTCTCCTAGAGCTGCGAAATCTCCTACCAAGCCCTGTGCCATAATCCGTCGCCGACACGTTCTGGCTGGTCGGAGTCCCCGTCCGGCGTGTACGCCTGCCCCACTAGCGAACGGGGCAGCGGGTGGTGGGATTCATAAGGTTCGCCGTGTCCGTGCCCGCGAGTACGCAACCATGCTCAGCTCTCCGAAGCTCAGGAACGATTCGCTTACCCGCAGACACCCTCCATGACTGCTCCCTGCTAGGCGGTCCTAGGCTGATCAGTGTTGACCATCGCGTGGCCAGAACGTGGCTAACAAGTCGAGCCGGGGCACTGCCAAATTGGCCATGGGTGCTAATAACAAAAGGAGGAGCTGTCCTCTGCCTCCGACCACCCTGTGTTCTCCCATCATACAGCACTGGCATCCTCCTCCTCGCTAGCACCATGGCTCCTTCCAAGAAGGAAACGTCGATTGACCTCTGCCAGCGGGTAACCACCCAGGGCAACACCATCTCGATCCGCATGCTGGAGTACCTGAGCACGGCGAAACATCCCGTTCATGGCTTCCAGAACCTGGCGAATGAGTTTCTGGAGCTCAGCCGCCTCGTCTGGTCCATCGAAGCCGGCCTCACAGAAGCACAGCACAAGCGCAACATCTTCCCCTCCGATGTTACGTCGGAGCTCGACAAACGCTTTCGGCAGATCAATGACGAATTCATCGTGGTCAACCAGATGATGCACAAGTTCCTCGACAACGAGAACAAGAAAGGTGGCTTCGGTAAGGCATTCCGCATGATGTTTGCCGATACCGATGTCGACAAGGTGCGCGCCACCTTGAGCAGGAGTCGCGATGCTCTGCGGATGAGTTCTGCCATGTTTCGCTGGAGTCTTGGAGACGCAAAGGCAGACTCTGCCATGAGCATTGGCTACACCGGACTGGCAGCTGCGCTCGAGCGGTTGAACCCAGCCAAATCCAACATCCTTCCACCTATGCAACCTCCGCCTTCTCAAGCGCCACCAGAGCCACCGCGGAAGCAATCTCCAAACAATCAAGCGGTTCCTTTGGACCAGTCTCATCTGGAAAAAGGACACTTGGACCGCTCACCAATGGATCGTAGTCTCACCATTGATCGTTTCTCTCCTCTCGATCGTGCCACGGCGCATTCTGACAGACAGTCTGATCGCCGGCCCGCTTCGCCCATCCGGGAACACCCTTCCGCACACGACCTCAGGGACCTTCGAAGAGACGACCACCGTGGACTGTCCGCGAGTATCGTCGATCTGCACAACAATTGGCGAGCGCCGAGCGTACATTCAGGCGAGTCCACGCATTCGATTCGTGACACTGTCTACATCAACAACCACAGCATGCACAACAGCAACAGCAACAGCAACAATGGAGACTATCACAGCGTACCAAGCTATGGCGAACACTCCTCGGACGAACCCTCACGAACTCGGAATTACGACTCCCGAACGTACGTAGACGATGAGTTGAGCAGTCTCGCCCTGAACGATCGTTTCTCAGTCGACGCACCCTATCGGAAGACCGAGTCTGCCGCGTCGCCACACTGGACACCTAGGCAGCACAACGGTTCGATGCAGGCCGGTGGAAAGGCGGCTCTAGTGGATGCTGTACAACAAAAGCGACCCAGAGTTCTGGAGCAGCTACTTGAGGGTGGCGCTCGTGCGGATTCGAGAGTTGAGGCCGGTATGCTGAGGACCGCAGTGCAGAATCGTGATGCTGAAAGCATCGCCTTACTTCTCCGTCATGGCGCCAACGCCAACGGCACAGACAATGCTGGCTACACACCCCTCTTCGCTGCCACACAGATGTCCTTCTACGATGCCGCAAAGATGCTGCTCAAGGCTGGAGCCGACCCCAACCTTGGCGCCGGTCCCGAAGCAGAGACGCCTTTTTGTTTGGCCGCCTGTGAGAACCGAGTGGACCTTGTACAACTATATCTTACGCACGGCGGCGACGCCAACTTCATCATGGAGAACGGCAACACCACACTAGTCCAGTGCATGAACAAGACCGTGTCACCCAAGCTCGTCGAACTCATCTTGAAAGCCGGCGCGGATGCCAACGCGAAGAGCGGCGAGGGAGCAACTGCGCTTTTCCAAGCTATAACAGCCAACCGCATAGACCTCATGACCGTCCTTTTAGATAACGGCGCCAGTCCCAATCTCCCTGCACCCAAGCACCCGCTGTGGCCGTCGACGTACAAACCCAAGGCTCTTCAGTTAATGCTATCGCGAGGCGCAGACACCAAGAAGACCCCGGGTATTATGGAGCTCGCATCCAGCTTGAAGAAACTGGAATCTATAAAGATCCTTCTCGAAGCCGGCGTTTCCCCTAACGTTCGCAAAGATGGCGTGTACACACCTCTCTGCTCAGCCATCCGCGATAACAGCGCCGACATTGTTACCTATCTTCTGGAACACGGCGCAGACCCCAACCTCAACGCAGCCGAGTACCCGACTTTCAAATGCATCACACATTCACGCGTACATTTCCTTCCCCAGCTTGTAGCCGCTGGCGCAGACCTGCGCTCACCAAAGGGTATCATTGAATGCGCCGTTGCCCACAACAACAGAGAGGCACTTGTTTATTTACTCGACCAAGGCGTAAGTCCCAACGACCGCAGCCCTGAAGGCAGCACACCTCTCACCACCGCTATCCGAGACGACCGTGTGGACCTCGTGGATCTACTCCTCTCGAAGGGTGCGGACCCTGCCGTTCGTGGATCAGACTGGCCTCTCTGCATGGCCGTCAAGCAACCCGCCATCCTCAAGAAGCTCCTTGTCGCAACCCCCAACCCACGAGCCTTCCGCGGAGTTGTCGAAATGGCCGTCGTGGCCAACCAAATCGACAGCATCAAGATGCTGCTTGCGGCTGGTGTCAGCGTCGAGGACAAGAACTGTGGTGTATTCTCGCCCCTTACTACAGCGATTCGCGAACGTCACAAGCCTATCGTAAGGTATTTGCTAGACGAAGCAAACGCCGACCCCAACTCACCTGGCGAACATCTTCCCCTAGTCAAGGCCCTCCGACGACTTCTCCCCGGCGACACAGAGGTTCTCCAGATGCTTCTCACTCGCGGCGCAGACATCAATAAGATGCACCGTGGGTGGAACGCCGTTCTCCAAGCCGTCGAGAACGGAGATGCAGACATCCTCCGCCTCATGATCGAAAAGGGTGGCTCCGTGGATCTTCAAGCACTCGATGAAAGCGGACGTCCAGTTATCGATATTGTGACGGAGAGGGGATGGGAAGAAGGCCTTGCCCTACTGTTTCCCAATGCTCAAAAGCAACCTGGACGGCAGTAGGTATGCACTTGCCGCGTGCGTCCTCCAGCACAAGTCTCACGCTGACCAAGTGTTAGTCGCAGTCTCAGTTTATCAAGCTGGCGCTGGATCACAGACTCGATCCAGAAAGATGGGGAGGTAGGTGTTGGTGGAAGAGACCGAAGTAGGGACAGGAGTGACTGCGGCAGTGAGAGTAGTGGAACGTTACCCGAAAGTTCCGAGATCACGCTGGCACGGAAGGAGGCGAGACAGTCACGTGTTCTGTCATAAGAGCAGGAGTAATGGTAATGCATCTGGTCGGTGGTGCTGCTACTTAATTGGTCTGGTGCAGGCGTCTTTTTAGTATTTCACGAGATACACGTTTCCTTTGTCCAGCGATCGATTTACTGTATACGTACGCAGGACTTGACTCTTTTCTTTGCATATAATTTCGATGTACCTGTAGAAGATTGTACAAGTAGTGTTTAGAAGCCATTTCGTCATTTGATAGTCTTCTCGGTATTGAGTACTTAATGATTGCTGTTCTAGCCTTCTCATACGAATATCGAAGCTCAATTCACAGTGAAGAAGCTCGGCGTGCCGATCATATCATCGCATTGGCTTTGAGAATCCCACTTCAATTTCCGTCCAAGGTCATCCCTGCCTCCTTCACACCATTCCCGGACACACGGCCACAGACCTGACGGGTTCCCGCAACTTCCACACCCGCCTTGCATCCCACTAAAAGGCATCGTCAATTGCGGGACCAGGGATTGCATTGCGTTATCGTTCATTGAGGCTCACCAAGATTTGCCGTGCTTGTGATCACAACACTAATTACAATAGTAGGATCGCGTAGTAGTGTACCAAAATTTTGTTCGCGTTTGGGCCATCATTGGGACGGTGCTGGGAGTAGCCAGGGGCAACTGCGGGAAGTCGTGCTTCGGAGCTTTACAGAAGCGGTTAGACAGCGGGAAGGGTTCATCTTCAGTGGTAGCGAGTCGAACGCTAACAAAAACCATCACCTCGGGACTTCGTACGTTCTGTCTAGTGATTTATGCTAATCGGAAAAAGGGCAAGCATGTGAAACCATCAATTTACTGGGCAGCGGAACTTCCCAGCATCGCGACAAAAGTTGCCCGTGCCGTTGGGTAGTCAATGCACGGATCGCCCAGGAGCGACACCGCTGTGGCGTTCATGTGGGTCCAAATCGACGACATGCTGCTGTGCACATTCACCATCGCGCAGGATCACTTGCAGGGACTCATATACAATATCGAACGCCGATCAGTGATGTGCAGGAATCTCATATCCGTGCACTCCCGCCTGGCATGTCATCGCTTATCTGGGTCTACATTCAATATGCGTAAGTGATATTGTTGCTGATATTGAGCCTAATCCCACGAATCGTTGAAGAGACAGATGACGCAAAGAATGACACTTGAGCATTGGTCAATGTTATTGCCTTTGACAGTGTAATGGATACGCACGAGTATAAATTCCTTACGCATCGGATGCATACTCTTGACATGACCAGCTAGTCGCTGTGAACACTCGATCATGTCCGGCCTCCTCAAGAATGTGAATCGCATGAACTAGGAGCATACAATGTGATTTCTTCTTTCGAGCGCTCGCGAGGATTTAGCTTCGTCTCGTTGGATTTCGAGAAAAGACCAACGAATAGCAGCCGGTCCTATTCGCGCGGTGGACATCTTGTACATCACTACTTCTCAACGGTGTACCTAGGCTTAAATTGGAACTGCCAGACACCTTGTAGTATGATTCGCAACGACTTTTATCTATAGGTCCATCGAGTGTCTCATTCATAACCTCAGAAGTCACCCCCGACCTGGAACACCTCGAGCGTTATCCGACTGAGCATGTTCGAATGCATGCTGGGATCTGACACTGTCCGAAGCTCAATAATGTCTTTACTACGCAGACTCATCCTTCCATGAGACATCGATCGACAGCTTCTTCCTCGGACGGAACGCGCAACGAACGGCACGTAAATATGAGAAAAAGTTCCTTGATCGCAGCTGCTTCCAGCGAGTACCATTTTGAGCGCATCGATAACGGCATTGATTAGGTTTGGATGTTTCTTTTACAACAATGTCATTACACGAATAAGAGTTGGTATCAGGATTCACAGTAGGCCCTGTTGGACCGGAAAAGGCGGTAACGTAAGGGATGCGCGGATATCCAAAGTCGCAAGCAAACCATCTGCCTAAAAAGAACACAGAAAAGAAATGTTCGCTCAAGAAACTAACGTCGCGATTTCTCCATCAACGTGTCCTACCCAGCACAACATCTACATCCTCCCAGTCGGCAATTCGTTGACCGCACCGTTGTTCGCCGAGTACTGCGGCACTGGGCTCGTCGGGCCACTCTCACTGTTGATATAGTACGGATTCGCATTCACTGTAGCTGCAGGTGTCTTCTCTGGCACGTAGGCGCCCGTCGACATGTGTGGGTTATATCCCATCGGTGGTGGCTGTTGCTGCTGCTGATCCTGTTGATAATAAACTGGCGGTACGTAGGTCCCGGGAGGTGGCTGTTGTTGATATTGTGCGGGAGTGTTTGGAGCGGCAGCCGCGCTACGCTTCTTCTTTCGGAGGAGGAGTATTACAGCCACAACGGCGAGAGCAATGACGGCGACGCCACCTACTACGCCACCAACGATAGGTCCGACTGGGGTAGATTTTTTCTCCGAAGCCGTAACGGGAGGTGGAGTTGGTTCGGGAGTGGGTGTGGTGATGGGAGTTGCTGTAGGAGTTCGGATAGAAGGTGTTGTGGTAGTCGAGTCTTCTGTGGTAGTTGAATCTTCTGTGGTGGTTGATTCGTCCGTAGTAGTGGAACTATCGCTGGTAGATGAATCGCCTGTATCGAAATTGAGTCAAACATTCACATTTTCGACCTCGCATATAGGTAGAGACTGACCGCTTTCTGTAGTTACTGCATATATGTCCCACCCATCCAGCGTGGAAGAGTCGCACCAATAGTTCGTCATCCCCGCGAAGTCCGAGAGATCTGTGTACGAGACATCGTAGCTGCACGTCAAGCCACTCGAGGTACCGCTGCAAAGTTACCAACATCAGCTTCTTTCTCTGATTTTGTATAATGCCAAATACATACCAGTATGTCGAGCTGCTCGCATACACTGCGTACTCGCTATTGCACGAAAAGAATTCGCACGGGCTGGCTGTGTTACAGATCCTGTACAGATCCGACGATGTGGCCAAGATCGCGTCTTCCAGATTGTATGTAACGGTACCCCCTTCAATCGCGTTAGTCCATGGCTTATCACTTTTTCAGCGCGCAAGACATACACAACGTTGATCCACCGCTATAGCCGGTCGATCGATACCCAGCAGTAGTCACGACTCTCTTCACTAAAGGCGCCGGTGTGATCGTAGCAGCTGGCGCCGAGAGAACGGCGGCTGAAGCGAAATGGCTCATGGCCATCAATAGAAGGGCTTGAAACATGTTGACGAGATCTCTTCCTCTCAAGCAATGTCAAAATGGCGAGGAAGTGGAAATAGGTCCAAGCTGGACGAAAGAGGGGGCCGACATAAATAAATACCTATCCGTATCGCGACTGCTGCGTCCCGCACCCCCATGCTAGTCGGCCCTATGGCGGTCGCCAAGGAATAGGGTCGAGAGGCTGAGTCGTAGTACAGTTGTAATTGATGGAGGAAAATGAGCCACACTTGTACTCGGGCTGTACTAGAACGGGTGGACTGCTTGAGCGCATATGATCTGGTACCTTCCCGTTAGAGATATTCTTTCCGAGAGCGACTCTATTTCTGTGTTGAACGATTGTTTGCTATGGGAATTGTTCAAGGAGGTTGAGCAACCACCTCAGCCGCACGGCGCGACACAAGAAAGTAAATAAACAGTCCACCAATCACCAAGCTGCACATGAGCATGCCGAATACGAAAGTCCAGATCCGTCGGCAGCTAGCGTGTGCTGCTCGAGTCGGGTAGAGATGCTTATCCAAGTAAATATATTAATCTTCCCGTTCAGCAACCTTAAACATACGTCCGACGCATCGAGCTCGCATATAAGATTAATCTCTTACCATATCCGAACGACTCTCCAAGAGATCGTGACATTATCGGAGAGGTAGCAGAAACAATTGTGAGCGAACCCCTCACTTCAGCTGAACTGCATTAAATATGGTGGCGTAATTTCGCGAATGCGCATTCGCTTATTCTCAACCCTCATAGGCTGCGATGCTTCCAGCCTCCTCGATGCTCCACCCAACACGGACACGACTGCAAGCCGTCAATTGCCGCAACCTGTTGTGGAACTAGACCAACGCATTTCGACCAGAATGTACACCGGTCGGCACTGCATAGCCGTGCCGCAAACGCATCTACATCCACCTCAAAGTTTTGCGTTCATCGCATAGTTTCCTACACTTCCTCAAAGCAGTCAACGACGGTGGAGTAGAGAGCACCGTTCCTCATGGCCTCGTACACTGCCGATATCATCGCTCCCATAGAGCGATACTTGTACCGATTGTTGAATTGACTCGTCCCATCATCCCACTCCGCCTTGCTGAGATAGTCGCTCCCAAAAAAAGGAACCTCCAACGTTCTTCTAACATACGTATACATCCTCCTGCTTGCCTTGCCCAGAATGGGTGTGGCATCTGGGTTGCCCAAGTATCTCGCTCTTACGGTAAGATACGTTGCGCTCACCTCGTTCACACAGTCATAATTCCATTGCTGCACGGCTTCGAGCGATTGCTGCGTGGTGGGTACTTCGCGTAAGAGGCGCGTTTGCAGGTAGTCCATCGCGGACTCGAAGCGCGCGCGGGAGTCGAGCTGCGTTGTGCGGTTGATTTGCTCCGAAAGGTGCACCCAAAGGTCGTACGCTATTTCAGCACCGCCGCCCTCACTGCTGGGGGTTATCTCCTCCACGCACTCGCTCAGGCAACGCCGTGTCAGGATTTTGAACTTTGGCGCTAGCGCGTAGAGAAATTGTATATGGAGCGCGCGGAGGTCGAGAGCTTGGCATAGAGCGACGAGATGTGCGGCGACCAGCTGCGTGAGCACGTCTACAGCTGTGAGAGTGTAGCGGCCTGACAGCAGAGCGAGCGAGTTGATCCCTTGATACCCCGTTTCGGCGAATTGAACATGTGAGCTGACTGGGTTTGACAGAAAACCAAGTTCTGATTGTAGGCCTGCGATGAGAATGTCTGTGCCTTTGAAGGTGCCCGACTGGCTGGGCTCATCAATGACTAGGTTGGGAGGAAGACCTTTGTTCGATGCCGGGTTGATGAGCTCAGTGCACTGTGCGAAGTGGATTTGCCCGAGACTTTGGCATGCTTGCCGGACCTTTTCCATGGCGGATGCTATGGATTTGGCCTGGAAGTTCCCGCCATGTAGCATCTTTCCGGAATAGTCTATTATGGGGCTATCGGTTGCGGAGTTGATTTCTATGCAGACCTGAGAATGCGCAAGTTGGAGGTCTTCCAGCACTGGGCCAATCCACTGTGGCGCCGTACGACAAGCGTATCGATCTGAGCGTGCGAGGAACTCCTTCGACTGGACATCGGTGACTGTGAGTTTTGAGCCAAGGATGAAGCTGCGTAGGTTGTTCGCACACTCGGTCTGTCCAGGATGTGGCTTAAGCTCTGAAATGAGTGGGTGGAAAGATTCTTCCGATGTACAGAGGGCTTCGGCACTCATTGCGGTCTAAATATTGGACAACATGGTCAGCAAAGTTCTTTGGGGCGACCGACAGGGCCATTCTTGAGACTTAGGGAAGTGCTCCCTAGCATTACCTACCAACACCTGAGCCAGGGCTGCGAGACACATTGCTTCGTGCAGCGCGAGAGAAGCAATACCGGCCGATGGTGCTGTACTGGCAAAGATGGCCATTCCTTCTTTTGCGCGGATCTCCAGGGGCTCGATCTCAGCGTAGTTTAGTGCTTCATCGCCCGGCACCAGCTTGCGACCTCCTTGTATTCGGTCTCCTACCCAGGCTTGCGTCGCAGGCTTTCCTTGCAGAACACCACCAATGTACGAGAGAGGGCAGAGATCACCGGCTCCAGAGATGCTCGCACGAAGCGGAAGCCTAGGGATGACGTCTAGATTTAGAAGCTGGGTGAACTTCTCGAGCAAGACTGGTCTCACGCCCGAGGTTTCGTAGGCCAGGGTGTTTGCTCGGATAATCATTGTCGCTCTGACCCAGGACTCAGGCATCGACGTCGATTCAACTGGGTCGCTCAAAGGGATTGCCGATGAGAACATTCTCAGTGCGTGGGCGTTGGAAAAATCGGTCTCGCCGGACAGGATACCGAAGTGGCTGTCGCGAAGCAATGCCCGCTGGATATGCTCCATGGCGGCTGGTTGTACATGGACGCCTTGAGATGGTGTACCGCCCCAGCTAGTATGCCTGCCTGTGATGGTTGTTAGTACCTGCTTCTTGTTCCGCCTGATCAAGCACACCATACATACCGGCGACTGTCTCACCATCTCTCAACACGCCATAGATCTTCTCAGTATGCTGGCGCATAATCTCAACTGTCCTCTCGCCAAGGCCTACATCCTGTCCATACCTGTTGCTATGTAAGCTAGATGCAGGCACATTCGATCACGTGAAAACATACCTTGCACATGCAACGACCGCCGCCAGGCTAAGGTTCTGTCCATCAATGGTAACCTCCTCGTCCTGATTCCTCAACATACTTTGCAGGTCTCGCCAATGCGATACGAGCGCTCGGCTGAACTCCCCGGCGGCCATCTGAACAACGGTTCCGCACCTAGCCTACCTACGGAGAACTCGAAGTCGATACCGTATCGATACCAGGAGTGCGCAGAAGTTCGGCGCTGAGCGGTGCACAGTGGCTGTTCAAAAGGGTGCGCTCCGCCTGCCTCACCGACTCGAGTTCCGGTTTGCGGCGTCACGAGCTGTCTCGGTATAGGTACCCTGGTCAGTTCTCGCGCACCATTGCCGCACGACAGATTTTTCTGGAAGACGTCTTCTACTGGAGAAGCTGAATGCATCGGGGATATGCGTGCGCCTAGCCTCTTTATTGGTAAGCTGTTGGAAATGCCTACTTGGCTGGCCAATGAGTGGGTGCGCAATAGTGCTTGAAGATAGCGGAGACATCTCGATGTCTGTGGGCGCGATTTACCCGGCTTACGGCGGATAGAATGCGGTTAGAACCAACAGTGAGGCTTACAAGCAGGACAGGAAGGTCAGTTACATTGGGTATCGTAGAATACTTTTGCTTTCCAGATCGATGTGGAAATGTCCCATGCAGAACAGATCGACTTGGTCATTGCTCATCTCTTCCCACAACGTCGGTGAGCGGGATGGATCGGGATTGCATCATCTTGAAGCATGGAGGAACGGGGCGGGGTTCGAGCTCAAGTCCCATGCAAGTCACAAGCTCTACAGGTGGCGCTATTTGCAGATCTACACTCTGACTGCATGCCGAAACCTGAGTCTGGGCTTAAGAATACACTTTCCCGAGCTCTCCCCTCCACACATTTATTTGACCACTAGCTTGACGCACTTCCGAATCTTCGTCATTTCTACCATTTCCAATCAATGATTTCGCCATTGGTCCCGTCAACGCATTCTCGTCGTACCGCTTTCATCCCTCTTGCGCCTTTTGTGGTCGGTATGACACCGCTACCTTCCAAACCACAGAGTCGGTACGTTTGGGCTACTAGGGACCGAGGGTTCACGATCTTGAGAGGAACCACATTTCTTAGTATTCTTTCCCTCTTGACTCTGAAATGCGCTTTTAGCGTCGCGCCCGGAAGTGCCGAGGTAGCACCTCCGCTTGTCTTTTCATCCGAGAGGATGAGCTGTGCCCATGAACCGCCAATGGCACAGTTTCTAGATCACTACGACTATCGTAACATTGCATAGCTGCTCCGGTTTACTAAAGACTGTTCGCTGATCAAAAGTCGCCATCAGCATCCATGATTTTCATATAGCGACTACCACTCGACATGGAATGCGGTACCAATGTAGAATCTTAATCCTCAATGTGAAATGGCATATTGCCCATAGCAGACGCTAGCACATCTTGTTGCGTAGACTCCGTTATGTACAGAATGAGTGCACTTGAGCACCTTTCGCGCAACAAAGCTGTGAAGGAGCTATGACATTTCTAGCAAGTGCTGCAAGTGCTCTTTGAACAGAAACACTAACGCGTTTGTCATGAATCTTCGTGTGCTTTTCGATATCAGCACGGCGTCCCGTTCGAACGTACTTAGCTGATTTTAGGTAGATCTTAAGTACGCTGACGCAAGGAATTGGCTAGATTCTTTCAGTCGCGACACAGCAAATGTCGTCCTTGCTGGCGTTCTTGATCACAGGGTAGGACTTGCACGATTAATCAACTAGTTTAGAAGTGGAATGATATGTTATAAAAAGGCTAAAGTAGATTCTCGAAAATATAACAATATCTTCTATAACCAGTCCACTTTGAAGAGGAGAAACTCGATAACACCGTTGCCTGCCCATTCATGCGATTCTTATCTTTAGGCCTCGGCCGTACTACAAAGAAGATACATTACTACCTTATCCCAAAATGCAAAGGTAAGACTCACATCTTACAATAAACCAATCGTCACATCGCCCTTCACTCGCGCGTAAATCTCAACCTACGACTTACATCAGCCCGATTGTAACATCACCCTTAACTCTGGCATAGATTTCTACCTCGACTTCCAGATCTAGCTCGATCTTGATCTTCAAGCTGCTGTCTTTCTCGCCGACCTTCGGGGGCCGGTCTGCAATGCGGGACTGATGCACGGGTACCATGCGGCGACCGCCGCTCCGTCGCGGGGGCGCAATGGGCTCTGGGGCGTCGAATGGGTCGTCTTCGTCGTCGTCGTCGTCTTGTTGTGGTCGCTGGGCTTTTTGGAGTTGGCCTTGGCTTTCCTGGCCGCCGTCTTGGCCGATCTTCTTCGGCTTCTTGCGCGCGGCGGTGGGTGTGCCTGAGTTTGCGTTGTCGTTGGGATAGTCTGTGGC
>Ga0247803_1000724_pt1 | contig 17536 bp, 16 predicted proteins | sample UWRJL014104B1_FD_180928 | JGI IMG/M metagenome (GOLD analysis project Ga0247803, IMG submission 180928) | Plant litter microbial communities from Arlington Agricultural Research Station in Wisconsin, United States - UWRJ-L014-104B-1 | ecosystem: Environmental > Terrestrial > Plant litter >...
CGCCGGGGTCACTATGGTTTGTAAGGGAACCCAAGCCACTTGTTATATTTACAATCCTTGGTTCATCTGATCTTTTTAAAAGCTCAAGGAAATGCTGTGTTACCCGGATTACGCCAAAGAAGTTTGTTTCATAAACTGAACGTAAATTATCAATCGCAATTTCAGACGCATTCTGCGGAGCTGTGCCGCCAATCCCCGCATTGTTTATCAATACGTCCAGGCTGGAAATTTTGTCCTCTAATTCCAGTTTTGCCCTTTGAACAGATCGCTCGTCTGTTACGTCCAGCTCAATGAGATCAACGGAATGCAGTCCTAATTCCTGCAGTTGATCCACCGCTTTTTGCCCGTTTACTTTATCCCGGCTTCCTAAGTAAACCTGGTAACCAAGTTGTGCCAGTCGTTTTGCTGTTGCAAAGCCAACTCCTTTATTTGCTCCTGTAATTAACGCTATCTTTTTTGCTGTCATGATTTTATTATTTATCTATCACAAAGTTAGATGCGTTGCATTTATATCGTTTTGTTCAAACGTCATGAATTGCTTTGTTCAAACGTCCGATACGATAATCTGATCGCCACTTACTCTGCAGTCCAGCATAGTGACTGATGTTACACAATTCCGCCATTCGCATATATTAATTGGCCATTGATCCATTCCCCATTTTCCGAACACAGGATGGCAATTATATTGGCAATATCTGCTGGTTTGCCCAAGCGGCCGTAAGGTGTTATTGCGGCTGCCCCTTGCAGTTGTTCTGCTGTTCCTTTACTTCTCAGCAGATCTGTGTCAACGGCACCAGGGGCAATTGCATTGACTGAGATACGTCGGCCGGCGAGCTCTTTGGCTAAAACTCCGGAAAACATTTCTTGGGCAGCTTTGGTTGCGGCGTATGCGCCGGTATCTGCAGGCTTCATTTGGATGATGCTGGAACTTAAACTAATGATACGTCCTCCATCACGGGTGCGGCGGGCGGCTTCCCGCAGTACGTTGAAACTTCCTTTGATATTAGTCGCTATCATCCGGTCGAACGCGTCATCGGCCATATCTTTAAACGGATCAGTGTTCATGATTCCTGCGTTGCTGATCACCACATCCACACCGCCAAACGCTTCCTGATTGGCATCAAAAAGAGCTTTGACTGCTTTTGGATCCGCCACGTCTCCCTGGCGATAAATAGCACGTCCGCCGGCCGACTTAATCTCTTGTGCGATGCGGGCTGCCATATCTTTATTAGTAAGGTAGTTTATCGTCACTGCGTATCCATCCAGTGCCAGCCGGCGGGCTGTAGCAGCACCGATCCCACGGGATGATCCGGTAATAATAGCCACCCGTACGGCACCCGGGCCTTTACCTGGTTCATTTTGGGAAGTTTTGTTTTGGTTCAATCCGATCGCACTGGCCAATGGTATGGCGGCGGCGGTGGTCGCGAGCGTCAAAAATGTTCGACGGGAGGTGTTGTCCTTTAAATTCATATTTTCTGATATTTATCTCTGTAAAGTTCAGCAGTTATCAGAAAGCGCAGGTAGCCAAAAGTCGCTATGTTGTAGTCAAAAGGGGAATTTTTGTTTTTATAAGATCGGTTTTCAGAAATGTTTATTCGTTCCAAGTCAGTAGAAAAGAACAAAGCTGATATCCTGCAAAAGCCAATGACCAAAACTTATGAATTATCTTCAGCCAATGAAAAGCTTTCCTATTCTCATGCTTTTTAGGAAAAAATGATAATCTTAAAATTGGAAGTATTCGATTTTACATCAGTCTGCAATCTTATTTCAGCCGCTTATTCTAATAAAGAATTTTGCAGACAAGGAATGATGAATGTGATATCTGTGTGGTGATGTACACTTCCAATATTTTCATATCAAATATTAGTGACGGATTTTGCAGATTCTACTGGCTTGGAATTGAAAGGAAGCTAATTTGTTGCGATGGCTGATTATATTGTTATTGTTTATTTGTCACCGACCCAAAACTGATTACTAACAAGATGGTTATAAGTTTCCTCAAAAGGAACAATCAATTAAAGGACTTTCTAAACTCTAATGGTGATAAACTTGTCTTTGTTTTGAATAAAGTGCTAAAAGACTGCGGATGCCCAAAACCTAATTTATAAGCGATTTCACTGATCGACAAACTCGTAGCGGAAAGTTTTTCTTTCGCCATTTCTATAAGCTTGTTATGGATATGCTGCTGGGTGTTTTGTCCGGTAAGAGAACGTAAAAGGTCGCTCAGGTAAGTAGGGGAAAGATTAAGCATTTTTGACAGATAAAGAACAGTAGGTATTCCCTGTTTAAGTGATTTGTTTTCAAAATAATCCTCAAGAATCTGCTCCATCCTTTGATATATATCATTGCTTATTGGATTCCGCGTAACGAACTGCCGTTTATAAAAGCGGTTTGCATAATTAAGCATCAGTTCGATCTGTGCAATCACAACATCTTGGCTAAACTCATCAATTCTGCTATTCAATTCTTCCTCAATGATGCCAAAGATCGACATAATTGTTTTTTTCTCTCGATCAGACAAATGCAGTGCTTCATTGGCGGAATACGAAAAGAATCCATAAGTCTTAATTTTTTTGGCCAGGGGGTGATTGAGAAAGAAATCTGGGTGAATGAGCAGCGTATATGGAGACCTATCCTTAACATTAAATTCATCCACACTCCCGATGACTTGGTTTGGAGCCGCAAAAAGCAAGCCGCCTTCGGCAAAATCATATTGGGACTGCCCATACCGTAACCTGGTGGTGTGCTCTGTTTTATACGAAATCTTATAAAAACTTAACACGTGTGGATTGGGGAGTATATGCAATTTGTTCAGGAGAATCGCGCTGGTATCGCCATCAATCAGACTAATCAATGGATGCACAGGCATCGGTAGACCAAATGCCCTATGCACATCAGATAAAGATTTCATTTGGCGATGGTTAGTTCCTTTCTCTTTCACGCTACAAGTTACAAAATTATGTTCTTTGACATAACGATTAATTTATTTGATTTTCTTTAGGATTTTATGATCACTTGGGTAGCAATAGTACCGTAAGATAATTACCTGAGTATTGAGGATCCCTCATTTGGCTGGATAGCAATAAGCTTTTTAGTATCGTCCCATAATTTTAATGCCCTTTGTTCGTCATAAGACAATGTGGAAGAACGCCTTTCTATTAATTTAAAATCGTTGGATTGAAAATATTTCCCCGAACCGTTCAAAAAGTCAGGGTCAACAGCAACATTCGCAAGCGATTTTCCAGAAAAAACTTTATCTCCCATTGTTACTCCACTTCGTTTCATGACCCAATGAATAAATGCAGTGCTTGTAAGCCATCGCACCGGCTTTGGCATATTCCTTAAAAAGGATGTTCCTGAAGTGGCACCAGGGTCATAGGCTATGGACGCAATAGAAGAATTTGCCTTTTTTAATCTTCTATCCAATTCATACGCATAAAGCATTATACATAATTTTGAAGTTGCATATAACTTGCCGGCGGAAATGGGCTTTGAGCCATCTCTACCAGTGTGAGCAAGTCCAATTACATCATATTCTGCCGCCACTCCCATCATTTTTCCGTCTGCTGTATCAGGGTCGTGTGTGCCACTTGCTGTAAAAACAATTCTTCCATTATTTGCTATGCTATCAATAAGCAATTCTACCAATAGAGTGTGTCCTAAATAGTTAGTTGCAATAGTTTCTTCGTAACCATCAGTAGAATAAGATACAGCTCCGTTTAGGCGAATACCAGCATTGCAAATGATAGCTTGCAGCGAATCGATTTCTCCATTTGCAATCATTTTAAGACATTGTGCAGCACCTGTCCTTACAGATATTAAAGACGATGTGTCCATTGCAACCACACTTATTTTTACATTATAGGAATTTCGTAATTCTTTTGCGAAAATTTCCATTCGTTCAGGGTTACGCCCTGCCAGAATTAAATTATAATGATATGTTGATGCAAGAAGTTTGGAACACTCAATTCCTATTCCGCTGTGTCCGCCAGTAATTAAAATTGTAGGCATAATAATTCGATTAAATTTCTCTTAAAAAGTTCTATACCTATAATGATATAGATGTAAAATTCGCTATAGCTAGCCAACAAAGTATAAGCTAATCGAGGTAATACGTAGGCGAAATAAGAATAAAGCCGGATAATCTCCAAGGAAATACTATCGCTGTGTATCTTAATACTGTTGAATTGGATTTTTAGTACAGAAACCAGCCGGTTTTTGCGTTAGGCTTTTTAAGCCAATTAGTTAAACGTTTGCCGGAATTCCATTGGCGTTAATGTTGTTTTCGCCTTGAATAATTTATTGAAAGACTGTGAATACTCGAACCCAAGTCGATATGCGATCTCGCTCACCGAATGTTCGGTACCGCTCAATAGATCTTTTGCTTGTTCAATTATTTTTTCATGTATTAACTGCTGCGTTGTTTGCCCTGTAAGCTGCTTCAAACAGTCACTTAAATACTTAGGGGATAAATTTAAACGCTCTGCCAGAATTGTCGCTGAAGGGATTCCATTATTTTCATTATTCCGAAAACTTTTATTTAATATTTCTTCAAATTTGATGAGCAAGTCACTGTGTTTGACTTTACGCGTTATAAATTGCCTGTTATAATAGCGGTTGAAAAACGATAGTAGGACATCGGTCAGCGCGATGATCAGCTCCTGGCTAAAATTATCGATCGGCCGATGATATTCCTTCTCAATTTGTTCAAAGATTTTTTCTATTTCATGTTCTTCTTCTTCTGAAAGGATCAGGGCCTCGTCGATTGCGTAATCGAAAAATCCGTAATTTTTTATCTTCTGATTCAAAGGGAAGGCCCTCAAAAAGTCCGGGTGTATAGACATGAGCCAGCCGGATCTGGCAAAAGAAAAATCCTTATCGATGATGCTAACCTGGTTTGGCGCAAAACACGATATGACACCCTCATCAAAATCGAACATATTTTGTCCGTACTGCATTTTACAAGGGCATTCTGTTTTGAGCGTGATCTGATAGTAGTCTGCAATGATCTTTAATCGCTGATCGCTTGTTATTTGCGAAAGATCTTCGAAACGTATGATGCTGAACAAGGGATGTTTCGGCTTAGCTACACCGATCATCCCATGTAACTGGGAAACAGTTTTAAGATGTATGGTTTGGGTGACATTTTTCATTTGGTTGCTCCTCTATCAAATCTACATTATCTGCCAGATTTTTTCCGATACATTTTGGCAAAACTTCGGGCAATGAAAGAATCTGGAACAAGTGCTGTCAGGTTTGCAGCCAAACGGTTTAACTTACCCGATACCATGGCATGTTTTCCATTATCAAGTGCAGTAAGCATTTCATTAGCCACTTCTTCAGGTGTTTGAGAAGACGAATTATTGTAATCAGCGTTTAAAGCGATAGCTATATCATTTTCTATACCAGCCGCTTTATTAAAATTAGATTTTGTAAGTCCAGGGCTAAATAATAATATGTGGATGCCATAAGGCTCACACTCCTGCGTCATTGCTTGAGTGAATGAACGGACAAACGCCTTGCTTGCTGCGTATGTTGCCATATAAGGAATGGGAATGAAAGAGGCTAACGAAGCGACATTAATTACTGTACCACTTCTACGTCCCCGCATCTGCGGCAGGAAATAATGGGTCAGTGCCACTAATGAAGATATATTCAGTTGAAGCAAGTCAAGTTCTGATCGCAGATTTAGCTTTGAAAATTCGCCGCCGGAGCCGACGCCCGCATTATTAATGAGCATATCAATTTGGATACCTAGTCTTTGGGTCTCTTTAAAAACAAGAGATGCAGCATCAGGGCTGGCCAGGTCAATTGCTATAAACCGTGCTTTTATACCATATTCGCTTGATAATGCTGCGCATTTATCTTTAAGTTTTTCCGCACTTCGCGCAACAAGCAGGAGGTCATATTTTCTTTCCGCCAGTTTGGTGGCAATAGCTTCTCCTATTCCTCCCGATGCTCCAGTGATCAATATTGTTTTCATGTCTACATTTTTAGTTATGGTACAAAACTGCGTAAGTTCAATAATAAAAATGTATCTGGATGTCGCAATTTTGTGTCCATAAGTCGGTTCAGATGGCAAGTGCTTATATAGCGCGAAATCTAATACAGGAAGCCGAAGGACGTAGTAGTTATAAATTCTTGTCTTTTCACATTATGCGGTGTAAAGACCGCAGCAGAAAAGTATGTTTAGTGATCTCTTTATGCTTTAGCAATGCAAGCGCTTGCTCTGTTCTTCAGGAACAAGCGCTATATGCATCGCGAAATTTGATAAGATCAGTTCAGACATGTACCAGGATAATTAGAACTCGGTTCTTCGGGTCATGATCAGTTTTAGATCCTCCAGCGCAGCTTCACGAAGCGGTCCGGCAATGGTGCGATACTCCTCACTCAAAGCCATAGACTTAAAAGCCTCGGCGCTGGGATATTCGACCATTGCAATAGCATCCCAAACTTCGCCTTCAGCCGCAACGATATTACCTAAAACTTCTGTCACTAAGGCGACCTTAACACCTTCTATACCCAGTTGCTTGATAACCCGGTTAAAGGCAGGGACATATTCTTCAAAATATATGCGCTTATCTCTGAACTTCAACATGTTCAGCATCAGTATAGGGCCTTCGCCTTCTTCGATATTGGGAAATTTGATCATTGTATAAAAGTTAGATGTTAAAAAAAAAACGACGTTCTCTTTCATTCCATGCACTCGTGTAAGTGAGAATTGCCTCTTCGATGTTCTTAATGTTTTCCATAGCACAAAGGTCGCTGTCAATCGCCGGAAAAAAGTTCAACTGGTTGAAGGTTTTCATTTTTTTCATCGTCTAAATCTCTATTAGGATGTAGCCCGTCATACCCATGGCGGAGACCGTGTCTTTAGCTTAAGTTCCAGCATCATTCAAATGAAAAGTTTCGCCGCTACCAAAGTCGCCATGGCATGTATGCCAGGTTTTGGCTGAAGAGTTCGGCGAGAGCCGCATCTCGGTTAATGCCATAGCAAGTTGCTGTGGACACAAATATGCTTAGGACCATTTCTCAATTATTCTCCGAGAAAGGAAAACGGTTGAATGGCAAATTTATTTAGGCTAATGGCGGGTTCGTAGGAGAATACCATGAACACCTCCTTACTATACTCGAATCAAAACGATTCGGAGCACGCTTGATACAACTATACGAGCCTCAAGGGGTAGGCGAAACGGCCTTTCCACTACAACATTGTGACTTTTGGCTACACCTGCTTGCCGGCTAGTTATGAACTTCGCAATTATAAAAACATTAATATGCAAAATGGAACTAAAAATTGGACAGCATCTCAAATCCCTCAAAGGAACAGTGGTTTGGCTGTAATTACCGGTAGTACAGAAGGTATTGGATACGAAGATGCATTAGCATTATCATCCTCTGGATGGAGTGTGATAATGATGGGGCGTAACGCGCAAAAAGGGGCCGAGTCAATTGCTAAGATTCATCAGATTAACCGGAACGCAAAAATAAGTTTCGAAAAAATAGACCTTGCAGATCTATCTTCGATCGAAGCCTTTGCTTCGCGAATGATTTCAAAAGGGCAAGCCATCGATCTTCTAATAAATAACGCTGGTGTAATGACACCACCAAAACGACTTGAAACTGTCGATGGCTTTGAGTTACAGTTCGGCACAAACCATATCGGTCACTTTGCATTGACGGCACAACTTCTTCCACTATTATGTAAATCACCAGGTGCTCGCGTTGTTACTGTTTCAAGTATAGCAAATCGGGAGGGAATAATCAATTTTGATGACCTTCAGTCAAAATCTTTTTATGCTCCAGGGAAAGCATACAGTCAGGCAAAACTTGCAAACTTGATGTTTTCTTTGGAACTGCAGCGACAAAGTGAAAAGCAAGGTTGGGGTATTGTGAGTATAGCTGCTCATCCAGGTGTCTCCCGAACAAATCTACTTATTACCGGAGCAGGGCGATGGAGTGCCGCAGGAATAGCGAGAACTTTTCTTCCGTTTATGTTCCAGCCATCTGCAAAGGGAGCCTTGCCAACATTATATGCAGCCACTTCTCCGGACGCTAAAGGAGGTTTGTACTACGGACCAAACAAAATGATGGAGACCCGGGGATTTCCAGCTATCGCAAAAATACCTGTACAAGCAGAAGATGTAAATGTCTCTTTAAGATTATGGGAGGTATCGCAAGAGTTAGCTAAGGTGGAATTTTAGCACCGTTGTGGTTGTGCTTTGATCCTGTAGTGCTAGAAAAACACTGTATATCAGTAACAGAATAGGCAATACCATCACATTGTTGGTGGATGGCTCCTACATAAACAAATACCCTATTGCTTTTACTATTAAATAACATTTTACAATAAACAAGATGAATACGATTCAAAACAATGACAAGTTACCAATGGGTTTAACGATATTGTCAAACGCATTGCCACCGGTAGGATTTTATCTGTATTACAGATTTAGAAAAGCATTTCCTAAAAAAGCACGAACGGCTCTTATTAATGCAATTTTAGGCATACCAATTGGGTTGATTGGCGGTTATTTGTTACAAACTTACGTTCTGAAATAATATGATAAAGAACATTATTTCATTAATCTTACTGATTGTTTCGGTAGGCTTGAGTTTAAGTCACGGTTGGGGTTCCTTGAATTACAAGAAAAACCCTGAATCATTGAAAATGATGTCACAATTGGGTTTAGCGGAATGGACAATGCCTGTATTTGGTATTTCTGCGATATTGGTTGGCATACTGCTGCTGCTACCCAAAACATTTTTCATCGGCAATCTGCTCAATGCCTTGTCGGTTGTATTCATAATGGCATTTGCATTACGGGCAGGAAACTATGGTATAGCCTTGATAGAAATTCCGTTTGTAGCTATACCTTTGCTTTTGATCTGGTTGAAATACCCGTTTCAAAATTAAAGATAAATAGATAAACAAGAGGAAGCTTTTCATATCAACTATTGCGGTGGCTTCAATTTTACAGGTAGCAAGATCCAAGTAATACCTTCGTAGGACGTAGCAGGTGTGGATTCAGGTGTCGAGAAAAACAACGTAATGCGGCGTTAAAGTGGTTTAAACCAGGTAAAATCATTTTCTTTAGACTGTTTATAATTTTAACCACAGACGAAAGTATAGCAAAGTCTAAATCATTAAAACCGACGACCGCGCCTGGTTGCATGAATAGACAACGTATCGCCACGGCTGTCGATTTAGGAAATATATTTTAGTAAATTACCTTTAGTAACATGAAAAATAAAAAACCACATAGGATAAATAGCATTACGGAGCTGCACAAGCTTGGCGGCTATGACAAACCGCAGCATCCGCTTATTAGTATTTTAAATCTGGAAGGTTTAGCCAACAGTACCGATATCACAACCGTAATATTTGATTTCTACGTGGTGTCTATGAAACGGGGTTGTAACAAACTCTTTTATGGCCAACAGAAATATGATTTTGACGAAGGAATGTTAGGTTTTCTTGCTCCGGGGCAAATACTGCGTGGCGAAGACAATGGTTTACCACATAATTTAAGCGGCTGGATGTTATTTATCCATCCGGACTTTTTATGGAATACCTCACTGGCAAAAAAAATAAAGCGGTACGAATATTTTGGTTACAATACTAATGAAGCTTTGTTTCTCTCGGACAAAGAAGAAACTGTCATCAACGGAATTATAGATAATATTAGAAGCGAGTATAGCTCCAACATTGACAAGTTTAGCCAGGATATTATTATTTCCAGCCTTGAAACACTATTGAATTACGCAGAACGCTTCTATGAACGCCAGTTCATTACCCGCAAAATAACCAACCACAATATCCTGAACCGTCTGGAGGACGTACTGGGGGAGCGTATCAATAGCGAAGACCTGCTTTTAAAGGGATTGCCCAGTGTTCATGATATTGCCGATATCCTGAATATATCATCCAAGTATTTAAGCAGTTTACTAAAGCAGCTTACCGGCCAGACCACCCAGCAGTTGATTCATGAAAAACTGATCGAAAAGGCAAAAGAAAAGCTATCGACCTCAGAATTATCTGTTAGTGAAATTGCATACCAACTCGGATTTGAACATCCCCAGTCATTTAATAAGCTATTTAAAAGCAAGACCAATCAAAGTCCTTTAGATTTTCGGCAATCGTTTAATTAAACAACATGTATATCCAGCTCTCATAAAGGCTTGAAGAATTGAATTTATACTAATAATTATTACGTTTTTAATAAAAGCAACAAACAGTTTTAACCAATTGTTACCTAAGAAGCAGGTAACAATGAGTAATAAACTTCTAAAAGAAACGTACAGTCCCATGGACTTTCGAGATTATATTCCATGGGTTACCACACATGGGTAAAACGGTAGCCCCTACCGTGCTTGGTGCACCGAACTTGAATTGAATCACGACGCACCAAGTTTTGCAATTAACCCTCCTGAAAGAAACCCCTATCAGCAGCAGGGGCTTGCTGTCGTTTTTGTTTTGCGAGCTATGCTTATTTATTTTCCAACTTTACTTTGAATGTTTGCAGGATAGCGTTCGCCTACAATTTTTATTTCAGCTAATGCAGAATTTATTTTGCTTAGTTCGTCATTGCTTAGCGAAATATTAATTCCAGCAATGTTTTCTCGTAAACGGTTCTGTTTTGATGTTCCTGGAATTGGAACAATGAATGGCTTTTGAGCCAACAACCAACCTAATGAAATTTGTGCAGGTGTGGCATTTGTGTCTTTTGCAATAGAAATAACTAAATCAACTAATGCTTGATTGGCTTCTCGGTTTTCTTGATTGAAACGTGGCGACATACTTCTTCCATCTGATTTATCAAATTTCGTTCCTGCATTTATTGTTCCTGTCAAAAAGCCTTTGCCTAACGGACTGAAAGGCACGAAGCCAATTCCTAACTCTTCCAATGTTGGAATGATTTCGTTTTCGGGTTCACGATAAAACATCGAGTATTCACTCTGTAAAGCTGTTACTGGTAAAGTTGCGTGAGCCCTGCGAATAGTTTCACCATTCGCTTCCGAAAGCCCAAAATGCTTTACTTTGCCCTGTTGCATTAGGTCTTTTACAGCTCCTGCAACTTCTTCAATTGGGACATTAGGGTCAGGTCTGTGTTGATAAAACAAATCAATATAATCTGTTCTTAGTTTTTTCAACGAAACCTCTGCAAGTGCTTTTATGCTTTCGGGACGACTGTCTAAGCCTAACTTGAAGTTACCGTCTTTAAAACCGAATTTTGTAGCAATTATGACGTCTTTGCGAATTGGTTCCAGTGCTTCTCCGATGAGTTCTTCATTATTTGCATAAGCTTGCGCAGTATCAAAAAATGTGATGCCACTTTCAAATGCCGAACGCAATAGCATGATGTTTTCTCCCTTTGTAGGTGCGTTGGGGAAACTCAATCCCATACAACCGAAACCTAATGCCGATACTTCTAGTCCGCTGTTTCCTAATTTTCTAGTTTTCATTTTCTTATTTATGATTGTAAAACAAAGGTCAGCTTTGAAAATAGCAAAGTATTTGTCATATGGCAAAAAGTGATTTTATCGTATTTTTTTTCTTATTCTGCTCAAAGATGATTGCGTAATTCCCAAATAAGAAGCAATGAATGACAAAGGCACACGATTTGCCAATGTAGGAAAGTTTTCAATAAAGTCAAGATACCGTGTGGTTGCATCCTGGGAAACCAATTCACTCCTTCTTGCAATTTTTTCCCGGTGATATTTTGCGGTTATTTTTTGAAGAATAATGTCCCACCCGATAATTGTTTCAGCAATTTCCTTCCAATCCTTTTTTGAAAAAACAATTAATCTACAATCGGTAACGGCTGATAAGTATTCAGAAGGCGTATATACTTCATCAATGCTGTTACCAGATAGAATCAAATGATTTTCGTCCAAGAAGTATCTTGTAATTTCTTCACCTTTGTTATTGTAGTAAAAAACGCGAATAATACCGTGTATAAGAAACCCTATCTGCTTTACTATTTTTCCTGCTTCCCAATAATATTCGTCCTTGCGAAGTTCTAATAAGTTTGCTTTGCCTATAATTAGATCAGTTTGTTGTTTGTTCAAATCAGCGAATTTTAAAACGTATTCTATAAATTTCTCCATTTAGCAAAGTTATTACTCTTGATTTGATAGTTATTTGTCATTTGGCAAAATATACAGTCTGTTGAATGTATGTGTGGATGCCATTTTATTCGCCTGCATAGTTTTCAATTACTGTCTCAAATATGACGTTAGGTGCGCGCATATCATCTGCAACCACACGATGCAGTTTGTGATTTCACAATGAAAGGGGGGATTCTGGTCATTTAAATGAAAATTTGCATATCGCCGGTGATTTTATCAGGGAAGGCCTTTACTTTTTCGACCTTCTGATCGTAGTCGGCCACATAATTTACGATTTCATTAAAAGTCTCATTATCAAAAATCGTGTATTTTATATCAGCCAGTAGAAAAAACAATTCAGCATTTTCAGGGGAAAGATAAGGGCTCGATTTTCGAAGTTTATAATAAGGTGTCATAATCGTTTTTCGAAGCATTCCTCTCTTTGACCAGATGAGGACTTTATCAGTCTTGTCCAGTATATTTTTAATGTGTCCATAGTTTATGGGGTCGGTCAGGTAAGATTATAATGAAAGGCTTGGCTAAAAAGTGATCAAATTTTGTCAGCCACTAATGTATTTATTCCGAAAATTATCCCTTCTAGTGAATTGAAATCATATTTATCATGTGAACTTTATTTAGCAGTTTCCCTATCATTTGAATCCAAAATAACGACCAAATTTATTTGCTGCAGAACTCAAGTTATGCTTTTGGACCTTTCAATAAATAGAGTCTGGACCTTTCAAGATAACTGTTAACGTCCAAATAACTGATTTTTGCTTAATCAATAATTTTTAAAAATGGAAAAGAAAGAAACAGTTCTCGTGACTGGTGGAACAGGCTTTGTTGCCATGCAAATTATTTTGCAATTACTACAGATAGGTTACCGCGTAAGAACTACTGTGCGTAACCTTAAACATACTAATAAAGTGTTGAGCGCTCTTAGCAAAAGTGGTATAAAGGCTTTTGGTGATCTCTCGTTCATTGAAACCGAGCTGACTAGTGACGATAATTGGTTTGAAGCGATGGACGGTTGCAAATTTGCGCTTAGTGTAGCATCACCAGTATTCTTTGAGATACCAAAAGATGAGAATGAGGCCATCCGACCAGCGGTAGAAGGAATTTTAAGAGTGCTGAAATTTGCGCAACTGGCAGGTGTAAAACGGGTAGTGATGACCTCTAACTTCGGCGCAGTTGGCTTTAGCCAAACAGATAGACATAGGGAAACCACGGAGTCTGACTGGACTGATACTAAGACAAAAGGATTGTCCATATATGAAAAATCAAAAACACTGGCAGAGATGGCGGCATGGGATTTTATAAAGAATAGTAAAGGCGTATTGGAATTCGCCACTATTAATCCGGTAGCTATTTTAGGTCCGTCTTTGGACAACCACATCTCCGGAAGTTTCCATTTACTTCAGCATTTACTGGATGGCTCGATGAAAGCTATTCCAAAAATTCACTTGAATGTTGTAGACGTAAGAGATGTAGCCGATTTGCATATTCGAGCTATGGCTAGCCCGAAAGCCAACGGTCAGCGGTTTATAGCTTCCGCAGATGGTCATATTTCAATGCCAGAAATTGCTAGGTTACTAAAGATTAAATATCCCAAGGTATCACAAAAGGTTTCTTTAATAAGCCTTCCCAACTGGGTGTTAAGATTTGCATCCCTTTTTAATGGTAAAGCTAAGGAGGGTTTATTACTGATGAAAATGAACCGCAACGTGAGCAATACGAAAGCAAAACAGTTCCTGAATTGGAAACCAATCGCAACAAAGGAGCAAACGATTCTTTCGGCTATGGAGAGTATTATCAAATATAAACTGAACGATAATAACTAACCTAATAAGAAATGATAATAAGAATAATTAGCGGTATCTTGATTCTGTTTTCTGTCTATATAGGTGTAAGCCATGGTTCCCGAGTCTTTAGTAAACCTACAGAAAGCTATCTTGAGATGATGAATAAATTAGGAATTACCGACATTTTACGCATTGCAATAGGAGTATGGTCTATCGTATCAGCCGTATTAATATTATATCCGCCAACTTTTTTTATCGGTAACTTATCAAGAGCTTCTTTATTGGTGGCCATGATGGCATTGGCTTTAAAAGTCGGGAATTATAAATTTGCTTTGATAGAAGTTCCCTTTTTAGCTTTACCTTTATTATTGATTTATCTGGGACATCCTTTTGGAAAAGAATCCGTTTAAGAATAAAGACTGCAAATGCGTGAGTTAGGGAAACAGACTGATACCAATATTTTAAAGGAGCAGTTCGTTCCGGACCATGTTTTCTTGTATATCATTAAGGGGTCCCTTCGCTTTTTCGATGGAAATAAGAGTCAGACATTTAAAGCTGGTGAATGCGGTATTGCAAGAAAAAACTCACTTGCTAAATTTGAATTGTTGGGTAGCGAAAAAGAGTTTCAACCAATCGTATTCTGCTTTGATGCGCCTTTTCTTCAGGCATTTCAACTTAAGCATCAAATAATAAACTCAGCTGCGAAGAACACTGATAGCATCATTAAGATTAGAAGGACTGGTTTGATGAACAAATTCATCCGCTCATTGCAACCTTATCAAAAAGGGTTTATGCAATTGGACGAAGCATTTGAAGATTTGAAATACGAAGAACTTTTGATTATACTGCTGAAGAATAATCCGGAGCTATCATGTCTTTTATTTGAATTTGGTATGCCCGAAAAGATAAATTTGGAAGCGTTCATGAACCTCAACTATACTTTTAATGTCAACCTAAAAAGGTTTGCATTCCTGACAGGTCGTAGCCTATCTGCTTTTAAAAGGGATTTCAAACAAATCTTCAATGAGACACCAGGCCATTGGTTGATTAAAAAAAGATTGGGGGAAGCCTATTTTCATTTAGCTGAAAAGAATTTAAGACCATCAGACATTTATCTCGATCTGGGATTTGAAAGTCTTTCGCACTTCTGCGTTGCCTTTAAAAAACAATATGGATTTACTCCCTCAGAACTAATTAAACAAAATCTTTAGGTAGTTTTCATTATGACTGTAGCTTAATGAGTTTTTGTGAGCTACCCAAAAACGAAAGTTTAAGTATAATATTAAATTTGTCCAGTATTAACGGTTAATAAAGCGTTACCATGCTTACATTGATACAACTGTTATATATTGATTATTACACAATACTGCAAAGATGGTATGGCTTTTCTATAAGCTACAGATAGCAGCATAATAGAATTCTATTTAATAGTTATTGTTAGCTAAATCTGTCACAAAATGGAATAGTATAGGATTCAAAATCAAAGCTTTCAGAAGTCAGTTTAGTGGAGAAAGAAATATCGAATTTCTTATGCTTAAAAAGATTGCTCCACAAGTTTTGGTCTTGATCCCCCTTATGCCCTTAATGATTCGATAATAACCAAAAAAACCTCTAAACTTTGACATTTAAAGGTTTTTTGCTGGATTTTGACAATCTAATAAGTCGGGGTGGCAGGATGCTTAACCCAACTCTTAAAATATTGATTGTTAATTATATATCAAATAGAAATCAATTTAGGGAGCCTAATAGGGCACATATTATTAAATACGCATTGCCTTAGTTTAACATCACCGATGACCTTTTTTTATCGTTAATTATCAATGAACTATATACGAATATAGTATTTTTCCTTTCAACAGCAAACTTCTGAAGATCATTTATATTCAGATTAAAATGTGTTAGTTTAGGATCAAGGAATTCCAGATAAGTGATCGTAACTTAATTTCTTTTATCAGGTCATTTCATTGGTTGTTTTAAGCTTTCAGGATATTAATTAACGCCAAATACCCTTCCTTTTCAATTGCATAGCTTGAAAGAAATGGCAATGGTAAGTCCATCTCCCTTAAATATGGAGTCAGCATATCTTCTTCAGTAACAAAGTAAGATTGCACTTCATAGCCGGTGACATCTATGCCATATTTTTCAGTTATTTGGTGAAGATTGTTTTTAAGCCACTCATCTCTTTCCATGTGCTTGTCTATCCAACCCTTTTTCTCGGGACTACCAAATAATTTCCCTGATTCTTCCACCATTTCACGGATATTTCTACTGGGAGCCATCGCTTTACATTCCAAGCTGGAAACGCGTTTCAATTGTTGATCGATGATTAGTACGTCAATATCCCCAATTAGTTTAACATTTTTCAGTTCATGTTCATTTTTAGGCCCTATGAATTGATCGGTAACTACAAATAAATCTGTTGAATCAATTGCATCAACAACTTTCTTTACCAATGCGTCGCCTCTTATCTGAGCGAATTCACCTAAAACTTTTTTAACTGCTTTTTCTCCTTTTAAAACCCTAAATCTATCCAATTGACATTGTTCAGCAAGATAAATTCTACTAGAAAGCATCTGCCTTGCTCCCCAATATGCAGTTTTAACTCCTTTTTCTTCAACAATTAATAAGGGGCGTCGCATCCAAGATAACAACCTATTAAATCTCCATGGTTGAATATCAACATCCTGATATTCTGCGGGAATTATATTTACATCCCCTCGATAATTAAGCGATAGGAATGAAATTGCGTGATCAAACTCATCCTTATCAAACTTAAATGACCCTTGATTAATTTTACTATAAAGATCCTCAAATGGTAAACATGCAAAATCCTGCGGCTGGGAAAAACCAATGACGGCAAGGCTGTCAATAAATTCACAAATTCTAGTGAAAGTTATACCATAGTCTGTTTTAAATGCATCATCCAAGTTATCTGGAATTGGTTGTCCTTCAACTTTGCTATTCTGCGGAAATACCTGGTTAAAGGTTCCGACAGCATCCACCACGTTTTCAGAGGTCTTCGATTTATGGTAAGGATCGAATACATCATTGTGAATTTTCTTATCAGTACCGATTCTTTCCGATTTTAATATTCCAATCCTAGTGTCGAAAAGATTAAAATAAATGTGGTCACTGGTAGAACCCCAAGCAATAATTTGATCCATTATTCCTATCAATTCATCTACTGAGGTTATGGAAAGAGGGGCAGTACCGTAATATGGCTCAGCGGTTATATGCTCAATAATTCCTCTGATTGCTACTGTCGTTCTACTTAGTCTGCCCATACTTTCTTCTAAATCTTCTGCCTGCTGGTCTTCCGAAACAAAGCACGCTATTCTGGTCGGCGTGTGAATTCTGATTTCTTCTCTTTTATGAATCAGACTTTCGTGTTTACCGATTAATATCTTAAGCAGGTCAGGAGTATTATACATTTTCAGCTTCTCCCGCAACATATTCAATAAAACCTCCGTCGCTATTTTATTCGCAAACACCTGACGTTCCTCTTTAGTGCCGATTTCTCCCACTGGTGGGCATGCTTCGCCAAGAGCTGGAACAATTTGATCTAAGACATTACTGACATCATATTCTTGCACATATCTGTGTTCCTGTAGGTTTCTTGGATC
>Ga0247803_1000725_pt1 | contig 17530 bp, 10 predicted proteins | sample UWRJL014104B1_FD_180928 | JGI IMG/M metagenome (GOLD analysis project Ga0247803, IMG submission 180928) | Plant litter microbial communities from Arlington Agricultural Research Station in Wisconsin, United States - UWRJ-L014-104B-1 | ecosystem: Environmental > Terrestrial > Plant litter >...
ATCTACCACAATGATCTCCTGATTGGCATTGTAATCTTGCATTCTCCATTCCAATTCTGTTTTGGCAACTTTACCGGTTTTTAAAACCTCAACCACTGCACGATGGTTACCTAAAGAATCGGGATTCCAGGAATTATGGCCATTAATATAGTGCTGCTGTGCAAATACAGAACTGCAGGTGGTACATAAGCATATAAAAAGTGCTTGTTTAATCGTTTTAATAAGGTTGCAAGCCATATGATGAGGTTGGTTATACGGGTTGATTTTAGATCATTATTTAAAACAAACGTAATCAATAAACTTAGTAAAAGATTGCGCAAACGTTTGATCGGAAATAAGAATATTACACTGTTTTATTTGTTAATTTGCGTTAACAAATGAGCTCCTATTTCAATAAGTTAAAGTATGTATTGCCAACGTACTTATTAGTCGTTTTTATCACCGTTACAGGGCTTGCACTAATCAGATGGCTTTTCTTTATTCAATTTCCTGTGATGGATACGAAAGAAAGTGTATGGGAAATATGGATACCTTGTGTGTTTCCATGGATACCAATCACAATCTGGTTAAGACCAAAATTCAGACTATTAAAATTTAAAAAAGACAATGATAAAAGAAGGATCTTTTTCCAAGTGATTTCATGGTTAATGCTGGCAGCAATGTTGTTTTTTTCTCAAACTTATTTAACAACAGCAACAGGAAAGCTCGAGACTTTGCGGAATATTACAGTTGTTGGAGAAAAACCGCCTGTCCGTTATTATAAATTAAATGAATTTGATGTAGGAGCTGATTATGGAGCTAGTTATGCAGACGTAAGTACAATAGATAAAAATAATAAGACCTTGCAGTTTGATTTATTTTTTGTGGCACCAATTACTTCTGTTAAGAATGAAAAAATCGGAGCAATTCCAAAATACTGGTATGGTGTTAAATTTCGTAGGAGAATAAGCAATCGTTTTAGTAAGGAATCTAAGGAGGAATATTATAATGAATTTTATAAAGAGTGTGTTGTTAAAATGAACAAATATGATTTTCATGCTTTAGATCATTTTGAACGGTTACCTAAATCAGATGACAACGCCTTTTTCTTAAAAGCAGTTGAACTTAGAATTAAACAAACTGCAGATCGGTCATTTACCATTTTGAAACCTATTTTCTCCTCTTATGAAAGCCGGAATGGACACAAATTGGTCTGGATTTTCGGTTCTTTTGGAATTGGTATGGCTGTGTTATTGTTTTTATTAATATGGCCGGAATGTAATTACATAGAAATAAAACGACAATTGTCTGGGAAAAAGCGAAAACCTGATGAACTGGATAGGTTGTTTAGTTATATGATACCTAAAAACGGACATTTTATGACTGCATTACTAATAGATTTTAATCTATTGTTTTTCCTGATTATTGTACTTTCTGGTAATGATATTTTTTCACCTGATGATGCAGAATTGCTTGAATGGGGTGCAAGCAGGCGTACCGAAGTTATCAACGGTGAATGGTGGCGATTATTTACAGGTATGTTTTTACAGGCCAAAATAGTGCATCTATTATTGAATTTGTACGGTCTGGTAATTGCTGCGGTATGGGTTGAACCTATTTTAGGTAGAAAAAAATATATTGCGGTCTATCTATTATCAGGGTTATGTGCTGGCTTCATCAACATCATGTGGTACGACGATTTAATCAGTATGGGTGCTTCGGGTGCAGTGTTCGGGGTATATGGCGCATTATTCGGCCTCATGATTGCCAAGCTGATCGTAATTAAAGTGAAAAACATGATGGCGGTCCAAATTGGGATCTATTTAGCCATTAGTTTATTATGGGCGGTAACAGGTGGTATCGACATTGTTTCCCAATTCGGCGGATTGCTCTTTGGAGCCCTGATAGGTTTGATATTATATAAATTGGAAGGACTCAATAAAAAAGGAGAAAGGCAACGGGCAAATCAACAAGCTGCGTCCTAAAATCAAAAATTCAATAATTATTTTATGTACCACGCAATAATCTCTTAAATCAAGCGTCTTTATATACGAGAGCGTTAATTAGATAAGCGGGAATGGTCGATTGATTATTCCCGCTTTCTTTTTGCTTTGTCTTCAGCTAATTTGTATGTAATTGTTGCATACCTGGAATTGAACAGCTACAAATGGCAAAATGAAACCGTTTAACGGTTAATATACTGGATCAGATCCTTCTTATACATCGGCCCGATTGGTACAAAAGATTGATTACTCAAAATTAGATTGCTCTGTACAATCCGTTCCACATATGTTTTATTAATAATATAAGAACGGTGCGCTTGTAAAAAAAGATCCGGGTTTAGCTGTTCCAAAATTCCTTTCATAGTTTGGTAAACCAGATAAGATTGTTCTGCAGTATTGATCTTTATATAATCTTTAGAACCTTCAATATAAATAATGTCCTGCTGTTTAAGGTTTAGCATTCCTTGTTTATCTTTAATCAGCAAATAATTAGCCGTGTCTTGTGCAGGTGGAGACTTACGTTCTGCTTTTTGAACAGCTTTAATGAAACGCTCGTAAGAAAACGGTTTTAATAGATAATCGATAGCATCGAGCTCAAATCCCTCAAAAGCATACTGTTTGTAAGCCGTAGTAAAGATGGTTTGTGGTGCATTTTCAAGTGCTTTCAGAAATTGGATACCGTTAACTAATGGCATTTCAATATCCAGAAATAGAAGATCCACTTGATGTTTGCCCAAATACTCAAAAGCCTCTACAGCATTTCGGAAGGCGGCCAGAAGTGATAATCCAGGAGTTTCGTTAATATAATGTTCCAGCACTTGGTGCGCGAAAGGTTCATCATCAATTATTATACACTTCATTATAGATTTATTATCACTTCCGCAATATATTGATTGTTAATTTCATTGATAATCAGTTCGTATTTATCCGGATAATACAGATCGAGTCTTTTTCGGATGTTTACCAAACCAATACCTCCAGGTTTCTTTTTTAGTCCGGGTGGAGCTGGATCAAGCTTGTCATTTTTAATAGTAAATGTGAGTTTGTTACCTGATACATTTAATACAGCCTCTACACCAGCTTTGTCTTCCAGTTTATGTCGCCCATGTTTAAAACTGTTCTCTACTAATGGTAAAAATAATAAAGGCGGGATTCTTATGGTTCCTTTGATGACGGGTGTTTGCAAAGTAATAGCTGCCTTGGGGAATTTTTTCTGTTCCAATTCAAAGTAACCTTTTAAAAAATTTGTTTCATCATCCAGTGTTACTTCCTCCTGGTCACAATCATATAATATGTATTGCATCATTTGAGAGAGTAATAAGATAAACCGGGGTGTTTCTTTAGACCCTGTTAAGCTCATGCCATATAAGCTATTTAAAGTGTTAAACAAAAAATGAGGCTGCAGCTGTGTTTTAAGCATTGTAAGCTGTAACTGCAGATGGTCGGTCTCAATTTTATGTCGCTGCACTTCATTTTGATAAGAGAACCTGGCTAGTGCAATACAGAAAAATGCAATGAAATCCGTCAGTATTAAATCGAGCTCCCAATAACCTGTAGAATTCAAGAAAAACTGATTTACCGTTTCTCCTGCTGTTAATTTTGCGCCTAACCAGCTCATTGCAAAATTAGTATAGGGAACTACCAGTATAAAGCAGACCAGGGTTACAATCACCATGAGCAGATATCTTTTGCGCTGCATTAAAGCTGGTATTGCCCAGCGGTAATAAGGTATCAATATCAGGGTAGAACAAATGCTATAAACGCAGATTTCCAGGTAAGGTAAATTGTTGTTAAATATTCTTGGCAGTGCTGCTTTCTGCAAGTAAAAGGAATATTTATACAGACTTACATATAAGAACCAGATGATGGCTTCAAATACAAGAGGGAAAGTAAAGACGGGTTTCTTAATCACAAAGCTAAAGTCGTATAAATTATTTATTGCAAGGTATGCTGTACGACTAAACCTCTGTTTTGCACGATGAAACTTCAGGTGCGGTTTTCGTAGTTCAGGTTAGTCTTTTAGTCGAATATAAGATAATTGACCCTGTTTTTTTGAATTGATTTGCGGTATCAAATAAATAAATTATGAAGAAACTTACTCAATTATCAACCTTGCTGCTCCTTTTTATTGCTTTTACTGCTCATGCACAAAATATTAAAATTAAAGGTTTGATCTATTCCCCCACTCTGGAACCCATACAAGATGTTACTCTTATTTTGAAAGGAACTGCCGGTAAACAACTACAAAGCATAACCAACCAGGCGGGTAAATATGAATTTGTCCCTATAAAAAAAGAAGCGGTTTATTCTTTAAAAATCACACACTTGGGTTACACTACTGTGGATACTGTGATTACTGTGGCCTATAATGATACTGCAAGTGTAATCCGGCTTAAACCCATACACCTTACTCTTGAAGCCAATCAGATGAATATGGTTACCATCGAAGCGAAAAAGAAAGTGATTGAAATACGCGGAAATAAGGTACTGTTCAATGTAGCGCAAAGCCCTATTGCTTCTGGAAAGACGCTTTATGATGCAATTAAACAAATGCCAGGTGTATTTGAGCAAAACAATGCACTTGCTTATCAGGGGAAAAAGATTGCCATTTACATTGACGGCCGACAAAATTATTTAAGTGGGGAAGAGCTTAAGACCTACTTGCAGAGTCAGCCTGCAAATACTGTAGATCAAATTGAAATATTAGCCAATCCTTCAGCAAAATATGATGCACAAGGAGGAAGTGTAATGAATATTAAGTCTATAGTAAATAAAAATTATGGGACCAACGGTAGTTTGGTGTTGGGCAGCGGATTAGGGAAACACTTGCAAAATAATGAGGGAATTAACCTGAATTACAGAACTAAAGGGGTTAATGTTTATGGAAGCTATAACCATTCTTACATCAAAAAGTATAATAACACCTTTTCGGATAGGGTGCAGGCGGTGGATTTAAATGTTATCAGCGATGAGAAAAGTACCCGGGCCACGGATGGTCATTCTGTAAAGGCCGGGATAGATTGGGACCTTAATAAAAACAATACGATAGGTTTTTTATTAAAAGGAACTTTAATGAATATCAATCGTGAATGGAAAAATTCTACTTTATTGGATTATGCTGGTAACCGGGCAGACTCTACCTCCTATGTAAATACCAAAGGAACAGGTAAATATACTATACCGTCTTTTAATGTTTTTTATAAATCTATACTAGACACTTCAAAAAGAGCTTTAACCTTTAATCTGGATTATTTTAAATATGATAAATCATCACAAAATAATTATACCACCACTTTCTTTGATGCGCAGCAAACCGAATACGAACAAGCGCTTTTACTCCGGGATAATTCTCCTACAGTAAACCAGGTTTATGCGTTTGCGGCAGATTATGTTAATCCGCTAAAAAACGGAAGCGTAGAGGCAGGGATAAAAACTTATTTTACCAAGACAGATAATAATACCTTATGGGAAACGAATGCTAACCAAGAATGGATTTATGATGCCACCAGGAGCAACCATTTTATCTATAAAGAGTTGATTAGCGCGGCTTATTTAAATTATAATGGCACTTTTAAGAAAGTTACCGTTACAGGCGGGTTAAGGTATGAGCTGACAAACACAAAGGGTGAGCTTAAAACCGGTGATACAACAACGAACCGTAATTATTCAAATTTGTTTCCTGCCGTCAATATCGCTTACAATGCCAATGAAAACAACGCCTTTGGCGTAAGCTACCGTAAAAGTATCCAGCGTTTCGGTTTTGATGTGGTTAATCCTTTCATTCTGTATAAAAACCAATATGCCTATTATCAGGGGAACCCGAATATCAGACCAGAGATCAGCCATAATTTTGATATTAGTTATACGTACAAAAGTTCTTTATCATTTAAACTAAATTACACTAAAGCTAATGATGCCTTGGCACCAGTTTACTTTAATGGGGCAGACAATGTGTTGATTTCATCACAGGATAATTTGAGCAACAGCAGTACGTTTTATTTTTCTAATGATTACTATACTTCTATAAAAGGTGTCTGGGATATATCCCTCTCTAATATGGTGGGTTTTATCAAGTTTAACCAACTGGTTGACGGTAAAAATATATTAAATAATAGTAATTGGGTGTACCAGGCAACCATGTCTAATAGTTTTAATATGGGGAAAGGCTGGAGTTCAGAAGTTTTTGTAATGTACCTTTCACCGTTTTCACAGGGGATCTATAAAACAAAAAGCCTATTTGAATTAGACTTGGGTGTGAGCAAATCCATCCTAAAGAAGAAAGCAAATATCAGGTTCTCTGTTGATGATATTTTTAACACCTATACCCAGCGCTATACTGTAGATTATCAAGGGGTAAATGCCTATTATAATCAGAAGAGTGAAAGCCGTTTTTTTAACTTGTCTTTCTCTTATAAATTCGGAAGTTCGAGTGTGAAGAGCAGCAAAACACGTAAAATAAATGCAGATGAGATCAGAAGCAGAATGAATTAATAACAATATCTTTAATTGGAGACAAATAAATTGAAGATAATACTATTGATCAAATGAAAGAATCATCGCCAAGAAGAAACTTTATTAAGTCGGCCGTCTTAACTGGTTTTGCTACAGTAATTGCGCCAGCAATTGGCTTGGCTAACGAACGGCAGCCAGAAAGCATTATTCGTGAAGAGAAAAACCTTGTTTTTCTCTTTCAAGGGGATTCGATCACAGATGGAAAGCGTGGAAGAACGGAAGATTTAAACTATATCATGGGGCATGGTTATGTATTTGGTGTATCCAGCAGGATTGGTGCAGATTTTCCTGAAGCGGGATTTAAGTTTTATAACCGCGGCATTAGCGGAAACAAATTGTCTGATCTTGATAAACGCTGGCAGACAGACACAATGGATCTGAAACCTGATGTGCTTAGTATACTGATTGGCATAAATGACGTGGCTGCGGTTACAGAGAACGAAGCCGAAATCGGGGATGCAACACAATTTGAAGTTGTTCTGCGCAAGCTGTTACAACAGGTTAAGACCGCTAATCCAACTGTTCTACTAGTTTTAGGGATTCCATTCGTATATCCGGTTGGGAAACGGAAAGAAAACTGGCCCTTGTGGCAAAATGAAACCTTACAGCGCGCAGCAAAAGTCCGTAAGCTTGCTGCAGAGTTTAATGCCGTTATTGTTGACTATCCATTGGTATTTGAGCGTGCAATGAACAAAGCTACTCCGGATTACTGGGTGTGGGATGGGATCCATCCTACGATTTTTGGTCATGAACTGATGGCAAGGGAATGGATTGAGCAGGTAAGCACACGGTTAAAGTTTTTGAAATTTTATAAATAACATTCCCTTTTTATTTTGCTGACAATTATAAGGTGAAAAATATCTTTGTTGCCTCACCTGCGAATATTGAAGATTTCTTACTTCTCCAATTTAACAAAATTCTATTATTAATAATAGAAATATAGGCAGAGACTTCAAAAGAAGCCCCTGCTATAGCATTGGTGTGTGTATATGTTTGACTAGTTGTAGTTAACCTGGAATGTTCCAACAGGGAACGGACTTGTAGTTGCTGGTGGTTCTACTAATAAGCCACGGAAAATTATTGAAGCAGTTTTGTAACGCGTATTATTGTAATTTACTACAGCGGTACCTAATGTGGCTGTATTAGCCGCATTCCTGATTTCAAAAGTTATTCCAGCTGGAGTTGCTGGAGTTGTAGGCGCAGCATATTTTTTGAACTCTGAAATTCCTTTATAAGGTAAAGCCGTTACCTCATTTGTAGTAGCCGCTGCAATTCTTATGTTAACATTACCGCTATTTGGTGATAAATTCACAAAACGGATATACATCGCGGCTTCTGCATTAACAGCACTAGAATTAATGTAAGGGAAATTGCTTTCTACACGGAACATAGTATCTATAGCTGTAGTTGTACCTGAGATGTACAATGTACTTATCGGTTTTAAATCTATGGTACGCTGAAATAATTTTGCATTAGTATCCAATGATTTTACTACTGTAATGGTGTTACTACCCGTAAAAGCACCGTATACACCACTTGCATAATTTGCAAGATCCAGTGCTTTCGAATACGCGAAACCGCTTCCTGCACCTGGATTAACTTTTATGGCCCCAATTCCAGCACCGGCATTAACCACTGTAATATTAGCTGTAGCCCTAAATTCATAATCATCCCTTTCACAGGCTGATCCTAAACACAGTAGGAAAACTGAGAGTACGCTGTATAGAATTTTTTTCATGTCTTATTTATTTTGTTGTTTTATAAAGTTGAAGTCTTGCAGTAGGTATTAAGTAGGGTAAGCTGGCTAGGAGAAAGATTTGCTGTAGACAGCAGCAATAACTTTCTATAAATAATACTCCTACCTGGTTGTTTGGTTGTGTTTATTTCATTGAGTTGATTTACTGCATAATATCACTCCTTTCCTTATTTAGCTGCTTATAAGAATACAGTATAAATTAGGGGCGTGTTCTCCTATCGTCTATCAAAATATATTATCAGGAATTATTGTGTGATCAGTTTTTTAGAATGAAATAAATCTATTTTAACAGTAGCCTTACGTTGCGGGGTTATGATTTTTTATAGGTTTTAACTAACGGGATCAGGGAAAATAAAATTACTTTTGGCAGGTACCATCCCTGGTAATCAATTTAATATTTAGAATGGCTGAGATCAAGCGGCAACGTGTAACAAGAGCAGATGGGAAAGCAATTAACCTGGTTCAAAGGAGAGGGCATTTATCTTACTGCTATAATGCTTGCTGCTGTGGAAGAACAGACAGGGGGTACAGCGCTGTACCTGTAGATTTATATAAAAGTGAGTGGCTACGCCGTAAATTACGGAATGTAGTACACATGACAAAAGGTGGCTGTCTGGGTCCCTGTACACTGGCTAATGTGGTTACCCTGTTGTTTGATGGGCATTCAGTCTGGTTTCATTCGATTAATAGCGATTGGCAGATTACTGCTATTTTTGATTATATAGAAAGTATGGTGGTGGCCGATAATTTTCAGGTGCCGCCAGCAGAACTTAACGAATACGTGTTTCAATTTTATACCTGGAAGGGATCAGAAGCACCCGCTATATCCGGTCCGGCAGACCAGGCAAAAGAAGGAATTGTCTTTTTAAGCCATGCTGATACCGATCTGCTTACTTTACACCGTGCAATACAATCCTTACCAGAAGATTTCCCGAGAACATTGGGTATTAATTTACTGGCAGTAAAAACGGAAGCGCACATGTCACAATTGCTGGACAGGGAAATTGCTGGTGCAAAAATTATTATCCTGAGAATATTGGGCAGGCCAAGTACGGTCCCTGGTTTCAGCGAGCTCATACAGCGGGTGCAAAAACAAGGTCAGCATTTAATCATTGTTAGTGGAACCAGTGATTTTAATCCTGAATATGCCGCTGCATCTACAGTTACAACTGCAATATTGCAGGAAACGCTGAACTACCTTGATGCTGGCGGCCATACCAATGTAGTTTCGCTGCTTCATTTTCTTTCAGACCACCTGCTGATGACCGGCTTTGGTTTCGATGCCCCGGTTATTTTACCGCAACATGGAATATACCATCCCGAATTGCCCGAGAATGCTAGTTTAACAGATTGGTCGTTACGGTGCAATCCGGAATTTCCAACAATAGGGATTACTTTTTACAGGGCACATTATATCAGTGGCAATACAGCATTCATTGATGCGCTGATCAGGGTGCTCGAAGACCGGGATGTGAATGTTCTTCCAATATATACAGCATCATTGAAAGCCGTAGATGAATTTGGATGGCCAGCTGCCTTTCAGTTCTTTAAGCATACATCGGGGATTATCATAGATGTATTAATTAATACCGTTTCATTTGCTATGCAAGATGGCAATGCAGTAAACTCAAATGAAGATATACTCCAGCAATTAGATGTACCAATATTACAAGCTATTGCCAGCGGGATGGGTCGCGGCGCCTGGGAATCGTCGCCACGCGGATTAAATCCTTTAGATACAGCAATGAATGTCGCTATTCCGGAGTTTGATGGCCGCATTATTACCGTCCCTATGTCTTTTAAAGAGAAAGGAAGGGACGCGAAAGGGTATGAGCCATTGGAAGATCGGGTAGAACGTGTAGCCGGACTTGCTATTCGGTTTTCGCGCCTTCGCCATATTCCCAATCAGGACAAAAAGGTTGCATTTATTTTTACCAATTCTAGCAGTAAAGCTTCACAAATTGGCAATGCAGTTGGTCTGGATGCTCCAGCGTCTTTAATGGCAATTTTACAGGCAATGCAAGCAGAAGGCTATCAGATTGATGAGCTGCCAGCGTCAGGCACACAACTCATTCATGATCTGGTCAATAGGTGTTCTTATGATGAAAGTTATCTGACCGCACAACAATTAGAAGATGCTGCGGGCAAGGTGTCTTTCGAAAAATATAGATATTGGTTTAAAGAACTGCCCATTGCGCTTCAGCAAAAGATGGAAAAACAATGGGGCGAAGCTCCGGGTAAATCATATGTCCATGATGGTCATATATCTTTTGCCGGACTGGATTTAGGGAATGTATTTATTGCCCTGCAACCCCCACGTGGTTATGGGATGGATCCAGATGCCATATATCATCAGCCAGATCTGGCACCTACCCACCATTATCATGCTTTTTACCGTTGGCTTCGCAGTGATTGGGGCGCAGATGCAATTGTTCATGTAGGAAAACATGGTACGTTAGAATGGCTTCCCGGGAAAAGCATAGGCCTGTCTGAAAACTGTTTTCCAGATGCTTTTCTGGCAGATTTACCACTTTTTTATCCCTTCATTATCAATGATCCCGGCGAAGGTGCACAGGCTAAGCGCCGTGCACATGCTGTGGTGGTAGATCACCTGACCCCGGCAATGACTTCTGCGGATAGTTATGGTGAATTAGCTTTGCTTACGCAATTGGTAGATGAATATTATCAGGTAGAAACACTAGATCCATCAAAATTACCTTTGCTTCAGCAACAGATATGGACACTGATCAAGCAGACTAATCTGGATAAGGATCTATCTGCTATGCTAAAACGTGACCATGGGGATCACGTTCATGAGTGGGATGATGAGATGACTCCTGAAGGAGTGCCTGTCAGCATCACAGAAATGGATGGAAAAGATATAGCACATTTAATTGAAGATATAGATGGCTATCTGTGCGAGCTTGGCGCTGCCCAGATCAGGAACGGGCTCCATACTTTAGGTTACGCGCCAGAGGGAACGGCCTTAATTGATATGCTGCATTCGCTAACGCGGTTAGCTAATATTGGTGTGCCCAGCCTTTCTTCAGAAATTGCCCGTCTTTTCGGGTTCAATATCAATGAATTATTAGATCAAAAAGGACAACGGCTGCTTACCGTTGCTGCAGACTTTACAAATCTGGCTGGTCGGCCGGTAATCACTGCTGCAGATGCACTAGAGGTAATTGATGAATTGGGTAGCCATTTGCTGCAATTATTACATCAATACCATTTTAAAAAAGAAGCGATTTACCAGGTATTTAAGGAAACCTTTGGTGCAGAAACTGGAAGTGAAGAAATCATTAAAGTACTCCTTTATATCTGTCAGTCATTAATGCCAAATCTAGGGCATACTTATGATGAAATAAGCAACCTGTTACATGGTTTATCTGGTGGTTATATAGCTGCGGGACCGAGTGGGGCACCTACCCGTGGTATGGCCCACATTTTGCCAACCGGCAGGAATTTTTATAGCGTAGATCCCCGTGCTTTGCCTTCACAAGCAGCATGGCAGGTTGGGCAGCAGTTGGCCAAAGAAGTACTGGCGCGACACTTAAAAGAGAAAGGGTTTTATCCTAAAAGCGTAGCTATTAGTATCTGGGGTACCAGTGCAATGCGGACGCAGGGAGATGATGTGGCAGAAATACTTGCTTTATTAGGCGTAAGGCCAGTATGGCAATCAGAAAGCAGACGGGTTGTAGGGTTAGAACTCATTTTGCCTGCAGAATTAGGTAGGCCAAGAATAGATGTAACTACCCGTATCAGCGGATTTTTCCGTGATGCCTTTCCTCATTTGATTGATTTAATTGACGATGCAGTACAAATGGTACTCATTGCTGAAGAGCCAGAAGAAGAAAATTATATCAGACAACATTACCTGAAAGATTTAGCGGAACTGAGTGAAAGCGATCTATCGATCGAAGAAGCCGAACAAAAAGCGGCTTACCGGATTTTCGGTTCACCTCCGGGTGGTTATGGTGCTGGAATTTTAGAGCTGATCCAGGAAAGAAATTGGAATGCTGATGCCGACTTTGCCTCTGCCTATATCAATTGGGGTGGTTATGCTTATGGCAAAAGTGTAAGCGGCACTGATGCAAGAGATGAATTTAAAAAGAGATTGTCAGCAGTAGAAGTTGCTCTCCATAATCAAGACAATAGGGAACACGATATTTTTGATAGTGATGATTATCTTCAGTTTCATGGCGGGATGATCGCGTCCATCCGTAGTCTGACAGGCAAGCAGCCAAGAAGCTATTTTGGGGATACACAAAATCCTGACCGCGCTACCATAAGGGATTTAAAAGAAGAAGTGCTGCGTGTTTTCCGGGCGAGGGTAATCAATCCAAAATGGCTGGACAGTATAAAAAAACACGGGTATAAAGGCGGTTTAGAATTAACAACAACCGTAGATTATATGTTTGGTTATGACGCTACTGCAAAGGTAGTAGACGATTGGATGTATGATAAAATTGCAGAAACCTATGCGCTTGATAAAGATATGCAAGAATTTTTTTCAGAGAATAACCCATGGGCTTTACATGCAATAACCGAAAGATTACTAGAAGCATCAAAACGTGAAATGTGGTCTGCACCAACAGCTATACTGGATGAATTAAAACAGCTTTATCTGGAAACCGAAACCTTATTAGAAGAACGTAATGAAGTACAATAATCCGACAGTCAATTATCCATTTACCGCCATAGTAGGACAAGAGCAACTTAAAAAAGCTTTGTTATTATGTGCTATCAATCCTGCAATTGGCGGTTTGCTGATCCAGGGAGATAAAGGCACAGCGAAAAGTACAGCTGCCCGGGCATTGGCCGAAGTTGTACCGCTAATCATGCGGGAGGATGATGGATTGGTACAAGTGCCATTTATCAATCTCCCAATAGGTGCTACAGAAGAAAGGATAATCGGCAGTCTTGATCTTGAAGCTGTATTGGTAGAAAAGAAAAAGAAATTTCAACCCGGATTGCTTGCTGCTGTACATCAGGGGATCCTGTATATTGACGAGGTAAATTTACTGCCAGATCACCTGGTTGATATATTGCTTGATGTTTCGGCAATGGGTGAAAACAGGATAGAAAGGGAAGGAATATCGTTCAGTCATCCTTCACGGTTTACTTTGATTGGCACCATGAATCCTGAAGAAGGACAACTTCGTCCGCAGTTTCTGGATAGATTTGGTCTGATGGTAAATGTGAAAGCTCCTGCCGATATTACAGAACGCACAGAAGTAATACGGCGGCGGATCGCTTTTGAAGATGATCCTAAATCTTTTATACTGCGATGGGAACTTCAACAGCAAAGTTTAAGTGCGCAGTTAATTGCCGCAAAAGAACTGCTTTCTGCTGTTCGTATGGATGATCAATTGCTAACATTAATTAGTCAGCTGACTACAGAGCTAAATGTAAAAAGCCTGCGTGCTGATATTGTTATTTATAAAACGGCGATTACGATTGCTGCCTTAGCACTTCGTACAGAAGTTACCGCTGATGATATTATAGCAGCTGCAGAGCTGGCGCTGGGGCATCGGACAAAGAAAAGTCATCAGAACGACCGGGGCAAGGATGATAATCCAGGTAAGAGCGAGAAGAATGATCCGCGCAAGGACAATAATCAAGGCAAGAGCGAGAAAAATGATTCTGGCAAGGACGATGATCAGAGCAAGAGTGATAAGAATGATTCGGGCAAGGATGATGATCAAGGCAATAAAGAAAATATAAAAGCGCAAATCTTTAAACCTATTGAACCAATTGCCCTTCCAAAAATTGAAGGATTTAAACAGCAATTTATTACAAATCCTCAATCAGGCAAGCGTAGCGCAGTTACCAATTTAAAAAGGGGATTGCATAATGAGTCCGAAATTTTTAAAAACACCTCCGATATCGCTATACCTGCAACTGTTGTCCACGCACTGCTACGTGATCCTGATCAATTAGAAATTACTACAGCAGACCTGCACCAGAAAAAACGTAATGGAAAAATGAGTAACCTGATTTTATTTGCTGTAGATGCTTCAGGTTCAATGGCAGCACGTAAAAGAATGGAAGCTGTAAAAGGAACAGTACTCAGCCTGTTAACAGAAGCTTACGTGAAGAGGGATACTGTTGGTGTAATTGCTTTTCGTGGTATAACTGCAGAGGTATTGCTTTATCCAACGCAAAGTATTGAGTTGGCAGAAGAGGCAATGATCAGTTTGCCAACTGGCGGCAGGACACCGTTACCAGCTGCTTTACAAACAGCGGTAAGCTTGTTGCAAAATTTTGATGCTAAAAAAGGATACCATCCTATCCTGATTATCCTTACTGATGGCAAAGCAAATGTTCCCTTATCGGGGATAGCAGGCGATCCATGGAGGCAGACTATTCAACTTGCCAATCAGCTTAGAGCATTGGGTATCCAGTCTGTAGTACTCAATAGTGAATCAAATTATTTTGATTTAGATAAAGCCGAAGAACTTGCAACGGCACTTGGTGCCGAATACCTGTCGCTAAGTGATATTTCTGAAGAGCATTTAACCCCAATAATAAATTCAAGTATCCGATAGGTGTAGATAGGTCTCAAAAATCTTCTTAGTTTTACAACTGTTACTTCTTTATTCATTTAATGATATCAATAAATACTAAACCGGTCTTTAAGCAAAGCATTCACTATAAATCTATATCTATTGTCCTTTTTGTATTGATAGCTATTGGGGCTTGTCAACGGGATTTCTACAAAAGCGGTGCAAACCAAAATGAAACTGCAGAGAGGCCTATTGGAAAAGCTAATATCAAATACGCAAGGGGATTTAGCATTCTTTATTACAAGAAATTTAAGTTGGTAAATGTGTACAATTATAATAACGGCCAAATAGATACTTTACAATATTTATTGATTAAAAGAGGTGGTACAATCCCTGCTGGTTTTCCAAAAGCACAAATAATAGAGACCCCAATCAAATCTATTATCGGTATGTCGTCTATGCATGTTGCATTAGTTGATTTTGCGGAAGCAGATGGTATCTTAACCGGACTGGGTAATTTAAAATATGTTAGTTCGCCCAAAGTTAGAAATTACATTAAAGAAGGTAAAATAAAAGAAGTGGGGCAGGAGACCAATATTAATAATGAGCTGGTGCTAACTATGCGCCCATCTGTAATTATGGCAGTGGGAAATGCAACGGCTAATATTAACCGGTTTAAAATCTTAACAGACGCGGGTATTCCTGTTATACAGAATGCAGAATATTTAGAAAGCACGCCACTCGGAAGGGCAGAATGGGTAAAACTAATGGGCGCATTAGTCGAAAGAGAAGCACTGGTCAGTAAGAAATTTGATGTGATTGATCTAGAATACAATCGATTAGCTGTGCTTGCTGTAAAAGCACCTAATAAGCCGCATGTAATTACAACTATGCCTGTAAAAGGGGTATGGTATGTGCCAGAAGGGAATAGTTACCTCACCCATTTTTTAAAAGATGCTGGCGCAATATCAAAATGGTCGGATGTCCAGGGGATAGGTACTTTGCCACTCTCTTTTGAAGTAGTGGCGCCCGAAGCATTAAAAGCAGATTTCTGGTTAAACATAGGTTATGTGAACAGCAAGCAGGAGATGACTGCAAGAGACAGTCGTTTTGCTGATTTTCGCCCGTTCAAAAATGGTAATGTATACAATTATAATAATAAGACAAATGATGCAGGAGCTAATGATTACTGGGAATCGGGAGCTGTAAACCCACAACTGGTTTTGTCGGACTTAATCAAGATTTTACATCCTGAATTGTTACCAAAGCATCAGCTTGTTTACTACCACCAGCTTAAATAAACCAATACTACTTACTTACTTCTTGCAAAGAAAATATTTTCAATAGTGCTGATATTATTCCCGAAATAAAAGTGGAAGTAACTGGCCAGTATATTTTGATTTTGGAAGATTGGCAGGTTAAGTACCTCATTGCGGGCGTTCCATATTAGTATATCAGTATTTTGCTGCGGAATTTCAACAGATGGTTCCTTTATAATCTGGGAATAATGAAACTCATGACCTTTAAGTTCTATCCCATTAACGTTTATTCTTTTATAACCAATTGATAACTTTTTATGCTGCATGCCCGTAGCAATAGGTAAAATGCCAGTCATGGGATAGGCTTTACCCTCTTCATCAGCAATATAATTTCCCAGGTACATCATTCCGCCACATTCTGCCAGGATCTTTCCTCCATTTTTGTGAAAATTGTACAGCTGCTCTCTGAGAGTTTTATTGGCAGCTAAAGCTTTGAGGTGTAGTTCAGGATATCCGCCGGGCAAATAAATCAAGTCGGCTGCAGGAAGAACAGTGTCTTTTAGCGGACTAAAATAGCTGATTTTACCAATTGTAGATAAAGCATTGATGTTTTCAGCATAAGTGAAATTGAAAGCCTCATCATTTGCAATCAATATCTTTCTTGCTGTATCCGGTTTTGCTGGTGCCACCGCTGCTTTATTATTTTGCAATGTTGCTTGTTCCTGTGATTTATCTTCGATTAACGGCCACGAAGTGATCCTCATTAACTCATCCAGATCAATGTGTTTACGGATATGAATGGCAGCTTGTTCAATAATAGCATCGAGGTCAATTTCATTACTTGTTTTTAAGCCCAAATGTCTTGATGGAATTTGAATAGCTGAATTTGCAGGTAAAAATCCTAGGGGAATAATGCCAACATCTTCAGCTGCTTCTTTTAATAGCTTATAATGCGATTCATGTTCTACAAAATTGAATATTACACCTGCTATTTGTAAATCCGGACAAAGCATTTTAAATCCTAGTAATAAAGCTGCTGCAGAATAAGCCATTGCTTTAGCATTTACAACCATAACTACAGGGATGTTTAGTAAAAGAGCAATGTCTGCACTACTGCCATCCATCTTAACAGACCCATCAAAAAGTCCCATAACACCTTCGGTAACTACTATATCAGCTTTATATCGATAATCGGCATATAACTCTTTAATATGTGCGTCACCCATCATAAATCGATCTAGATTGATGCTTTGCTTTCTCGACGCAATAGTATGAAGTTTTGGATCGAGGTAATCAGGGCCACATTTGAATGGCTGTACCGCCAGCCCCTGGTTGCTTAATGCGCGTAAAATCCCTAAAGTCACAGTTGTTTTACCTGCCCCGCTGTGGGCCGCTGCGATTAGAAATTGCGGTTTCATGTTTTGCTAAGCTAGTAAAATAAATTTTGCTGGTTTAGCTTCATTGCACATATATTGCAATAATGTGTTTATGGCAATATGTGTACAATAGTAG
>Ga0247803_1000729_pt1 | contig 17507 bp, 16 predicted proteins | sample UWRJL014104B1_FD_180928 | JGI IMG/M metagenome (GOLD analysis project Ga0247803, IMG submission 180928) | Plant litter microbial communities from Arlington Agricultural Research Station in Wisconsin, United States - UWRJ-L014-104B-1 | ecosystem: Environmental > Terrestrial > Plant litter >...
TGACACCGTTTCATGAGTCAAGGCTCTCTCCCAGTCCTTCATACGCCATCCCAAATTCACGATGCTAAAAGTACTAGGCGATTCCGACTCGTCTCGTAACAGAAGACCATCGACGTCGCTACAACCGCACAATGGCAGTCGTAACGCCATAGCTCGAGTCGTTGAAATGACAGTCGCAAAACATCTCCGTCGCAAACCGCCAGATCCAGTCCACTCTGGTTAGGACTGTTCTGTTTCTTCGGAGCCGTGCATATCAAGAGGCCCCAGCCTCATGATGTTACTCCATTGCCAGGTCGAATTCCTCATTCAGTGTTGTGCAGACCCATTCCACTCTAACCAACTCAACCAAACTGATACCCCGCCGGCGCCCGAAATACTTCTGCCGGCCCTTGGCCTGGTCCCGGAATCTGCATCGGAACCGTCGGCCACTCACTGGAAAAGTCAAAGCTAGCCGCCCAATCGTAATCCGGGAACTGGTCAAGCATGGGCTGCTGATAGCCGTAATCCGAGCCGCCATCCCATGTGTCGAAGCTCATAGCCGCTGCATTGTGGTTTGGATTGGGTGCCATTTGCTGGTGCATCAGCTGTGGGTTTCGGCTCCGCATCTGGTTTGGAATCTGGGATTGAATTCGGTTCTGGACTGGGACTGGGCCGAAATTTGCTGGTGCCGACGTTCCAGATGCTGTATGTGGACGGGAAGTTGGTTGCAGCCGTATCGTTTCTTTGGCTTCTTTGTCGTAGTCTACGATGTTCGTCAGCGGGGTTAAAAGTAGCATGAAGAGTTAAGCTTACCAGGCGTAGTAGGTTCCGACTGTGCATTCGCCGGAATAGCATCTTCGCCATTATACGGATTCGCCATATGTCCAAACTCTTCCCTCCAGTACCAGAACATATCGAAGCTGACGGACATACTCAGACGGGTGCGAAGCCGAATGCCCAACGACTCCACTGACCCATCTTTTCTTCGAAAGATCTTCGTGCTGCCCCACAAGTTGGTCAGAATAGCGGCACATCTCGCTCCAAGGTCGTTCTTCTGGAGTGACGTGGTCTTGCTGAACTGAGCTGCGCTGAAGTACGCTCGTTCGCCAGCTGCGAGGTCTAGGTGCTGTGCTAGAGGGCTGCGGCAGAGCTTGAGAATGCAGAACCCTGCCAACAACAAGGTCCTGTCGATGAAGGACTGTGAAATGAATGCAAAGTTGGTTTGTTGCATCATCGTGTTCGCCGCTTGGAGAGTTGAGATGCAAAGGGAGTATAGGCGACTGAGAGCCTCTGTATCCGGCCCTGGTTGGGTCGGATGCGCGAAGAAGTGGAAAGCGAGGACGTGGATCCGGCAGCAGTTGAGTTGAAAGGTATCTACTAGGTTAGCACATACACGCTATTTGTGAATAGTTGACATACCAAGCTCGTTAGGTGAGAGCGTGGCCAGAGTGAGTAGCTGAGAATCGAAGATGCTAATCAAGGATCGTAGGTTGCTGACGTCACAGTGTATAGACTTCAGGTGCGTCCTCGACATGGCTGCCAGAGCCTTGTGGAGTATAATGTGCAGCTTGTGATTGAACTGAAGTTCAGCTGGCAGATACGCAAGCGTATCCTCGCGTTCCTTCTCATCGCCATCAAAAAAGGAGTCGGCAATGACAAGAGGAGGTATGCCTTCTGCACAGCTCGTCCTAGGTCACATTAGCCACAGGGAATATCAAAAGGTCTTCGGAGCTCACCGTATAGACACGTTCACGATGTGCATCCACAATTTCGCCCGAAAGATCTTCTGATCCTGATCCTTCTTCAACGGCGTCCTCGAAAAGTCCTGCCCCACCCCAGCAACATGCAGTCCAATCTGGGTCGCCAGGTGAACCGCAGCACCACAAAGCACATGCGTCATGTCCTTGTACATGGAATTCGTCGGCAACCGCCAGGTACAGAGGATCAAAAGGCCTTGGATGACCGGAATCGGCGTCGAACGCAACGCCATAGAGGAGAACGCGAGCGGAGTGATAAGTTGACTGATCTTGTCAAGGATCGCTGGATCCTCGACATACTGTCTAGATCCCGTGACGACGATGCTCCAGAAAAGAAAAGGCGAAACGTCGTAGTAGTCGTTTGGGTTGTTCAGACTGAGATGCGAGTCGAGGATCGGAAGCAGCGGATTGTACTGGGAAAAATAACTAGGAGCCGTGTTAGCTGATCAACATACCCATCGTCATCCGGACCACATACAGGCCAAAACAATCATCAATCCTTTTCGCATCCACCCAGAAGCCATCCAAATGCCTCGCAACCGTAATCCCTTTCCTATCGGCTATAACACCACCGGACCCGGGCGCCTCAAACCGCGGACTCATACTCTCACTCGCCTCCGTTTCCTCTCTACTCGAGTACGCGCCATTCGGATCCATGGGACTTTGGAACGCACTGTGGCTTTCAAAGGTCGATCCAGGAGGTGTCGATTGCGGCTGGTTGGGATCATGTGGGCCTTGGCGTATATTCCAGCGAAGTTCTTCTAGCTCCCGGCGCATCTCCGCCTTGGTCTGACGAAGGTTGCGCGTTGAAGTAGGCAGAATCCTGCACTCCAAGTTCATCTTCTTGCAGCGATTGCAAGGCTCGTGTGGTGTTTGCAGCTGCTCGACATCGCAACGAATCTACCCCGTTCATTAGCAACACGTACCATTCATCCTGCGCTTTCGCTTGCCTTCTGCTGGCGGCACTCAACGCAGGCCTTGCGTCTCGGCGTCGTCGTCATCGTGAAGAAACTAACACCACCACCCTCAGCTCAAACGAAGTACATGACACCCAGCAGCACAAAGAATGATGTCGTGGGGCAAAGAAAGGTGACTGAAGAAGCAGCAATTTTCGATAGGGTTTACGACATCATTCGGTCTTGGACCGGTCGTTTTCGGATGGCGGGGATCGCGTCCGAGGAAGGACCGACGCGCGAACGGTTCGTTTGCTCAGGCGTCTTCGAAGGGCTCTTTGCTCCTTTCACCTTCTCGAATTCGACAAGTTTTGTGGTGGGAAGCCTTTTGTCAGCGTTGGCTTTTGATCCACTTGCGGGCGAGGTGTGTGGATACGGTTGGCATGCATTCCCTAGATGATTTGCGTCATCCCTGTAACGCTAGTTCGATTCCGGACGCACGCGTTCTCCACTTTGAGGCTCAGCGCGACGGGAGGTTATCACGGCAACGAGGTAGTTCACCTTTTGGTATAGGGGGTGGGGAGATCAAGTACATATGTTACTCGCAGACAACCGGTTGTGTATCTTCGGGATGGACTTGCGTTGCACCTAGGAGCATCAGCACCACAGGAGCAGACCAGGGCAACGAGACCATAGCCAATATTATCTGGTACAAGAGGGTAGGAAGACCATGTACACATAACTCGTAAAACATCAATCGTGTCTTTCGGAGCAAGAAGCCATCGGCTTCCCAACACCAAAGAATGCATTCACCACCCTCTCTCTAACTACACCAACATCTATATACTCCACACCAAAGCTTCTAAAAGGCGTGTCTGGGATATCACAAGATCAACACACTCTCGCATCATCCAACAAAGCGAGCGCTCTAAACAACGACCCATCAACGAGGGAGGGTATGAAGTGATAGGAAAAATGCGATGCGTCGCCAAAGCAAAAGGAATACAAAAAATGAATGAGAGCCAAGACGACACGAGCGCACAAGACTAAACTGCTAGGACCCGCCCAGGCAGCGATAGCAAGAGGCAGAGTCCTAGAAAGCCAGTCTATCTGCCCAAATCGACCCAACTACATGAACGGAAGGATGACACCCTTTCGCATAGGACTGTCCCTCCCACCGCTCGTAGAGCCTTCGGCAGAGTATCCCGAGTCAGCGTCCTCATTGTCAAAGTCAATATCGAAGCCCGAGTCATGCTCGCCGCCTTCCTCTTCCGCTTCGTCGCCGTCCCACGCTTTCTGCGTGGCACCGCGGTTGTTCCATCTCAATGTGCGCGAGATGGAGTCGAACCACTCGGTCGGTCGCGAGAGGACAGTAGGAAAGGGATATTGTGAGGCGGCGATCGTGACATGATCGCCCTGTCGGAGCTCCACGCGGCCCTTGCCGTCGAAGGCGCAGTAAGCGGTCGCGCGCGAGTTGCGGGGCACCGCTATCCGGAGGAGCATGCTGTCGTTGAGCAGCATCGGCCTGAAGCTGAGGGTATGTGGGCAGATGGGTGTCAAAAGGATAGCAGGAATGTCGGGGTGGACGAGGGAGCCGCCGGCTGAAAGGGAGTAGGCTGTTGATCCTGTAGGAGTCGAGAAGATGCAGCCGTCCGCTTGGACCACGGTGAGGAGGTTGTTGTCACCGTAGAGCTCCAAGTTCGATACATACGGCGATGGCCCGCGGTCAATGACGAGCTCGTTGAGCACTTCAAACTGCTCCGCTTCAATGTGCTGTGGGGCATCGCCACCACCGGCGGACTTTTGGTAGCGATATACGGTACATGTGAAGCGCATGCGGAGGTTCACACGCATGCCAGCATCGGTCATGATGTTGTTAAGCGCCTCCTGGTACTGCGGGAACTGGAAGTTGGTAAGGAAACCGAGACTTCCCAACGAGAAGGACAGAATTGGCGGGACGATGCGCTGGAACAGCCAGGAGGTGAACAGCACGGTGCCGTCGCCGCCGAGGGTCAGGACAAGATCAAACTTCTCGGGAGACTCCCAGCATAGCTCTGGTGTCCAGAAGCGGAGCATGTTGTCAAAGCGCGCGTCTTTGGCCAAGAGCGATGGCATGTCGAAGCGCTTCGACTTGCGGAGCTTGTGGTCCACGTAGACATTGACACCGACATCCGATCCGTTCCGGGGCGTGCAGAGCAGCCATTCGGCCAGCTCCCGCGTGAGGTAAACCAGCTCATTGTCGCGCGCCTTGGTCACGATCATGACGTTGCGGACGGTCATCTTGATGGGGCGGCGCTGGAGCTGCTTGGAGACCTCGCGCACGCTCGTGGCGGTCTGCATGAGGCGCGAGTGCGAGATGGTCTCGTCGTCGGATATCTCGTCCAGCACCTTGTCGAAATTGACCGCCTTGTCGAACTTCTTGTGGAAGTAGCAGGGCGAGGCCAGGGCGGCCATCTTGCTCGCCGAGAGCTCGCCCGTCTGCAGATCGAGCCCCGCAAGCGCCTCGCTCAGCCGGTGGTTGTACATGGCTTCGGACGAGTGCGTCTTGAGGGCGTCGCCCTTCTTCGCGTCCATGACCATGGTGTCCATCGAGGGGATGCCCGACACGAGAGAGGTAGGCGGGCGCGACTGCAGCGCCTTGAGGATGGTCTGGCGGGGGATCGAGTCGATCGAGTAAGCGCCCTTGCGGTGCTTGCGGTTGCGGTGCTCGCGGAACGACTTCTGCGGGAGGACGGCGAGGTTCTCGATCGACGAGGCGGTGCTGATGGCAGCCAGCGGCTTTGTCGGAGTCGATTCGTCCGGGGTGGGAACGGGCGGAAGATGTGAAGGCGGGGCGGGCGCACTGCCGCTGTCGACTGCGGCTGCTACGGATTGCGCATTATCCTCATAGGCGTCGGGGTGGCTTGGATCACTCGCATGTGGAGGATGCGGCGCGGTGGGAGTGGTGCCCTGATTTAATGTGGTATCGCCGGAATTAAGCCCGGAGAAAGCCTGCCGCTGTGGGGACAGCATCGGGTGAATCTTTGTCGTCGGAGTGCTCGGCTCCCCAGCGTTAGGCATGATTACCGCTTTGGTTGTTATGCGGCGCGACGGATCCGGCGCGGGCAAATGTCAAAGACGGACTGAACCGCGGTTGATGCGGAGGTACCGGAGACTTGTCGAGGGATTAGACTTGGCCGTGGTATGTATCGTGCGACAAAGTATGTACAGTGGAAAAGAGGAACGTAACCAGACGTCGCAGCGAAGGAATCTATGTGCACTGGGCACGAAAGAACAAAGAAGAGCGCGGGAAAAGGCGTGACAGTGGCTACTGCATAGGAGCGAGGTGTGAAGTAATAGCTCGCGGTCGAAAGCGATGGTAGGCAGGACTGGGTGACAAGACGCTGTTGATAATATATTCAAGAGAGGGAATGAAGAGCCCGGCTCAACCTGTACAAACGAACGAACGAACAAAGTAAACGTAAGAATATGGTGACGGAAAGACACAACCACAGGCCGCGCCAAAGGTGAAGAGGCGGAAAGGTGCAAGTCGTGCTGAACAACGAGACGGCACTAGGCACGAAGCCACGCTCTATATTCACTTTCGACAGCTCCACGTCTGCACCCTCGATCCCCCGATGAGACCCACGCAGCTCGACTGTTGCTCCACGCCCCAGCCTCAAACGTCTCTAGCGATTGTCCGAGGCGGCTAACGCTCTCGGAGGAGTTGACACTCAATGTGTATCACGCCCGTGGACCCTCTGCCAAAACGGCCGTAGACCGCCAGATTCAAGCTTCTGACAAGCTTCGACGTTGGCCTCATGGTGCCCACCGCTCCCGACCGAGGGGCGTCCGTCAGCCCATTATCTCAGGCACTGTGTCCTCCACGCCCACTGCTTTTGTTCCTGCAGCTCCTCAACACGAGGGGCAATCGCCTGTTTCCGTAGAGATTCAGATGTGCCGCCGCTAACAATCCTACACTTTCAGCAATCGACCAAGACGCGCAAGTCTCGTCGCTCCATGGATATACGTCTGCACGCACGTCATCTGCCACGAAGCAGAGCATGAGCACGGCAAGAGCCCGATGAGAACCCGAAGAGTCAAGCTTTCAGGGTGCGGCTCGCCGGCAGGTGCAGCAGACGAATAGCGATAGATGTTCTCTAGGCGAAACGGGCCAGGGTGGGCCTGTCTGTCTGAGAACGTCTCGCCTTTCCTTCTCAGCACCAAAGTACCCTCTCCAAGCGGACAAGCGAGACTTTTGCTACAACTTGCCCTCCTGCCAATTCCCCCATTTCGCAACAAAAGCCGTCCGCGGGTACCATGCTCCTTTGGGGACCTGCCGTTTGACCCGGACTCCCCGCGAGAATCACACACCTCAGAAACGTGAGGCATGCGACTAGATCCCAAAGGATCCAGGTGCGGCACCGCACGTGGACCATGTCACGAAAAGTGGACTGATTGCTTTGCATACCGCCTGGTTCACAGATCCCGAAGACCCATGTCCCGCAAAGCGGATTCGATGTGCGCCTGTCGCGGCACGTTCCTTAGTTTTCATGGCGCCACAGTTTATTATTAATGGCGCATGCAGTGGCGACGGTGTGTCGCTGCGAAGGCCCTGTTGGCTCTGTCTAACTTGAGACGGAACAACACCCGTGCAGCCGTCCTGTGGACGCACGCGTGGGTATCGCAGTATCAGTGAAGCGCTTCGCATTCCAGACTATTCGAGTAAATCCACTTGACGGTTGCAGTGAGGCTTGGTGATGCCGCATGCATAAATGGCGCTGTTTGACGACGATTCGTGCGGTTATCGTGTTGCTGATTGATTGAGAAGACTACAAACTCGACTGGTGAGCTGGACGGCATATGGACTCGGACAACGAGGCTGAATAGAATTGAGGCTATCTGCAGTGTGCAAGTATGTACCTTGCAATTCGTCAATGTATTTTTGTGAATTATCTGAAACACTCGGCGGCTACGGACTCGCTATCAATAACCGCCAGGAGCCGAATGAATGAAACCATAGCTTTTGTGTCGTCAAGGGTCGTGGTATCTAATGGTTGTGAAGATGTGCAGAGAAGGTCGAGCGGCTAGGAAGCGCCTTGAGCACCTCACCGAAGCGCCTTGCGGGCGAAAGTAGGCAGGACGAACGAGGCCGCGTGAATCTCCTTGCTGTAGTATTTGCACAGCTTCTCCTCTTCCTCGGTGGACCAGGAGCGGAGGGGCTTCTTGACGTCGCGGCTACCGTCCTTGCAGCAAACCATGAAGCCAATCTGGCCAGAGGGGTAGGTGGGGATGGTGGTGTAGGCGTACTCGGCGACGGGGAAGACCTCCTTGCACGACTTCTTGAGGTTGACGATGAGCGGCATGTGCAGCCATTGGTTCTCAGCTATTCAATGTTAGCGAATACAGACTAAGCGCCAGTGCGGCGCATGAGTGGCTTCCACGCAATCGCCGTGCACAGGGAGGAGGGGGCTTACAACCTTGTGTGGTAATGACACCACCTTCCCGGAGCGCGCCCTTGAGCAACTCAAAGTATGGCTTCTGGAACAGGGCCTCGGCGGGGCCCTCGGGGTCGCTCGAGTCGGTGATGATGACGTCGAACTCGTTCTTCTTGTCCTCGAGGAACTTGAAGCCATCGCCGACGATGACCTCGACGTTGGGGTGCTCGAAGCCGAGCGACATGCCGGGGAGGTACTTCTTGGACAGACGGATGACAGCCTCGTCAATGTCGCAGAGAATGGCCTTCTTGACGCAGTCGTGCTTGACGACCTCACGGAGCACGCCGCCGTCGCCGCCGCCAATGACCAGGACGCGCTCGGGGTTCGGGTGCGAGTGCATGGCGAGATGGGTGATCATCTCCTGGTATCTGTGCTGGTCAGTCTTTGCTCTTTCCCTCCGATCGTATGGCAACGTACGAGAACTCATCGCGCTCGGTGCACTGGATGACGTTGTCGAGCACCAGGACGGTACCGTAGTCGGTCGACTCGAAGATGAGGACGTCCTGGTACTTGCTCTTCTCGTGGTGGAGCACTTGGTTGACCTTGAGCGTCATAGCCTGGCCAGGCCACATGTCGGAGATCTCGCGGAACCAGCCATCTGCGATTGATTAGATGATGGTCGGTTGTATATGGGAGAGTATGCAGTCTCTCTGGGCAGCCTCTTACCCTTGATGGTGGGGTGCTCGATGGCGGCCATTTTGCGATTGAGCGTAGAAGTGTGGAGTTGTATGGAGTTGAGCGGTATGGGTGAATGCAGGCGACAGTTCCGGAGTGCAGAGAAAGTTGCAAGTTGAATTGGGTGTGCAGCGAAAGTTGAGGTTTTTTTAATCACTCGGGCCGCCATTCACAGTTTTCTCGGTCAAACCCGCGTCATGTTTGCCCCGCCATGTCCACGACGCATCCCTGTCGCTCTAGGCCGAACGCGGACATGGCACGAAAGTGGGTGACGGTGTCAACAGATAGAATCTACACTATTCATCAGCATTCACGATAGACAGATCGAGTTGTGTAATTGATATGAGGCCTTGCTACCACGGATTAGATCATCGTAGGTGTCATGCCGAGCCAATGGCACGCGGCTGCGCATCCTTACCCTCTCCGATGCTGCCTTCACCGTTCTTCCCCGCCCCCGCCACATAGCACCAAACATCTAGATGTCAGGACTCATCGACGTCCGAGGACTGTCCATTCATGTATCCTCTCTCAAACCGTTCACCCCAATCTGGGGTTCTAGGCTGCCGTCGGACGGTCGGAGGTTGTATCCGTCACGCGGTAGGCATCCATATCCTGTTATTTCAACCATGTCAACGGATATATCGGCGTCACAGGTATGGCTTTCTCCGACGGTAACTACCTCTCTCCAATCGCACCTGCAGTGAAAAGTAGGCCCATGGATGGGTACTCTATATATAGACCGGTCATCCTTCGTTGGACTAACAAGGCGGGCAGAGGGCGTGGGTTATGTGATAACTGAACGAGGAGTGCATATACTAGGTTCACCTCCGTCTCACTTAGGCCGCCCGCTACTGCTCGGTGCGGGGAACAGGGCGCCATCTTGCCCCCATATAGTATAAAGCCTGTAGTTGCTCGAACTTCAAGAACACCAACTATTGCTCCCAACCCAACATTGCATGTGAATCCCATCCCATCACACCTCAAGATGGCCGAACCAACCCCGCCCACCGATATCGCAAACACCATCCTCAACTCAAAGAAACCAGAGGACTTGCCTTGGTTCCGCTCCGAACTCACGGAAGATATGATAGACTCCACCGCCCGTGAGCTCTTCGAAAACTACTGCAAGATACCTCCTGCAGACGTGATTCCACACATCAAGCAGTTCGTACGTCTGATCTCCCCACCCCTTTCATCTTGATCTCAAGAATCTCACCGCTAATACCGCTCCAGCGAGACCAAGCATTCAAGATCGTACGCTGATCCTCCAGCTGACCAATTCCTTCCTGTACCCACCTCTAACAACCTCCCCTAGCACCCCTACCCCTGCCTCGGCATCTTCTCCTTCCTAGAACTCGCCCTCGCCACCTCCACGCACTACCCCACCATCCTCTCCCGCGTCAAAGCCGGCGCCACCTTCCTTGACATCGGTTGCTGCGTCGCCCAGGACATCCGCAAGCTTGTGCACGACGGCGCCCCTTCCAGCAACACCTACGGCACAGACCTAAAGCCCGAGTTCATGGACATAGGCTACGATCTCTTCCTCGACAAGGACTCGTTGAAGACGACCTTCATCAGCGCAGACATCTTCGACGAGAGCGACGCGTCTGGGCTCAAAGCGGTAGAAGGCAAGATCGACATCATACACACAGCGTTCTTCTTCCACCTCTTCGACCTTGCGGGCCAAACGCAAGCCGTCCGCCGTGTCGTCAAGCTCTTCAAAGACGAAGCCGGATGTCTGCTGGTCGGGCGTCAGCTCGGGACTCTGGAGTCGGGTGAGATTGGCACAGGCCGGTTCCGGCATAATGCCGCGTCTTTCAAGAGTATGTGGGAGGAGGTGGGTAAGGAGACGGGGACGGAGTGGCGCATTGATACCTGGCTTGCGGACCAGGATCTTTTCGAGAGGGCGCAGAAGCAGGGCACTGAGGCGAGGTTTCTTCCGCCTGGGTCGCGCGTGTTGAACTTTACGGTGGAGAGGGTCAAGTAGACGGATCTATTTGGCTTTGGATTTTGTGGAGCTTCTACTTGGATTTGTTGGTAGTATAGATATAGATGGTCGTGGAGTACAATAGATTGGCTTGTTTTTAATTTTCTTTGTAATTAACACATTTCCTCCCTTGTGTACAGAGTGCGACACTATTAAGATAGTGCTTAACACCTAAATCGTCCATACCCCGATACACACTCAAAGGGCTGGTGGCGTAGTGGTAACACGCCCGATTGCAAACTAGATACCCTCAAGTCATCTCCATTTGGAACCGCAATGTCCATCTACAGAATGAAAGTAGTTGAGGAGAACCCAATTCCAATCCGAGGCGGTCCACGTTTTATTTTTGGCAACGGTTCATGCTCATAAGATCTATTCTGCTACTTCGTATGATCTCTTTCTGCTGCACGGCTAGGCTTCAGTCATGACCTAAAGTTCACAATTCTCTTTTCGCCAGCAAGGCCAAACCCATGCGGTCATTAAGCAGCGTCCCATTCGCAGCGAAGTCACCATCGTCAAACAATGTCTAATCCGTAGCTAATCCACTTCAAGCAGCCACCTCAAACTTGGGCGTGTATTTCGTCCTCGCCCTCTCAAACTCAGCCTTCTTCTCCTCCCAATCCTTCAACACCTTATGCTCCTTGTCCACACCCGTAAGCTTCTCCTTCAACCCCTGGACCTCTTCCCTCTTCCCCAGCAGCGTGTTCAACACGATCAGATTCGCAAGCGTATCAGCGTTTTTCCCATCAACCTCAACGGCCTGTTGTAGCGCGGCTTCGGCCTCGGGAAGGCGGCCGAGATGGAGTTCCGACACTGCCTGCGCAACGAGAGAGTGTGGTGATTGGGTCTGTGCGGTTTGGGCTAGTTCTTCGAAGACGTAGAAGGCGGACTGATATTTCTCGCCGCCCTGGGGTGATGTTAGTGTGCGGTTTCGAGGTTCAATGGGTTTAAGGGGGTGTACCTCGCGCATGCCAACCCACGATTCTGCGAGATTGACGAGGAGGCTATCCTGGGCCCATTTCCGCGCGCGCTGTGCTTCTTTTGTGGCGAGGTCGGCGCGGTTCTGGCGGAGGTGGATTTGTATGATCAATGCCACGCTATTCCCGTTAGCTTGCGCCCACAGAATCCAAATCGCGTAATCTCAACCGAAGAGTCGGCTGGGAGCAATATCTTGGGCAAACATACGCATCCAAGCTCCCCTCATGCTTACTCAACACCGCCAGCGCCTCCTCCGTCTGCCCCTCCCTCTCCAACACCACCCCGCCGACAATCTGCACGGTCAAGTTGCTTTGTCCCTCCTTCTCCACCAGCTTCTTCACATCCGCGACAACATCCTTACCCGACTCGTACTCCGCCAGCAACCTTATAGCAACGAGGTCTGGTGTGGATTCTTTGGCGAGCGAGGACGCGACGTCCTTGGCTTGGCCGAGGGCTATTTGGGAGCGGAGCTTGAGGATACGGGCGGGGAGGGCGTTAGTCGAGCTGAAGGAGGAGGCATCGAAGTCGAGCACTTGTTGGTAGGCGCCGGAGTGGAAGGCTGTGTGAATGTTTATAAGCTCTGTGGGGATGTTAGTGTGGGGTAATAGCTTGGGAATTTTAAGGGGAGATGTACCTCCTTCGGGTGAGTAGGGATCCATGCTGGAGGTGTTCTTGCGAAAGATTGAAGGTAGAACGGTGGTTTCTCTGGAACTGTACAGTGTACTACGATGAGGTACGTTGCGCGCGTTGGTAAAGCCAGGTAGCTGTTTGCAACCAGCCTTGGCATGTTTGCGTCGGAGCTGACAGCCTGTGATTGGTTCTACGCAGCACACCACCTGATCACATTACTACATTGAGAAAGAAAGAAACGCGCAATTACTATAACGCTTACGCAGGTCTCAGTTCCCTATCGAAGGACAAATTCTTCCGAACTGGACCAAATCTCCTCGTCCATAGCGAAGGTCCTTTGCGGCAACTCGGGGGAGCATCTTGCGAGTGCCAATAATGATTGGTAAGTGGCAAAAAGCTTCTGGCTCAAAGATACCTAATGTAGTACAAAATGTGTCCCATGGAACTCTGCGGACCGACTGCAGGAGTACTCTGCGGACCGACTGCAGCAGCTTCGAAGATACTTGGCCGAGATAAACACCGAGCGCACTTCACGAGTGCCGAGGCAAGTCGTCGTTTCTGGGCATACGCTATCGTACACCCTAAGCATACCTCGAAATTCTACTGTGGTATCCTTCCTGTGATCAATCTCAAGAGGCAAACTCCAACTAAAAGCCGTCTCCTACTCTGGTGGGAAGTCCAGCCATAAATCAAATTTTGAGCTCGACCAGGACTATGGACTGGGAAACAAAACCACCCAGCAAGACACCAACGTGGTGAATGCTGCAGTGTAAACCGGCCATGTACATGCACGACGCGCGGCCCGCGAGCATGCCAAAATAAAGTGGCTTCGCGAAACGCAGACGATTGATCACGAGATTCGGACAACGGACGAAATCGACGATAATTTGGTAGGGGTTAGTCGGAATTAAGCAGCGTGACGGGACAGTTCGATGACGGGAATATGGCAGTCCCGCGGCTTTCTCCAGGGTCCACACAAGCTAACAGCGTACTCGTGCCGTCTTGATCGCCTACGTGTTGCACCGTGTCCGCGCAGAGACGACAACGTGTCCAGCATCTGCCAACTCTGGAAAAGAAATACCATCCCGATGGCTTCTATTGCGAGGCGTGCAGCGGCGTTGAAGAGATCACCCGCTAGAAAGCGATCCCGAACAACGATCGGAACATCGGAACGGCCGCAGCTTCAACCTCAGAGTCGGTATCCTCGCACGAGTCATTCGTCCCCAACGACATCTGGTCTCAGCCGCGGCCCGCTGCACGAACTCACTAATAACTGGCTCTCTGTTTTCGTTGCTGACACGCAGGGAGCATAAAGCGCGCTCCTTGCGACTCGGACTGTATGGCGTCGGGACTTGATACATCCGAGCGGGGACCAAGCACTCTTGGAACAAGCTTGATTCCAGAGCTCGGCCAAAGCAGCCCACACTAGTTCGCTCGAGGACGAAGACGAGAAGTGCCGTTCTGCTTCGGGAGCTTCTGGTGTGGTTCTGGTGTGGTTCTGGAGGGCCTTGCGCCATGTCACTGGATAAATGACGCTTAGTTGGGCGGAAAGCCGCGTGGGATGGTTAGCTTGACCAAAGAATGGTGCCATGCAAGCCCGCCCCGTAGCAATCTGACCGTTGTTTGCCGCCCCTCAGTTTGGGGTGGCGCATAACATTCTTCATTGCCCAGGCGCGGGAGACGTGGATGTACATATAGATGCATCGTGGGCGTCTATATGCACACGCATTGCTAAGCTCGAGCGCGTGATCGTTAATTACCTGCACCCCCCACCTTCGCACTCTACACTCTTCCGAGGTTCATTACCAGCGTAGTGTCGTCATTACGATGGTCGAGCGACTCTATGAGCGGGACAGCTATGTTGATGAAGCACAGACACCGCTGTTGGAGAATATGGTCGTCGGAGTACCGCCCGTCTTTGAGGGGTTGACGAGGGAGATCGATCAGTTGGGGGAGCAGCCTCTTCTTGGGCCGAGAGCCGAATTCCCGCCGCGTAAGTAGACATTGGCCCGGTGGTCGATGGTACGAACTGACATCTGCCAGCTGCTTTCACATTTGCACGCAAGGATGTGTCCGGGAAGCGGGTTCCCCAGGCCATTGCCCATCGAGGCTACAAGGCAAAATTTCCAGAAAACACCATGGGTGCCTTCCGTGGTGCTGTAGAAGTTGGCGCAGAGGCCATCGAAACAGACATACACCTCTCCAAAGATGGTGTAGTTGTTCTGTCACACGTATGAACTTGGACCCAGCTACCCGGAACCGTTGCTGACTGGCGTAGGACAAGGACTTGAAGAGATGTTTTGGTCGACCAGAAAAACTTATCGATTGCGACTATGAGTTCCTAAGCAAGATGAAGACGCTAAAGGAGCCACACGAGTCGATGCCGCGTCTGGCGGATCTTCTCGAGTACCTCGCGCAGCCAGGACTGGAAGAGATTTGGGTGCTGCTTGACATCAAGGTATGGACTCGTATGCGCGGGCAGAACTCGACTAATTGTAGCCAGCTCGACAACGATGCAGAAGATGTGATGCGTCAAATCGCCAGCACAATCCGCAGCGTTAGTCCCTCTCCAGGCCGACCCTGGCAGTCACGAGTGGTGCTTGGTTGCTGGGCAGCCAAATACCTCCCGCTATGTTCACGCTATCTCTCTGGCTTCCCCGTCACACACATCGGCTTTTCCATCCTCTATGCATCTCGTTTCTTCTCGATTCCGAACATCTCATTCAACATGATCCAGGCGGTGCTGATGACGCCGTGGGGCCGCGCCTTCATCCGCAAAGCGCAATGCGACAAGCGCCCCGTGTATGCGTGGACGGTGAACAAGGAGCCATACATGCGATGGGATATTCGACAGGGTCTGGACGGTGTCATCACGGACGATCCGAAGCTATTTGTGGAGGTCCGTCGCGGCTGGCACGACGGTGTTAAGGAGGGCGTTGGATTGATCATGTGGCTGGATGTGCTGCGTATCAATCTTTTTGCGCTGGTGTTCGGCATGCTCTTCCGCTACCGGTCTGGCTCTTCGAAGACGATACGCTCCAGGGTTGTGCTGGGAGGCGGTGATGCGAAGCGCTGAGTGTAGATAAGCAAGCAACGCATTCTCATTGTCCTCGCCTAAGACGGCGGCATAGCATTGGTAGCAATAACGATAGTCATGAATTCATCTCAAATCGAATGCAGTGAATGGCGAACAGTGAAGGTGTTGTTGGTCACAACGGAGGCCAGAGAGAGTGGCCCGAGCGCACAATTTTGGCGACGCGCTCCGACTTCCCCGCAACGCGTCCGTCCGTTACGTCCCTACACAACACCATGCCGCGGTACGTCTTCGTCATCGTCGCGGGTTAGATGCGCGTATATGCTGATGGCTCTGCAGAGAAATAATAACGCTACAGGCTGGCCAGTGCGGCAACAGCGGTATGTTCAGAGCCCAAGGAGCCCCGCACTCCCCGTCGTAAACAGGCGCGACAGCAAGCATTGTATTGCTTCATATCCGTGGAACTGCGCTGACAGCTTCTCGCACAGTCGGGCAGCAGTTCTGGCAGCAGCTCTGCCAGGAGCACGGCATCAACAAAGACGGCAACCTCGAGGACTACGCGACCGAGGGCGGCGACCGCAAGGATGTCTTCTTCTACCAGTCCGACGACACGCGCTACATCCCTCGCGCCATTCTCCTCGACCTGGAGCCCCGGGTACTCAATGCGATTCAGTCCAGCGACTACAAGAACATCTACAACCCGGAGAACTTCTACATACACAAGGAAGGCACCGGCGCAGGAAACAACTGGGGCATGGGATACAGCATGGGCGAGTCGGTCCAGGAGGAAATCATGGAGATGATTGACCGCGAGGCCGACGGCTCCGACTCACTGGAGGGATTTATGCTGTTACATTCGATTGCCGGCGGCACGGGCTCTGGTCTGGGATCGTTTATGCTGGAGAGGCTGAACGACAGGTTTCCAAAGAAGCTCATACAGACATACAGCGTTTTCCCCAACACGCAGGACGGAGACATTGTCGTGCAGCCGTACAACAGTCTGCTAAGTATGCGGCGGTTGACGCAGAACGCGGACTCGGTGGTAAGTACTGATCAGCCAGTATGCGGGTGCGAAGGCTCACAACTTAGGTCGTCCTCGACAACGGAGCCCTTTCGCGAATCGCCGCAGATCGCCTACATGTGCAGAACCCTTCCTTCCAGCAGACGAACCAACTCGTGTCGACAGTCATGTCCGCTAGCACGACTACGCTCCGCTACCCAGGCTATATGCACAACGATCTTGTCGGCATTGTCGCGTCGCTCATTCCTACACCGCGATGCCATTTCTTGATGACCTCCTACACACCCTTCTCCGGCGAGAACGTCGAGCAGGCAAAGACAGTGCGAAAGACAACAGTGCTGGACGTCATGCGCCGGTTGCTACAGCCGAAGAACAGGATGGTGTCCACCAACCCAACTAAGAAGAGCTGCTACATGTCTATATTGAATATTATTCAGGGAGAGGCAGACCCGACAGATGTGAGTCAACGAAGACGCCGGAGAAGCCACCTACTAATCTTTATAGGTCCACAAATCGCTTCTCCGTATCCGCGAACGCCGACTCGCGACCTTCATCCCATGGGGACCTGCCTCAATACAAGTCGCTCTAACCCGCAAATCGCCATACGTCACTTCTTCGCATCGCGTTTCTGGTCTCATGTTGGCCAACCACACCGGTATCGCCACGCTATTCAAACGCATTGTCGCACAATACTCAACCCTGCGAAAACGCAACGCCTTCTTGGAAAGCTACAAGCGCGAGGCGCCTTTCAGGGATGGGCTTGGCGAGTTTGACGAGGCCAAAGAGGTGGTGCAGAGTTTGATCGACGAGTATGAAGAGGCGGAGAATCCGGATTACTTGAGCAAGGAGGAGCCTGTGACGGAAGAAGGGGAGGATAAGCGGATATCTTGATACGGTGCGGCTTGCTATGAAGGAACTCGGCATGTTCGAGCGTCTCGAATTGGCGTTGGGTTGGCGGCAGCTGGGCGTCTGCTGCGTAGGTTCTGTGACGATACAATGAATGATACCACTTCCGTTGCGCTTCATCGAGTTTTTGGACCACCGGAATACTACTATGAGTCTAGTGCAATGATCAT
>Ga0247803_1000730_pt1 | contig 17503 bp, 18 predicted proteins | sample UWRJL014104B1_FD_180928 | JGI IMG/M metagenome (GOLD analysis project Ga0247803, IMG submission 180928) | Plant litter microbial communities from Arlington Agricultural Research Station in Wisconsin, United States - UWRJ-L014-104B-1 | ecosystem: Environmental > Terrestrial > Plant litter >...
GGCGTCTAAAATCGAGAATTTGGTCAACAAACAGGCATCGGATCGCACTGATCTTATACCACTCAGACAGCAACAGCGGCGTGGGTCGGAGTCTATATTTCGCTTTCAAACGTACCAAGCAGAAACGCTGTCATCCTGCCTGACGCGCATTCCGGACCACCCGCCCACAAAGATATTACTCCAGCCCATAGGGTGGACCCCGAGTCTTCTACAAGCCCGATCGGGTGTTAGGGGCCTCGTACATTCCCGGTTATGAGCTAGCGTCTCGCGTAGTGCGCTCTTCAATTGGGTAGAGCGTATACGTCACGTGCTGGCTTCCCCTGCTACGTTTTCAATGGTGCACAGCCTTCAATTCAACAGTTCGCGACCCTGCATGGTCTTAGTGGATGTAAGAAAGGACGCGTCACCACCGCGTCGAATCGCTGCGCCATTGACGATAGAAGAAGCATGTCCCGAACTCTTGGAGCCTTCGGTCATGGGCTTTCGCGTCTGTGGCTTTGCCTCCAGAGTTCTCATTGCTCTAGGCCCAAGAACTGAGAATACGTGTCAGCCTTGAGGTTCGCCTGCTTCGCGTTCGATCAGGCAGCTTGACAGCAATTTGAGAACAAGGACGGCACAGAAAAATCTCTGCGCACATTGCGAACATGCCCACACATATACAATTCGACAGCTCTATTGCCGTAAGTCACCGTTATGCTTATCGAACCTCTGTAATTCAACAAATGCAGCGTTCTATATTACTACACGCCTTCGATTAGCAAGGATAAATAACCCTAGCTTGTCGCCCGGTCCATAATGACACCCTTTGGATCCGCCGTCACACTATCACCCCACGTAGCCTCCCATCCATTATCCGCAAGATAAACCTTCCACGCAGCATCATCGTCATCCAACCGCCGCGACGCATCCGGAATCACAAAGAATGCCACCAGCGCGCCGAGCACGGCAAAGGCGGAACCGATGAGGAAGGCCACCTGGTCACCCTTGGCTGGGTCGTCAACGTACGAATTGAGGATGGCTGTGAAGACCTGCGTGCCGATGGCCGCGCCGGCTTTTGACCAGGCGGAGATGAAACCCATCATCTGGCCTCGGATTGAGGTGGGGAAGCTCTCAGAGGCGGCCAGGACGACAGTGCTGGAGATGTTAGCTGGGTTGCGGGTCTATGGCTGATACTCAGACTTACCTGCCAGGTCCAACTTCGCCAAGGGTAAGAAAGACGCCGTATAGGACAATGAAGAGGGGGAAGATCTTTTGAACAGGTCCAATGGCCCCTCCGAGAATGAATCCGAGGACTGCTTGCAGAGTGAAACCGAGCGCCATTGTCTGCCGACGTCCAATCTTGTCGGAAAGATATCCACCGATGAAGGGGCCAGGAATATAAAAACAATTGATCACCACACCCCAGCCCAGATTTTTCACCAAGCTGTCTCCCGCATTCGTCCTCGTAATGATGGTAGAGCTAAAGATACCAAAGGGAATACTGATCCAGTTGTACAAGAACCAACAGGTTGACACGCCCACCAACGGCCGCCAGTACCTTTTCACGGCGAGCACATACGGTTGACGCTGCTTGCGCATGGCCGATTTGCGGTACGCCGTCGCCACCGCCATTCGCATCCGAAACCAGAAGATGCCCAACGGTGGGACGGCACCCAGTGCAAACGCCGCCCTCCAGACGATGTAGTACCGGTCTTCGTTCCCCTCACCCACAATTAGCAACAGCAGCAACGGAACCACCCCTGCGAAAACATAGCCCAAACTCGCTGACAAGTCTGCCAGCATAGCAAACATAAAGCCACGATGCTTGCGTAAAGTGTCGTTCTCGTCCGTCGCCTCGGCCGCACCGGCGCCGGAAACGGGATACTCACCACCCGCACCGACACCCGCGACGCCGCGCGCGATGATAAGCATCCACAAGAGCCCCGTGTCGGACATACCGTGCGCAGAGGCAGAGAGCGCTATCCCGAGGACGAGGAGAAGAGTGGTGGCGACGGCGCCCGTTTTGCGACCTAGCTGGTCGGCGACGAAGCCAAAGCCTATCATACCGACGATCATACCAATAAGGAAGGCATTGGAGAGGCGGGTGTAGATGGTGCTGGTGAGGGAGTCTGGGTAGATGATCTTCATAAGGATCTGGATGTTGCCGATTATGGCGGCGTTGTACCCATCGGAACCAATAGCGAGCCCAGAAAAGAGTATCATAAGCCATACGGAGAGCTTGCTGTAGTAACCCTTGATAGGCTCCTCGAGACTGGCAATCTCAGGGTCGAGAGTTTTCGAGAGAGTCTTGTCATCATTCTGGTGGGCGACCTCGATGTCGGGAGTTTTGGACGCTAACGTGGGCGGCTGGTGGGCTACAGTCTCGATTTCGACGGCCATGGCAAAGGATGATTTGAAGTATGGAACCATTTGACTTGCCCTGGGCCCACCGAATTTATAGAGACCCTTCACAATCACAGTAGGGTAGGGTATCTGCACCCGATGCTATCGCTCGGCATTGCAGTAGGTCGGAAAGCTCCGGACCTCCGATGCGACCCGTCCTCAACCCAGAGCAGCTTAACCGCATCCAGAAAGCGCTGCCGATCCCCACCTCACTTCACGTTCCGGGATACTGGGAAAGGTGTCCCGGCTGGCATATATGCCGTGTGTACAAGGCCCTAACAATTACCAATTTTCTTTAATCACAGGCATACATAACCGAGCTCCATACTGCTGTGAATTCAGGGTCAAACACAATGAAGGCGGAATTTGGTGAGAGACGGGCGCTGCCCAAACAGCAAAGGAGTTACCGACTCGTTCTGGCATTAGGATTGATCTTGCTCATTTCTTTGTCAATTTTCCGCTCCGACTCATGGCGAGTCTATTGCCCGCGGTTGTCGTCTAAGCCAGACGTCGCCGCGGTGCAGCAGTGCGCAATTGATAACCTCAGATCGGATCTGTCGTTCCTGGACAAAGCGAAGCCAATTGAAGCGGACGAGTTCCTGGAGAGGAGAGATCGATTGGCGCGGGCACTGGCTATAAACGGCGTTGATGCATTTGTCCTCGAGCCAGGCTATACCTTCCAGTAAGTTGTCCGACACACAAGTCGACAATAGCTGACAGTCAGGTACTATGGCAACATCTCTCAAGTCGACTGGGAGCCATGGGAGCCAGAAGAGCGCCCGTTCCTGATGCTCATTCTCCCCCAAACCTCTTCTTCCGGCGCCGTCACAGCTAAAACCGCCTACTTATCCCCTCATTTCGAAGAAGGCCGGGTGCGCATGCTAGGTATCCCGTCCCGTGACGATGAGCTTGAAGTTGTCATCTGGGAAGAGCATTGGGACCCGTACACCACGCTCCTTGAGTCTCAACTTTTCGCAAATACCTCAAACCCGACGCTCATGGCTGATGAGGAGATGCGCGATTACATCGTTCGCGGCCTCGCGGGCGTTGGCTTCACGACTGTCGGCTTGAGCCCCGAGGCCGAGCTGGTGCGACAGCAAAAGAGCAGTGCAGAAGTGGAGCTTTTGCGAGCTGTCAATACGGGCACCGTGGTAGCTGTCCGCGCAATGCGGCCGTGTCTTGTACCAGAGTTGACAGAAAACCAAGTAACGGCCATTCTTGACAACGCGATGCTCGCGATTGGCTTCCAGCTCTTCTTCAACATCGTCCTTTTCGAAGAGCACGGTGCACTGCCACACGGCGGCTTCGTGACAGGCGGCAAGCACCTAAAGTACGACACCATGATCGTCATCGACGTAGGAGCACACTATCTCGGCTATTCCTCCGACATTTGCCGCAGCTTCCTCATCGACGCGCCAGAGTCGCACGTCTCGAGCGACCCCCTGCTGAAAGAGAAGGAGAAGGTCTGGCAGATTGTGCTGGACGCACAAACGGCTGCAGCTAAGGCCTTTCAAGTGAATGCCACAGCTGCGAGTATCGACATTGCGGCGCGGACGGTGATTGAAGACGCGGGGTACGGGGATGCCTTTACCCACAGGTTGGGCCATGGGATCGGGATCAAGGCGCACGAGTCGCCGTATCTCAACAAATGGAACCGCGGGGCTCTGCTGCAGGCGGGTATGACGTTTACTGATGAGCCTGGTATCTATCTCGAGGGCAAGTTTGGGGTGCGGCATGAGGACATCTTTCTCGTTAGAGAGGGTGCGGAGGCGGAATTGTTGACGGGCCAGAGAGCGAGGGGCTTGAGAGAGCCGTAGTAGATTGGGTGTAGGAGCATGTTGAGGCCTCCTTCTCATCATCGTATTGAAGTTAAGATGGTGTTTTCGACGAACACCATCTGATGCAGTTCGAATTGGAGGATTTGCTGGACACTAGTCAATGTCTCGTGCCTGACATACCTGAGAACTTTGCTCGCCGCTTTGTATTAATAGCTGGAGCTGTACAGTCATTGTGTCGGCAATCTGGCTGTTGGAAGGCTGACTGCTCCAAGAGGTCTATACTAGAAAATGTCATTGTGCGGTATTATACACGTGCTTCACTACGCGACCTCCATATCCCATCCAACTGTAAATACTCCCGTCGTGCACGCATTACGTATGTCCTTATCATTACCAGGCAGCTGCCCCTAAAAGTGTTTACTTCGCGTGTTCCTATGTCGAGCTCCATAGCAGCATTGCTATGAGTAGGTAGAGTAAAAGATAAGAACTCGACCCTAAAAATCGACTACAGTGCTAGCTTGTCACCTAATACATGCTAACTCCCGTTGGATCCGCTGTCACACTATTGCCCCACGTAGCGTCCCACTCATGATACGCGACAGCAAGAAGGCTCTCAACAACTATTGTCACAGTGCAGGGTTTCTCTTACCGGCCCCAGCGACGACCGATTCAGATGATGTACTGAACGAAGGATTCAATTCTAGTGGAGCGGGCGCAAGCAGCACACGGGAAGTTTGTAGGATCTTGTGCTCACAGCGTCAACCTTTAGGGCCTACGCGCATTATTACTAGAGGGTAATCAGGATAGGCAATGCAAAGGACGACGCAGATGAGTAAGAAGGGTATTGAGTGGTTTGCGGGCACAGCGGCAAACTTGAGGGCCTACACGTATCAATACTTGAGGTTAATCAGAATAGGCAATCCAAAGGACGAGTCAGATTTAGCTGTTCTTTCGCACGCGCCCAGCTTGGGGGCTCAAGGTGCATCGTTAAAGCTACCTGTGGTAGTGACGGTACGAAGCAGCCGTCTGCAAAGCTCATCCAAAGGGATCCAGTATGATACCAAGTTAGCATCCGGACCTTGGGAGCCCCGCCAAAACTTTCCGTCCGTGCGCCTGTTTCGCGAAAACTTTCCCCGCCAAACCGCATCTTCGAAAACCTCACCTTCGAGCTTGATTCTCCTCTCTCCGCCACGCAGCACATTCACACTCTCACAACATGGCTGAACGCTCAGATATCGACGGGCGACCCGCCAAACGCGCGCGCCTCGACCCTGCGACCGAGTCCGCCGCCCTCACCCCAACCACTGCCGCGACTACATCCACAGAGCTACCGAAAGCTCCAATTGACTCTGGACCGACTGCTGCTGATGGCGATTTGGAGAGGGAAGTCAGAGCGGGCATCACCGAGTATGTGTGCCCGGATAATCTAGGTTTTACGGGCGTATTGAAGCACCGGTATACCGATTTTCTGGTCAATGAGATTGGGCTGGACGGGAAGGTCCTGCATTTGAGGCTCGCGGGTGTGGAGAAGAGGGACGAGGAGAATGTGGTGGTGAATAAAGAGGTGGTCAACAGCAATCAGAGTGATAAGAAGCCCGAGACACAACAGGAGCAGAAGGTGGAGGTGAAGACCGAAGATGCTACTGCAGAAGCGCCACCAAAACAAGATGTAATAGCAGAGGCAGAGACAAAGGGCGTTGATGCCGCCGCGAAGGCCAATGATCATGAAGATACTGAAATGGCAAAGCCAGAAGACCAACAAGTACGTGGGAGTTTTTCTGCTGCATTCGCTCTTACTCACAAATTTGATAGCTTTCCGAAGAAGACCTCGCGACCCTCCACTCAATATTTGGCGAAGCTTCGGCGTCGCAAATCATCTCGCTCGTTCATGCCATACGGAAAAAAGAAGACAGGAAGGCAAAAGACTTCAAAGCCGTCATCGCACCGCCCATTGTCGACAAGGAGATTCGGACCGAAGCCCACAAATGTCTGCGCCGTATATTTCCAAACCTGCTCGAGAGCTCCATGGAGGCAGACCAGTCGATTCGGATAAAAGCTGTACCGCCGCGGGAGCGTAAGGGAAAGAACAAGGGTGGAGCCGTAGAACGTAGCGATACCCGCGGGCAAGGCCCTGCTCGCCGTAGGGGACAGCTGGGATGGGAAGAGCTCGGCGGGGAGTTCTTGCACTTTACGCTATACAAGGAGAACAAGGACACCATGGAAGTCGTCGGTTTCCTGGGAAGCAAGCTCAACACTGGAGCGAAAGCGCTCAACTTTGCCGGCACCAAGGACAGGCGTGCGTGCACTGTCCAACGATTGTGCGTCAAGCGGCAGACTGCGGAGCGCATGAATGCCTTCAACAAGATGCTCTTCAATGCGGCAATCGGCGACTTTTCGTACCAAAACCGCGACATCAAGCTCGGCGATTTGGCGGGTAACGAGTTCACCATCACACTGCGCGACTGCCAGTTCCAAGGGGAAAGCGGACTGGACCTCGCCCAGCGGACGAAGCTTGCGAACGAGATCGTATCAAAGGCGATTGCTGACTTCTCCGAGAAGGGTTTCATCAACTACTATGGCCTGCAGCGCTTTGGGTCCTTTGCTGCGAGCACCGACACTGTGGGGTTGAAAATGCTGCAAGGAGACCTCAAAGGCGCTGTGGACGATCTTTTGGCCTACACAGAGTCTGCTCTCGCCGCTGCCGATGGCACTGGCGATGCGAGCGTCTTGGTGTCCCAAGATGACCGGAACCGAGCAAAAGCTCTACATATCTGGAAGACAACACAAAAGGGTGGCGCAACGCTCGACCTTCTGCCGAGGAAGTGCAACGCTGAACGTAACATCATACAACATCTCAGCTCCCGGAATGGAAAATCGGGAAAGCACGACAGGTTGTCAGATTGGCAGGGCGCGCTTATGTGCATCCCGCGCAATTTACGCCTGATGTACGTCCACGCCTACCAGAGCCTCGTTTGGAACGTGGTTTCAGGCAAGCGATGGGCTACGTACGGCGATAAAGTTGTAGAAGGCGATCTCGTTCTTGTGAGCGAACATAAGGATAAAGAGAAGTCCGCACAATCCGCCCCCGATCAAACGATTGACCAAGACGGCGAGATGATCATCAACCCCGAAGGTGCCGACAGCGCTCTTGCTTCTGAGGAGCAATTTGAGCGTGCGCGCCCGCTTACTGCTGAAGAAGCTGCCAGCGGCAAGTACACCATTCTGGACGTCGTGCTGCCCCAGCCGGGCTTCGACGTAGAGTACCCCAAGAACGACATTGGCAAGTTCTACAAAGAATTCATGGGCAGCGAGCGAGGTGGCGGACTCGACCCCTACAACATGCGCAGAAGCTGGAGAGAAATCAGCCTCAGCGGAGGATATCGGAAGTTCATTGCTCGGCCGCTTCAGCCGCTTGGGTATGAAGTTAGGGACTATATTAGGAACGAGGAGCAGTTCGTTGAAACGGATTTGGATCGGTTAAGGAAGGAGGGTCAGAGGGTCACTGGTGGTGCCCATGATCGTGGAAGGCCGAAGGAGGAGGTCAAGGATGTGGAGATGAGCGAGGCGGAGGCAGGAGAGAGGAAGATTGCCGTGATTATCAAGCTGCAACTGGGATCGAGTCAGTATGCGACGGTTGCGCTAAGGGAGCTGATGAAAGCGGGCGGCGTGAAGGCGTTCAAGCCCGAGTTCATGGGTGGGCGGTAAAAGGATATCGGAAAGCGTGGATGCTGTGGATCGGGTTTGGAAGGGATATGGGACTAACACTTCTACTGCTCTGCAACGCGGAAAGTGAGCAACCATTCCACCAATCACTGAAAACAATTTCCTACAAATCCTCTGCAACATTGTGAGCGTCCGTACTTGCATCGGGAGTCACTCTAGCCACTAAGCGGACACATTGCCACCACGTCCCACTTCAACATTCCCTTGGGTCAAACAGATGTAACTACAGAAGAGCACCCCATGGTGCAACGCTTGATCACAGGTCATTGTCGTAAGGGCTAGCGGTGCCATAACCGTTCTTTTCGCTCATGAACTTGGACCAATAAATAACGAACATCGGCCGACAGATAATCCTCAAAACGTCCTCTTTCTTGATCGGCTCCTCCGGATGATAATCGCCAATTGAATGAGCCAGGATAGGTTGAACGTCGTACCGACAGTACCTGGCAAGTGCCTCCATATGCATCGGGAGAAGTAGTTTCTTATCCTTTCGTACAACAACCACACTTCCCACATCACTCTGCCACCGCATAGGACACCACCCCCAGCCCAAGGATCCGATACTCAAATCGAATTCAGCGCCAGGGTCGCAGCACTGGTGCAGAAAGGTTGCATCTTGATTGGTGGTAGGAGTCTTGTGTGCGAACATTGCGTGTTTGCTGTTGACCCACTTCGGATCTGGCGGGCAGCGGCGCGTCAGGATTGGAATTCCGATTTTGTCGGCTATATCTGAAGTGTCATGCTCGGTGAAGATCGCATCCGTAGTGGGAATCTCGACTGCTTCGAATTGCGGTCTCTTGAGCATCTTCACGTCGCCCAGACAGTTGATCCTAACACCTTTCACTCGCTCTACATTAGCCTTGGGCTTCGGTGGTTTGTAGGCGTAGGAAAGGAAGTAATCAGTCACATGTCTAAAGTCGACCATATCGAAGTCCTTGCAAGCCGACGGCTCGATGCCTTGTCCCAATCTTGCGTAAGTAACGATGGGGCCCCTCCACTCATGATACTCCCCGGGCTGAGTGGCGGTGACGGCTGCTACGCTTTTGTTTGGTCGTGAGCCGTCCACGAAGAACGTGTCGCGATACTCGACGACTAATGTGTTCCGAACTGCTCTTTTCAGCCTGCTGTTGTACTGAATAGGTACAGGTCTTATCATAGTGTCGGGACCGCCGATCATGGTGTCGGTATCGGGACTCTGGAAGCTGCCTCCATCCTCATCGTCATGGATCGATTTGCAGAGAAGCCAAGTAAATTCCGGTTTTGCTTTGTCGGGATTGAACAGGACCGCGCGATAATGATTCGGACTCGGCCGGGTTGAAGTCGCAAATGCGGGAAACGAGGCGCAGAGTAACTTGTGAGTGCTCCAATCAGACTGCTGGCAAGCCTTGGAGCAGTATGAAGTACATTTACATCGTGCACAGAAGTTTGCGTTCTCTTTATCGCAAATTGTGCACGATCGCGGGGCTGAGTAGCTGGGCATGATGACACGCAGACCTAAACTTTGAGGGCGGCTGCGCGTTGTTAAGGCTGGAACTCGGCATGTTTGCTTTCTCTTAGCGATTGGATTACTGTGCGGGGTTTGCTTTTTCCAACACTTCGGGTTCGAAGCGTGCCTATCAAGATGCCTATAGCGTTTCACGAGAAGTGACGCAAATACTAGTGAGCCAGCAATTGGGGTTTCCCTTGTGCAAATTTGGCCCGGCCCTCATTCTTTACCTACTTCGTGAAGTTCTTCTTCGGTGCCACCCCCGCCTCCTTCCCTGTCCCATACTTCCTTACATGCTCCTTTTTCGCATCCTTATCCGCCTCAAATTCCTTCAATTCAGGCGCATCCATATGCTTAACCACATTATCCGCCTGCCACTTCTTAAAGCTAAACCCCACCCCCTCATGGCTATAGTCCTTGTCGTTCGCTTGGTCCTTATGATACTTAATCTGCATGAAGTCCGTATCCTTGGTTGCGGGATCGAGCGAGAGGGACACGAGGCCCGTGATGGTGGCTGTCTTGGGAATGAGACGGAAGGTCCAGGATTGTTTGTTCATGAATTGGATGATCTCGTCGTCGGAGCGAACGATTTGATAGCCTTCGTTGACGGAGGCATTGAACAGTTTGGGTAGCGCGAACCATTGACCGGCCATTTTGTAGCGGTCGTTTGCGTAGACGAACTGGTCGTCATAGACGCAGTCAGCCGTGTACCTCTTTACGCGCTCGACGGTTGGTTGGCAGCTGTATAGTGCGATGATCTAGTCCCAGAGTCAGCACTTCGAATCTCGAAACGGAGACGAAGGTAAGTGGGTATGGACGTACATCATCGACCAGTCTCTGTCTCGCTGGACTCAAAGAAATAGACTTCGATGCATCAGGCGTATAATCCTCACTAGTAGCCGTCTGTCTGGGCTCAAATTGCTCGCCCGGTGCATCCGACGCCTTCGGGAAGCCGAAAGGCTTTTCTCCTCCACTTATACCGGATGTTGAACTCATGTTGGCACGAACTTCAGCGTTGTGAGATTGCACGGTAAGGATCTTCTGTGGACGTGTAAGAGCGGATGTGTTAAAGAGTTGCTTAAATCCTGAGGATGAAAGATCCAAGTATGTCAGTACGAACATGGGCTGTCCGGTAGTGTGTGACGCGGCATTTGATAGCGAAATGGCATTATTATGCTAATTGTTCAGATGTATGACGTTTAGATCGGGATGGAAGTAATGATATCATTGGACGCTGAATAGTGATGAGCGACAGCGAACGCAAAGAGAAAAAGATGCGAGGTCGGTAAATCCTAAAGGGATCCACATCACTGCGACGTACAAAATAAGCCATAACGATGTTGTGGTGTTTTCACGTTGAATCAGAGAGAATGAAGCGGGATGACGCAAGCGGGGAACTAGCCGGTAAGAACTTAAGAGGTGAGCAACTTTCTTTCCCCACACTCATTTTGTTTAATCCTTCCGCCCAATCGTACGAGCATCACACTGAACCTTAGCCAGTACAGCAGATGCAGGGTTGCTGTACGCAGGGCCGCCTTCCCTTTTCTGGTATTTTGACAACATAATGTCCAAGAACTCGCCCAACCGTGAGGTCCATTATAAATTTACCCAATAGCAACACTTGAGCTGGCGGTTTAGGCTATGCTGCTCTACCGCCTTCCGGAAAACCCTATAAGAAGGGTCATATATAAAGCAGCTATAATTACTTGGTAAACATCTCACAAACAAGCATGTCAGCCTTGCCAATGTCAGCCTTGCCATAACTCTAACACGGACATTCGGCATCCCGGGCCTTAGGTACAACCAATTGACTTCTCAAGTCATCCGCAACATCAAGCAACACAACACCATCCCAGCGCAACAGCACACAGCTTCAAGCCGCCGTTAGGCCCACGGTCACCCGACCTTGTAACATGTACATTCCCGCCCCATCACCGTGAGGCCCGCCATGTCTACCGCCCCCAACGCAGGTCCCCGCTAAGCCCCAGATCGGCACAACAATCATGCTACAAACGGTGTTGACCAACGTAAGAGTTCACTTGGCAAGCACTTGGCAGTCAAACCCAGCGCTCGATTCGATACCGCTCTGACTGAAGACGATCTGCAAAGGTACCGTGCTGACAGAATGACGTGGGTACGGGCACCGTCGCAACTACTTCGTGCGAGAGCAGGATTCGCATAAGTTGAAGCAAAGGTAGCATCGAGAGGTTGAATACGGTAGTACCGGTTCAACAACCTCTGCAATGATACTCAACACAATCATCGCGCTCGCGCTCGTGCGCCTCGCTACAGCCCAAAACGGCACAACAAACAGTACAGAACCCAGCTGTGAAAACCCCGGCGTCTACAAATCCTTCAACGTAACCAGCACAAACGTCATCCCCGGCTTCCAACCCGCCAACATCACAGCCTCCAACTGGACACTCAACTTTGGCGTCTCCGACATCCGCAACACAACCGACGAACCTTCCACAACAGACCTATATATGTGGATCGATTCTACGGATAACACTACAGACCTCGATTCGCCCGACCTGCCGTATACAGGGTGCCTAGTCACTCTTTCGCTGGGTCGCAGGAGGGAGAGTACCGGTGGTAGTATTGGCCCGGATGGCCAGGATGGATGTGAAGGCGTGTTCAGCGAGAAGTGCTATAATGCAGTGGTGAAAGCAGCACAGGCTTCTGCGAAGCAGCCGTTGAACGGGGCAGATCCGGAGAAAAGATGTATCCAAATTGTGGATTGGGATTCCGAAGAGTGCGACGATGAGGATTCGTGGTGGGGACTAAGTGCGAATGGTGCGTTCACTGTCTACCTCCCCCTTAACCCCTCTCCCCAATCCGCCATCAATTATAACTAGAATTATCCACCCGAATAACCAACTAAATAAACCCACAGTCCTCTTTGGCAACGGCACACATAGCCCCGCCAACAACACCGATAACTGCGGTGACCTGGGCGTCACAGAAGGCGCTCAGGTACGCACCTCCACCAACCTCCAACCACCGACGACTGATCAAAGCTACGACAACCGCACGTTTTACGAGAGCGTGGTGTCCAACGCGTCGCCCTTTTTTCTCATTGGCATGATGAAGGAATCGCCTGGAAAGTGGAGCGATGAGCAGTGGGGTGATGCGCGGCTGATTTGCGCGTCGCCGGCTAAGACCATAAGGGAGTCTGCGGCGACGAGGGCGGCGGGGAGGGATGGTGGGGTTTGGGGAGTGATGGCGACTGGGGTTGTGGTGGTGTTGTTTGGGATGATGTGAGATGTTTTGATAGAGCGCTGGTAGTTGGTCGTGTAATGCGCGTGTTTGAAGAGCCGTAGCTCCTGACGTAGTTCATATACCCCCGCGAGAATACAAAGGCAGCTGCAGCATGAACATCAATCAAAGAAATAATTCCATGTCGTATAAACTCCTACAAATGCTCCATCCCAGCCTCTCTAACTCATTCACATACACACCGCTATCCGTGTACTCGTCCACTGATTCTATACAACCCCCTTCTTCACTACTCTCCCACCGTCAAGCTTACTCTAAACCAATATCCTCTCTACAACTCATCACTCCCCTTCCCCCTGCTCTCCTTCTCCAACCTCTCCCTCCCCTCTGCCGTTGCTCGATCAATAGCCGCCAAGATATCCTCCTCCGTCGCATCCTCGCTCAACTTCAACTTGGTCAGCAGGTTCCCATCTGCATCCCTAACCTCCTTATCCTTGCCCACCCCAAAATTCTTCAACTTAACACCCTCGCCCTTCAAACCAGCCTTGGCAAGCGCCTCATCAAGCTCTTCCTGAGTTGGCTCCTCAGAAGCCTTCTCATTTTTCTTGGCGGCCTTCTTGTCCTTCTTAGCGGAGGCCTTCTTCTTCGGCTTGGAGGACTTGGGCTTAGGTTTTTGCGCCTTGGGTTGGTTGAGCACGTTGGCTTTCTTTGTCATCATGCGGATGATGACGCTTTCGAGCTTGCTGGTTTGGGCTTTGATGTCGTCAGAGGTGAAGGCTGGGTCGTCCGTCTCCTTCAACTTCTTTTGCGCGGCCTGCTTCTCTTCAAGCCACTTCTTCGCGTTGCTGTGGGCTTCCTCGATGGACTTGAGGTCCTCGTCACTGTAGATGGTAGCGACCGGTGTGATTTCGGGATCGGCAGCCGCCTCCGATGAAGTTGGGTCTTCTTCCTCAAGGTCGTCGAGAGAGTCGCGGGATGGTGATGGTGACGCAGCGCTTGAAGCAGAAGCCTTGCTCACAGCCTCGGAAGACCTTGAGCTTGCAACCTCCTGTTCCTGCAACTGCTTCTTGATAATGCCGGCGACGTTGTTGATATCGACGAGATTTGATTCGAAGGACTTGATGGCCTCAGGACGGTCCACGGTTTCCGCCTTGCGTTTGAGGATGGGCTTGACGATGTCCTCCAGCTCTTTGAGTTTGGCCTTGAGAACATCTTGTGGGGCGTCGGGGCCTTCGGAGTAGATCCAGTCTGACGTGGCGCTAAGCTTCTCCTCGAGGGTGGAGCGCACATCAGCAGTAGACACGACGATGAAGGACTCGTCCTCAAGATGGTCCCGGGCGCGGTACGTGAACGCCTCTAGGGAGTTCAAAACCTCCTCACGTACGCGACGGTTCTTGTCAGACGCATCGAAAGCGGTAAGCCTGTAATGATTAGTTCCTTTGAACGCGGTGATTGATGGGTTTAAATCTTACCTGTCCTGCATGCGCTTGAACTCCTTGCGAGGATGCTTCTCGTATCCCTTCGCCGTCGCAGTGTACGTGATCGCAGATCGAACAGTTTTCTTCTTCGGCTTCGCATCCTCAGAAGCTTCCGCCTCCGCAGCAGTAGAGCTTGATGTCTTAGACGACTTGGACGATTTGGATGACTTGGTAGACGAAGAAGCCGGCTCAGAAGAGCTCTCACCCTCCTTCAGCGGCTCCTGGTCCTTCTTGTCGCCCATACCAAAGAAGTTCTTGACTCCGTCAACGATACCAGCCTTGGTTTCTTCCGTATCGCAAGTGACCCAGGCAGATGTGACCTCAGGGACCCCAGTGACAGGGCTTAGTCTGACTTGGACGTAGTTGTTGAAGCTATCGCGATCGCACTTGTCTTCATCGATCATCTTCGATACGACCCTCGTCAAGTTACCGCTTGCGAAGTGGAGAACCGGGTTCTTGACAATATCGCCCTTGGCGTTGGGAGCTGCCTGGTAGAGAGAGAACTCAAACTCGCCCATCATCTGGAAGGGTAGGTCCTTGGTCGCTCCGACCTTGGTGGAAGGAGTGAAGACTTTCTGGTCACGATCCTTCAGGTTGAACATGTACTGAATGCCGTGGGTGTAGCCCTGGGTATCGGCGTCGCGGATCTCCTTGACACGGAATGAGGGGCTGAGACCAGCGGCCTTGAATGCGGCGCCGAACACGGCAGCTTCGTCGGAGTTGACGTTGGTCTTGATCTTGGCCTTGCCGACGAGGGTCTCAAGACGCTGCTGAACAAAGGGCGTACGGGAGGCGCCGCCATGAACAATGAGAGAGTCGATGTCGGCGAGAGTGAGACCTGCGGCTTCGAGCGCCCTATTGATCGGGCCATCCACGCGTGGTGCGAAGTCGGCGGCGAGCTTCTCGAAGTCGGCCCGGGTGATTTTATAGCGGAAGTCGACGTCCTCGTAGAGGCTCTCGAAGGAAGCGGTCGTCTGAGTGTTGGCGCTGAGGACCTGTCGAGTCTTCTCTGCATCCTTGAAGAGCTTCGCGGCCGTGCGTCCATGTGCTTTGACTTGATCGGCAGTGATGGATGCGCTCTTCGCAGCGGGACCGTTAACGAAGGAGGAGATCATGTCGTCGACGATGAGCTGGTTGAGCGCATCGCCACCGAGCGTCCTGTCCCACCCAGCTCCCATGACCTGGACTTCCTGAATCGTCTTGTTGCGCTTGCCGACATCCTTGACGGTTCGTCCCTGGAATTTGAGGACAGTCGCGGACGCTGATCCGGCACCCATGTCGAACACGAGGTTGATCTCCGGTTTGCCGCCTTCGTTGACGACGGGGAACGACCTGCTCGTCGCATAGTTGATGCCGACAGCCAGCCCGTCGCTGACCACACTCAGCACCTTCAGATCCGCCAGCTTGGCCGCAACATCAAGCGCGCGCCTCTCCTCCACGGTCCAGAACGGCGGTACCGTGAAGACCACATCCGTGATGTCAACGCCCTTGCCCGCCATCGCCTTTGCGTTCTCCTTGACATTCTGCAGCTCCATGGCGAGTAGCTCCTCCACCGAGAACGACGCCTCGCCCTCGGCGAACACACCGCTCTTCAGCGCAACCGTCTTGCGACCCTCCACACCCTCAGTCTTCAGCGCTGGATATCTGCTCGTATACACCTGTACCACATCGGCATCACTGCTCACACCCAGCAGCTGCTTCAGATTCGGGTACACATCGCCGGGAAACCTCGCCTGGAGCGCAACCGCGTCAGACCCATAGAACCGCTCAGGGTATTCTCCCGCGGGGAGTGGGCCATTCTTCGATGGCTTGAATGTGACGGCAGAGAGCTCTTTTCGCTTCGAGTCTTTTGTGAGGACGATTTCGAGAGGAATGCCGGGCTTGACGAGGGCGGCTTTGAAGTACTCGGTCCCTAGGTCGACACCGAGGACTGCAGACGCCGCCGAGGCGGTCGAGCCGAAGAGGAAGACGAGGCCGAGGAAGATGGCGGCGGGGGAGAGATTGTGTCTCCGGCGACCGGGTGGAGCCATTGTGTGCGGTTGGGGAGAGGCGACTCGAGGTTCGCCGATGGAGGTGGGACGTCTAAGGTGGCGGGGGGATGGGCGCACTCGACTGTGATAGAAAAGTTCGCTGACGAGGTGGAAAGAAGGAACGGGGAATCTATCCCAAGTGTATGTGCAGGAGTCAATAGTACATGAAGCGGAGTGGTGGGCTGGGTTGCTGCATGAAATATGTCAGAGCTCGGAGCTTAACTTGACAAAGAGGACACTTTGGCACCACCGCAAGAGGACACTTTGGCACCAGCGCAGCCACGCCGAAAGGCCACGGTTCTTGCGCGCACGGGAGATATCCAACCGGGGTGCAATTGATCTGAGACAATTTATTTTACTCTCTATTTACCTTTCCAGTGCTTTCTGAGGCCTTCTGCGCCGGTCAAAGTTTTGTACATGCTGGGTTGCGGTATCGTCACGTCCAGCCAATCAGAGCGCTCTCTTCCCCGAACTTCTATAACGCTCGCTCCGAACCCTTTCTCCACGTGTCGCCCAAGCTTGGGGACGCAAGCTGCGTTGTGAAAGGGTGAGGGTTAGAGGATCTAGTGCAAGTCCTTACGTCCTTGCAGAGTACGAATGTGTACCCCAACCTTTGGCACATGTCTAACCCCGGCTTCCAAATGTGCCACCTATCTTTACGAGCCTCCATCACCGTTATATCCCACGGTTAAACTCTACCAGCCCGTCCATTCCTCCCTGTTCGTGGAACTGAGGCTCCAAAGACTTGGCACTGACAGCTTGACGCTGCGGAAAGGCCGCTAGAGCAAGTGGCAGAGCAAACACGGATGTTGTGAAAATGAGTCCTGGTGGCCTGATCAGCAAACGCCTTGCCCGGTGACAGCCGCGCGCTGGATTGACTCACCGAGACTCAAGGGAAGAGTCATCCTAGGCCTCTGCTTGAGCCATTGTGTCCTCTGGAGCCTAACGAGAATAAGAGGCGGCAGGACCATAATGGGCGTCGAATTTAGCACACGACTAAGCGCTGTCTCGCCGACAGCGAGCGTGGCTGCCTTCTTACTCTTGCCCAGAGGCTTGACCTCAAGCTCCCCGGTTTCCACCTTCATCTTCTCTTCCTCTGTGAGGGCGGGGTAGACGTCGATGCCGTATCTGATCTCCTCTCCGCGCATCAGGAAGACGTTCAACGCTCCTGCGCTCGCCACGGCCGCGAAAGGAACAAGCCGCCCGGCGATGAGCTTTGCATTTGGCGAGAGCCGCTTCAGACGGGGGACGAGGGCGTTGAGACCGAGCGCAACACCGCATGATGCGCTCACGGCGAGGCAGTATGATTTGATAATCGTCTGGGTGGACAGCGGTGTCGATTTATTCGCGTTTGAGAAGTTGATGCCGACGTTGAGCGACTGGTTCGTTATCTGCCAACCGAGCGTG
>Ga0247803_1000731_pt1 | contig 17488 bp, 12 predicted proteins | sample UWRJL014104B1_FD_180928 | JGI IMG/M metagenome (GOLD analysis project Ga0247803, IMG submission 180928) | Plant litter microbial communities from Arlington Agricultural Research Station in Wisconsin, United States - UWRJ-L014-104B-1 | ecosystem: Environmental > Terrestrial > Plant litter >...
ACTGTGAGAAGCGGGTCGAGGATGCAGGCTTATCTCGTAAACGATGTCTGCAAACTATAAGTGCCGATTCCAAGCGCACTGACTTCGCCCTCGCTGCCTAAGCGAGCGCACTAAAGAAGTCCGTCAGTCCGAGAATGCTCTCTACTCGGATCCTGGCGTAATTTAGAGAGATTGCTGCGTGGTTACGCCTTAGGGCTACGCGGGACTTGAACTATGGCTGGGCTCGTTGACCTAGATGCTCGCAGCAAAGGTCAGAGTCGAGTAGAACGTCTTTGCGAGCTACACCCGTAGAAGGCACAGAATTACAGCAGTGGACCGGGGTTCAATTCCCCGCATCTCCACCATGGGCGCTGTCGCGCGTTGGTGAAATTCTTTTCTTGGCAGATCCCCGGAATCTGGCGGCAAACCGCCCCGGGGATCAGCTTCTTTAAGGGCCGCGTCACCCGAAATCCGGAAAAATATGTACCCCCCATTCGGGGTACGCCTCGGATAGGCTGTCCACGTTTCCCCCTCCTGTGTTCGGGCTCCCCGAGTCGATGACGACTGGTCCGACCGAGTTTCGCGGGTGGCAGATTCTCCGCATCGACGCGGCTCAAGAAGAACGCCCATCGATTGCAAAGGACCGCCATGACCGACGTCATCAGCCCCTCGACGCCCTCCGGCCGCTCCCACGCGCTGGCAACCGACGAAGACGGCCGACCGGTATTCGTCAAGGAGCCGAAGCCGACGCGCGCCAAGTCCACGCTCCGCCCCGAGATCCAGGCCCTGCGGGCGGTCGCCGTTCTCGTGGTCGTCGTCTACCACCTGTGGCCGAACACCCTCACCGGCGGATTCGTCGGCGTCGACGTGTTCTTCGTGATCTCCGGCTTTCTCATCACCGCCCACCTGCTGCGCGAGGCCGAGCGAACCGGACGCGTCTCCCTCCCGCGGTTCTGGGCCAAACGCATCCGCCGGCTGCTGCCCGCGTCGCTCACGGTGCTCGCCGCGTCTGCGGTCGGCGTCTTCCTGCTCGTGCCCCAGCTCTACTGGGAGCAGTTCTACAAGGAGATCGCCGCGAGCGCCCTCTACGTGCAGAACTGGGTGCTCGCCTCGTCGAGCATCGACTACCTCGCGGCCGAGAACGTGGCGTCTCCGGTGCAGCACTTCTGGTCGCTCTCGGTCGAGGAGCAGTTCTACTTGGTCTGGCCCATTCTCATCGGCGCCGTCGTGCTGGTCGCGCAGCGGCTGGGCGCCCGCGCCAGGCACACCGCGGTGTTCGTCGCGCTCGCGCTGGTCGCCGTCGCGTCGTTCGCGTTCTCCGTCAGCTACACCGACACGAATCCCGGCGAGGCCTACTTCGCCACCACGACCCGCGCGTGGGAGTTCGCCGCCGGCGGCCTGCTGGCCGTGATCGGCACCGCGACGCTGCGCGCGTCGAACGGGCTGCGCACACTCGTCGCCTACGCCGGCTGGGCGGGAATCGCCTACGCGGTCGTCACCTATTCCGGCGAGACCGTGTTCCCCGGGTCTGCCGCCCTGATCCCCGTCGTCGCCACTCTCGCCGTGATCTGGGCGGGCGACCCCGACTCCGCCCTCTCGCCGAACAGGCTGATGGGCGCGCGACCCGTGCAGTTCGTCGGCGGAATCTCGTACTCGGTGTACCTCTGGCACTGGCCGATCATCGTGTTCGGCACGATCGTCTTCACCGAGCTCGAGGTCGCCAGCAAGTTCGCCATCATCATCGTGTCCATCGCCCTGGCCTGGCTCACCACCACCCTCATCGAGAACCCCGCCCGCGACTGGAAGGTGCTCGTCGGTCGGCGTCCGCGCTGGACGGCGCTCGCCATGGTCGTCGCGATGATCGTGGTCGCCGTGCCCACCGCGCTCGCCTCGCAGTCGATGGCCACGCAGGCCACGGCCGAGACCGCCCGCGCCGCGACGGTCGCCGCGACCGCCGGCGAGTGCTTCGGCGCATCGGCGCTCGCGCTCCCCGACGGCGCCTGCGACGACATCGAGCACGAGACCCTCACCCCGCTGCCGTCGTTCGCCGTCGAAGACGAGGCGGAGATCTACACCAACGGCTGCTACGCCGACCTGGTGACGCCCGACGTCAACACCTGCGTCGTCGGCGACCCGGCATCCGAGACCACGGTCGGTCTGATCGGCGACTCGCACGCGGCTTCCTGGTACCCGGCGATGAAGGCGATCGCCGAGGACAACGCCTGGGCACTCTCGCCGTTTATGAAGTCGTCGTGCCCCATGTCGGCTGCGACCAAGCAGGATGACGCCGCCGACATCGAGCGCTCGTGCTCGACCTGGAACGACTCCCTGGCCGACGAGCTCGCCTCGGACGAGCCGCTCGACGTCGTCGTGCTCGCCCACAGCGCCGCCGGCGACAAGTACGGCTCCGACAAGGCGACCATCGCGGGCTTCCGCGAGGCCTGGGCCCCGCTCGTCGAGCGCGGCACCGAGGTGGTCGTCATCCGCGACATCCCGCAGATGACCGCCGGAACCAACCTCTGCATCTCGGAGACCGCGGGCGAAGATGGAGCCTGCGACCGTCCGGAGAACGAGGCCGTGCACGACGACCTTCTGGTCGAGGCCGCGAAGGGCCAGCCCGGCGTGACCGTCGTCGACATGAACGACTTCTTCTGCGAGAACGGCACGTGCAGCCCCGTCGTCGGAGGCGTCGTCGGCTACCGCGACAGCCACCACATCACCGCCACCTACGCCACGACCCTGGCGCCGTACCTCGGCGAACGGCTCGAGACCGCCGTGCCGGAGATCGCGGGGGAGTAGGGCGCGGCCGTCAGCCGGCCAGTCCCTCCTCCTTCGCGAGGATCGCGGCCTGCACCCTCGACGAGCAGCCCAGCTTTCCGAGCAGGCGCGACACGTGTGTCTTCGCCGTGGCCACGGAGATCGTCAGCCGCCCGGCGATCTGCCGGTTGGACAGCCCCTCGGCGACGAGCCGCAGGATGTCGAGCTCGCGCGGCGTGAGCGCGGCAAGCCGGGTGCTCGGCGGGACCGGGGCGGCACGCGCCCGGTCGAGCTGCACGAACCCGTCGAGGATGCGCCGCGTGACCTCGGGCGCCACGACCGACTCCCCGGCCGCGAGCCGGCGCACCGAGTCGATCAGCCCGGCCGGGTCGACGGTCTTGAGCAGGAACCCGCTCGCCCCGGCCCGCAACGCCCCGAACACGTAGTCGTCGAGGTCGAAGGTCGTGAGCACCAGCACCGCGCCGTGCCCCGCCCGCACGATCTGCTCGGTCGCCGCGATGCCGTCCACCCCCGGCATCCGCACGTCCATCAACACCACGTCGGGGCGTAACGCCGCCGCCTGACGCACCGCGGTCGCCCCGTCGCCGGCCTCGCCGACCACCGTGATGTCGTCGGCGGCCTCGAGGATCAGCCTCAGCCCCACCCGGATCGCCCCGTGGTCGTCGGCGATGAGCACACGCGCCGCGCTCACGGTCGCGCCCCCGGCAGGTGGGCGGCGACGACCCACTCCGAATCGCCGGACTCGACGTCGAGGCGGCCGCCCACCGCGTGCGCCCGCTCGGCCATGGTGACGAGACCCACGCCGTCGTGCGGGGCGGATGCCTCGGCTCCACCCCCGGCGACGGTGCGGCTCGACCGCACCGTCAGGTCGGCCCCGCCGTCGCCCGCCGACGAGACGAGCACCACGACGTCGCTGCCCGGCGCGTGTTTCGCGGCGTTCATCAGCGCCTCCTGGGCGATGCGGTAGGCGGTGTTCTGCGTCGCCGGATCGACGTCGGCCAGCGAGGCCGGCTCGGGCGTCTCCAGCCGCACAGCGATACCCATGCCCCTCGCTCGGTCGACGAGCCCGGCTAGGTCGGCGAGCGTGGCCGACTCCAGCGGTGCGTGCGCGGTCGAGCGCAGCAGGGTGATCATCGAGCGCAGGTCGGTGTGGGCGGCGAGGGCGGACTCCCTGATCGCCTCGAGGGCCGCCCGGTCGCGGTCGGCATCGGGCGGGGAGGCGAGCGCGGCCGCCGACCGGATCGCGACGGCCGACATGTGCGAGGCGACGAGGTCGTGCACGTCGCGCGCCATGGCCGTGCGCTCGTCGGCGACGGCGCGCTCGCGGGACAGCGCATGGATGCGCTCCAGATCGGTGGTGCGTTCGGCGGCGAGGGCGATGATCTCGTTGCGTTTGCGCACGTCGGACGCCCACCACAGGGGAGTGGCGAGCAGCGCGAACAGCTGCAGGCCCACGAAGAGGGCGACGCGCAGGTCGGCGCCGGCGAGGAGCGCGGCCACGGCGGGGCCGGCGATGCCCACGGCCGCGCCGACGACGAGCACCCGCCGCAGCCGCGGTGAGGCGGCGATCGCGGCCGAGTAGAGCACGTCGTAGAAGGCGAGCAGCGTGCCGAGGCTGCTGCCCAGGTAGAGGTCGAACAGCAGCGCGGCCGTCGCGACGACGAGCGCGGTGCGCGGTGCGCGGCGCTTGAGCAGCATCGCGCCGCAGGCGACCCCGAGGGGCAGCAGGAACCACCACTGCGACCCGGGTGCACCCTGTCCGACGAACGCCCCCGACCACAGCCCCGTGACGCCGAGGGCGATGAGCGCACCGCCGAGCGCGAAGGTCAGCCCGGCGGCGACCGGCTCGGGCCAGTGGGCGCGCGCGACGGTCGGCGGCGCGGTCTGCTGGGTGGTCACGCTCCTATACCAGCACAGTGCGGCGCTCGGCGGGGTAGGCCGAAGGATGTACGTCGTGCGGGTTCGTCGTCCCCCTGGCCGATGGGGGAGCCGGCCGGGCGTCCGTAGCGTTGCCGCCATGACCATCGCACTCGCCGGCACCCTCCTGGTGCTCGCCCTGATCGACTCCACCAGCTTCGGCACTCTCGTGATCCCGCTGTGGCTTCTCGCGACGCCCGGCAGGCTCCGCGTCGGCCGGGTTCTGGTGTTCCTCGCCACGGTCGCGGCGTTCTACTTCGCGGTCGGGCTGGCGATCCTCTGGGGTGCCGGGTGGGCGTTCGAGAGCATCGCCGCCGCGGTCGCCTCCCCCTTCGGCACGGTGGTGCTGCTCGCCGTCGGCATCGGACTCATCGTGTGGAGCTACGCGCTCGAGAAGCAGGCGAAGCGGCAGAAGGCCGAAGGAGTCGTCGTCTCCGGCCGGGCCCGCCGCTGGCGCGAGCGTGCCGTCGGCGACGCGGGAGGAGGTGTCGGGTCTCTCGTCGCCCTCGCGCTCACCGCGACGACGATCGAGCTGGGCAGCATGCTGCCCTACCTCGGCGCGATCGGTGCGATCACCGCGAGCGGGCTCGAGTGGCCGACCACCGCCGTCGTTCTCGGCGGATACTGCCTCGTGATGGTGCTCCCGGCGCTGGTGCTGCTCGTCGCCCGGGTCGCGGGGGCAGGACGCATCGAGCCGGCGTTGCAGCGGCTCGAGGCCTGGCTCACCCGCAACGCGAGCGAGACGTTGTCGTGGATCGTGGGCATCCTCGGCGTGCTGCTCGTCGTGCGGGCCGTGCAGGGCGGCGTGCTGGGGATACTGCCCTTCGGCTGAGACGTCGGCCGAGGCATCCGCTCGTCTGCCCGTCCGCCCGTCGGCCCGTCCGCTCGAGCGCCGGAGCGGACCGGTAGCGCCCGCTACGACCCGAGCTTCGCCAGCACGGCGTCGTGCAGGATGCCGTTCGTGGCGAGAGCGCTGCCGTGCCAGGGCCCGGGCTCGCCGTCGACCGAGGTGAAGGTGCCGCCGGCCTCCTGCACGATCGGGATGAGCGCGGCCATGTCGTAGGGCTTGAGGTCGAACTCGCCGACGATGTCGATCGAGCCCTCGGCGAGCAGCATGTACGGCCACATGTCGCCGATGGCCCGGGCCCGCCACACGCTGCGCGACAGGGCGAGCACCGAGTCGAGCCGGCCGGCGTCGTCCCACCCGGTGATGCTGTTGTAGCTGAGCGCCGCGTTCTCGAGCGAGTCGATGCCGCTCACGCGGATGCGCTTGGCCTCCTCGCCGTGCGCCTGCGCCCAGGCGCCGTGGCCGGTGGCCGCCCACCAGCGCTTGCCGAGGGCGGGGGAGCTGACGACGCCGACCACGGGGACGCCGTCGATGGCGAGGGCGATGAGCGTGCCCCAGATCGGGACGCCGCGCAGGAAGTTCGTGGTGCCGTCGATCGGGTCGATGATCCACTGCCGCGACCCGGTGCCCTCCGTTCCGTACTCCTCGCCGAGGATGGAGTCGTCGGGGCGGGCGGCCAGGATGCCGTTGCGGATGGAGCGCTCGACGGCCTGGTCGGCGTCGGTGACCGGGGTGCGGTCGGGCTTGGTGGTGACGACCAGGTCGAGCGCGGTGAAGCGGTCGAGCGAGATGAGGTCGGCCTCGCCGGCCAGCGCGAGCGCCAGTGCGAGGTCGTCTGCCGGGGTAAAGGTCGTCATGGTGCTGCCTTCCTAAGCGGCGAGGGTGGTGAGGAGTCGCTGCAGGCTGTCGAGCCTGAGCTTGCCGATCTCGCCGAGGTCGCCCGCCTCCACGCGTTCGACGATGGCGCAGTCGGGGGAGTCGGGCAGGTGGGTGCAGCCCCGAGGACACTGCAGCGAGAGCTCGGCGAGGTCGGTGAAGGACTTCAGGATGTTCGCCGGATCGACGTGACCCAGCCCGAACGACCTGACGCCGGGGGTGTCGACGATCCAGCCGCTGCCGATGCGCAGCGACACCGTCGACGACGACGTGTGGCGGCCGCGACCGGTCACGTCGTTGACCCGGCCGACGGCGCGGTTGGCGTCGGGGAGCAGCGCGTTGACGAGGGTGGACTTGCCCACCCCGGAGTGTCCGACCGCGACCGTGGTGTGCCCCTGCAGGGCCTCCGAGATCTCGTCGATCGGGAAATCGTCGTCGCGGCTCTCGAAGATGCGGAACTCGAGCCCGGCGAAGTTGGCGAGAAACTCGCTCGGGTCGGCCAGGTCGGTCTTCGTGATGCAGAGGATGGGGGTGATGCCGGCGTCGAACGCCGCCACGAGGTAGCGGTCGACCAGGCGCGTGCGCGGCTCGGGGTTCGCCGCGGCCACCACGATGAGCATCTGGTCGGCGTTGGCTACGATGATGCGCTCGACGGCGTCGGTGTCGTCGGCGCTGCGGCGCAGCAGCGTCGCGCGCGGCTGGATGCGCACGATGCGCGAGAGGCTGCCCTCGTCGCCCGAGGTGTCGCCGACCAGCTCGACCCAGTCGCCGGTGACGACCGACTTCTTGCCGAGTTCCCGTGCCCGGGTGGCGACGAGCTGGCGTTCCTCTGCCGTGTTCTCGGCGACCCAGACGCCGTAGCGCCCGCGGTCGACGCTGAACACGCGGCCGCTGACGGCGTTCTTGTGCTCGGGGCGGATCTTGCTGCGGGGCTTGTTCGCCTTGGGATTGGGGCGCACACGAATGGATGATTCGTCGTACTCGGCGTAGGCGCCGTCGTCTTCGTCGGGGTCGGACAACCAGCTCATAGGGTCACAGCAGCAGGGTGTCGGTCGTCACGGTCGTGACGATCTCGTCGGGGTCGCGCACCAGGTCGGACCAGAGCCGGGGGAACTGCGGAAGGGTCTTCGCGGTGGTGCCGATGTCGTCGATGAGAACACCGTCGACGGCGAGCCCGATGATCGCGCCGGCCGTGGCCATGCGGTGGTCTTCGTAGCTGTGCCAGAGGGCGCCGGTCAGCGGGCGGGGTTCGATCGCGAGCCCGTCGTCGAGCTCGGCGACGGCGCCGCCGAGACCGTTGATCTCGGCGGCGAGGGCCGCGAGCCGGTCGGTCTCGTGCCCGCGGAGGTGGCCGATGCCGGTGATCCGGCTCGGCGAGCCGGCGAGGGCGGCGATGGCGACGATCGCCGGGGCGAGCTCGCCGCCGAGGGAGAGGTCGATGTCGACGCCGGGCAGCTCGGCTCCTCCGCGCACCCCGTCGCCGCCGTCGATCACGAGGGAGTCGCCGTCGCGCGTCGCTGTCGCGCCGAAGAGCGGCAGCAGCGTCTCGAGGTGCGCGCCGACCTGTGTGGTCGACCAGGGCCAGCCGCCGATGGACACGGTGCCGCCGGCGACGATCGCGGCAGCGAGAAAGGGTGCGGCGTTGGAGAGGTCGGGCTCGATGTCGACCTCGATGCCGCGGATCTCTGCAGACGGCACGACCCAGACGCCCGGCTCGGGGCTCTCGACCACGACGCCCCGTGCCGCGAGCGTGGCTATGGTCATCTCGATGTGCGGCATGCTCGGCAGCGAGTCGCCGGTGTGTCGGAGGGTGAGGCCCTCGGTGAACCGCGGCGCCGCGAGCAGCAGCCCTGAGACGAACTGGCTCGACGCCGAGGCGTCGATCGACAGCTCGCCGCCGGCGACGCTGCCCGTGCCGTAGAGGCTGAACGGCAGCGAACCGCGGCCGTCGTCGTTGACGTCGACGCCGAGCCCGCGCAGCGACTCGACCGTCGTGCGCATGGGACGGCGGCGGGCGCTCTCGTCGCCGTCGAAGGCGACCGGGCCGAGGGCGAGAGCCGCGACCGGCGGGAGGAAGCGCATCACCGTGCCGGCGAGACCGCACTCGATGGACGTGCCGCCGAGCAGCTCGGCCGGGGTGATCCGCAGGTCGGGGCCGAAGCCGCCGTCGCCGGGCACCTCCTCGATGATCGTGCCGAGCGCGCGCAGCGCCTCGATCATCAGCGCGGTGTCGCGCGAGTGCAGGGGAGCGCGTAGCAGTGACGGGCCGCTCGCGAGGGCCGAGAGCACCAGCTCGCGGTTGGTCAGGCTCTTCGATCCGGGCAGTCGCACCGACGTCGCGAGGGCGCGTTGCGCCACGGGCGCGCGCCACGGCCCAGGGTCGTCTCCCACGACGAGGGTGTCGTCGTCGTAGGGGCTGAACTCTGGCTTGGAATACTTGGATACCAACATCGGTTACCAGAGTATCGGCTGTTCGGGCCGAGTGAATGGAGACACTGGTATGACGGTGCTTATGGAGACTCGGGAGAGTACCGCTCTCGACAACCTAGAATTGTCCCTGATGACTACCGAGACCCCAGAATCGTCGATTCCAGAAGAGCCGGCCGACGGCGAGCAGGCAGACTCAGTCGAGCCCGTCGCCGACGTTCGAGCCCTCTTCGAGGAGCAGGCACTGCAGTACATGGACCAGCTCTACGCGGCCGCTATGCGCATGACCAAGAACCCCTCCGACGCCGCCGACCTCGTGCAGGAGACCTTCGTGAAGGCCTACACGGCGTTCGGGCAGTTCCAGCAGGGAACGAACCTGAAGGCCTGGCTGTACCGCATCCAGACCAACACGTTCATCAACAACTACCGCAAGAACCAGCGCAACCCGTACCAGGGCACGATCGACGATCTCGAAGACTGGCAGCTGGGCGGCGCCGAGTCCGTCACCCAGCACACGTCGACCCGCTCGGCCGAGGCCGAGGCGATCGACCACCTCCCCGACAGCGCTGTCAAGGACGCACTCCAGTCGATCCCCGAAGACTTCCGCCTCGCGGTGTACTTCGCCGACGTCGAAGGCTTCTCCTACCAGGAGATCGCCGACATTATGAAGACCCCCGTCGGAACCGTCATGAGCCGCCTCCACCGCGGCCGACGCCTCCTGCGGGGCCTACTTGCTGAATACGCGAGCGACCGAGGAATCGTCGCCGCGCCTGCCACTGGGAGAACGAAATGACCGACTGCGGTTGCGACAAGGCGAAAGCCGAACTCGAGGAATACATCCACAACGAGCTGACCAAGGGCGAGGCGGCTGACATCGCCGACCACATGGCCACCTGCACCGACTGCTCTGGCGAGCACCTCGTCGGTCTCACCCTCACCGCAAAGGTGCGCGAGGCGTGCAACGAGAAGGCGCCGGCCGACCTGCGCGCCGACGTGCTGCTCAAGCTGCGCGAGATCCAGGCGACCCGCTAAGCAACAACCGGCGATCGAGCCCAACCGGCGATCGAGCCTGTCGAGATGATCTCGACAGGCTCGATCCGCGCGAGTGTCCGCGAGTGCTACAGAGTCAGCGCCTTGTCGATCAGGGCGACCTGCTCGAGGCCGCTGCGCTTGTTCGATCCGGTCGCGGGCGACGCGGATGCGGGACGCGACGACACCTTGATGGTGCGTCCGTCGAGGTACTTCACCAGTTCGAGCGAGATGAACGGCCACGCGCCCTGGTTCTCGGGCTCGTCCTGCGTCCAGACGATGTCGGCGTCGGGGTATCCCGCCAGCACGGCATTGATCTCGGCGATCGGCAGCGGATAGAACTGCTCCATCCGCACGACGGCGATCGCCTTCTCCTCGCGCTTGTCGAGCTCGGCGATGATGTCGTAGTAGATCTTGCCCGAGGTGAGAACCACGCGCTTGACCATCGACTTGTCGACCACACGGCTGTCGTCGATCACGGGCAGGAACTTGCCGCTCGTGAAGTCGCTGATCTCACTCGTCGCGCCGCGCAGTCGCAGCATCGCCTTGGGGGTGAAGACCACGAGCGGGCGGCGCGGCCGGGCGTAGGCCTGGCGACGCAGCAGATGGAAGTACGACGCGGGCGTCGACGGCCGCGCGATCGTCATGTTGTTCTCGGCGCACAGCTGCAGGAAACGTTCCATACGCGCGGACGAGTGGTCGGGGCCCTGTCCCTCGTAGCCGTGCGGCAGGAGGAGGACGACGCTGGAACGCTGTCCCCACTTCTGCTCGGCCGAGGAGATGAACTCGTCGATGACCGTCTGCGCGCCGTTGGCGAAGTCGCCGAACTGGGCCTCCCAGAGCACGAGGGCGTCTGGGCGCTCGACCGAGTACCCGTACTCGAAGCCGAGCGCGGCGTACTCGCTCAGCAGCGAGTCGTAGATCCAGAACCGGCCCTGACCGTCTTTCAGGTTGCCGAGCGGCAGCCACTCCTGGCCGTTCTGACGGTCGTGCAGCACCGCGTGACGCTGCACGAAGGTGCCGCGTCGGGTGTCCTGCCCGGCCATGCGCACCGGAGTGCCCTCGACCAGGAGCGAGCCGAGCGCGAGAAGCTCGCCGAAGCCCCAGTCGACGGAGCCGGACCGGCTCATGTCGACGCGCTTCTTCAGCATCGCCTGCAGCTTCGGGTGCACGCTGAACCCGGCGGGCGGGTTGTTGTGTGCGTCTCCGATGAGCTGGATGACCTCTTCGCGCACTCCGGTGGACTCCGGCTCTCCGGTGAGGTCCTCCTGCTGGGAGTCCGGGCGCTCGAGGTCGGAGACGGCGTTGGTGTCGCCCGTGATGACCGGGATCGAACCCGTCTGCGCCGCGTGGGTCTCCGCGAAGGCCCGCTCGAGGCGGTCCTGGAAGTCCTGGTGGCTCGCCTCGTACTCCTCGGTGGTGATGTCGCCGCGGCCGACGAGACCCTCGACGTACAGCGTGCGCACGCTTCGCTTGGCCTCGATGAGGTTGTACATCAGCGGCTGTGTCATCGAGGGGTCGTCGCCCTCGTTGTGGCCGCGACGGCGGTACGAGACGAGGTCGATGACGACGTCGCGGTGGAACTCCTGGCGGTAGGCCAGCGCGAGCTGCGCCACCCGCACGACGGCCTCCGGGTCGTCGCCGTTCACGTGGAAGACGGGGGCCTGGATGGTCTTGGCGACGTCGGTCGAGTAGATCGACGTGCGGCCTTCCCCGGGAGGGGTGGTGAACCCGACCTGGTTGTTGACCACGAGGTGGATCGTGCCGCCGGTGCGGTATCCGCGCAGCTGCGACATCTGCAGGATCTCGACGACGATGCCCTGTCCGGCCATCGCCGCGTCGCCGTGCACCATGACGGGCAGCACGCTGTAGCTGCCGATCGGACGTCGGTCCTGCTTGGCGCGCACGATTCCCTCGAGCACGCCGTCGACTGCCTCGAGGTGCGAGGGGTTCGCGGCGAGGTAGACGGGGATGGTCGTGCCGTCGGCGGCCGTGAAGGTGCCCTCGGTCCCGAGGTGGTACTTCACGTCGCCGGAGCCGTGGACGGTGCGCGGGTCCTGGGTTCCCTCGAACTCGCGGAAGATCTGACCGTAGGTCTTTCCCGCGATGTTGGTGAGCACGTTCAGACGGCCGCGGTGGGCCATGCCGATCGCGACCTCTTCGAGGCCGTCCTCTGCGGAGCCCTGCAGGATGGCGTCGAGCACCGCGATGGTCGACTCGCTGCCTTCGAGGCTGAAGCGCTTCTGGCCGACGTACTTCGTCTGCAGGAAGGTCTCGAACGCCTCGGCCTCGTTGAGCTTGCCGAGGATGCGCATCTGCTCGTCGTGGCCGGGCTTGGTGTACGGCATCTCGACGCGGTCCTGCATCCACTTGCGCTGGGCCGGGTCCTGGATGTGCATGTACTCGATGCCGACGGTGCGGCAGTAGGAGTCGCGCAGCAGACCGAGGATGTCGCGCAGCAGCGCCGAACGCTTGCCGCCGAAGCCGCCCGTGACGAACTCGCGGTCGAGGTCCCAGAAGGTGAGGCCGTGGCTCGCGATGTCGAGGTCGGGGTGGGTGCGCTGTACGTACTCGAGCGGGTCGACGTCGGCCATGAGGTGGCCGCGAACCCGGAACGAGTTGATCAGCTCCTGCACGCGTGCCGTCTTGTCGACGTTGTCGGCGACGTCGACGCTGATGTCCGAAGCCCAGTGGATCGGGTCGTAGGGGATGCGCAGGGCCGAGAAGATGCTCTCGTAGAAGTCGTGCTGGCCGATGAGGCGCTCGTGGATCTTCTTGAGGAACTCGCCGGAACCGGCACCCTGGATGACCCGGTGGTCGTAGGTGCTCGTGAGGGTGATGGTCTTGCCGATGCCGAGTTCCGACAGCGTGCGCACCGAGGCGCCCTGGAACTCGGCCGGGTACTCGAGGGCGCCGGCGCCCACGATCGTTCCCGCGCCGCGCATGAGGCGGGGCACCGAGTGCTCGGTGCCGATCCCGCCCGGGTTGGTGAGCGAGATGGTGTTGCCGGCGTAGTCGGCGCCGGTCAGCTTGTTGTTGCGTCCGCGGAAGACGACGTCTTCGTAGGCCGCGAGGAACTCGCCGAACTCCATCGTGTCGGCGCGCTTGATGCCGGGGACGACGAGCGAGCGGGTGCCGTCGGGCTTCGGGATGTCGATCGCGATGCCGAGGTTGATGTGCGCCGGGGTGACGACCGACGGCTTGCCGTCGACCTCGTCGTAGAAGACGTTCTGGCTCGGGAACTCCTTGAGCGTCTCGACGATTGCCCAGGCGATGAGGTGGGTGAACGACACCTTTCCGCCGCGGGCGCGCTTGAGGTGGTTGTTGATCACGATGCGGTTGTCGATCATGAGCTTCGCGGGGATGGTGCGCACGCTCGTCGCGGTGGGCACCGTGAGGCTCGCGTCCATGTTCGCGGCCAGCGCCTTCGACGCGCCCTTGAGCACAGCGGTGACGTTGGCGTCGGGGCCGGGGGCCGCGTCCTTCACGGCGACCGGCGTGGTCGACGTGCTCGGGGCCTGGGCCGGGATCGGCTGGGGCTTCGCCTCGATGGAGGTCGTGCGAGCGACCGGCTGGTTCGCCGTCGCGGCCACCACGGGCGGTGCAGCGGGCGCCTCGGCGGCCGGAGCCGCCTCTGTGGCCGGAGCCGCCGACGAAGCCGGCGCATCCGTGACCTCGTCGGGGATCTGCGCCTCGCCGCCGGTCTGGCTCTCGGCCTGCGGGATCACGGTGATCGACGTGGTCGGGGTCGGGTCGCTGTGCTCGGCGGCCGGCTCGTGCGCCTCGCCCTGCTGATGCGTCTCCGTCGGCCGGTAACTGTCGAGGATCGGCCACCACGACTGATCGACCGAATTTCGGTCAACCAGGTACCGTTCGTACATTTCGTCTACGAGCCATTCGTTGGCCCCGAACTCGCCAGAAGATCCGTCTTCTGCTGCAAGTCCGGTCACTTGGCTTGACACAGCCGACCGCCCACTCTCAGTTCACTCAGGTTTCGATATCACGGTGAGGCGACCAACTCTGGTCGCCTTCACTCCAAGGGTAATCACATTCTTAACCGCGTGCGGGCACACCAGAGGGTCTAACGTGAAATTTATGGAGTTCTACGAGACTGCACCCAAGCACGACCTGACTTATTCCGATGTTTTTCTGGTTCCGAGCGGATCCAACGTGAAAAGCAGGCTTGATGTGTCGCTCGCGCCGGGTGATGGAACCGCGGCCACGATTCCGATCGTCTCGGCCAACATGAACTCGGTGACCGGACCGCGCCTCGCCGCGACGCTCGCCAGGCGCGGCGGCCTCGGGATCCTCCCGCAGGACATGCACCTGCAAGATCTCGACGCGGCGATCCGCTGGGTGAAGCGGCAGCCGGTACCGTGGGACACACCGCTCGAGCTGGCGCCGGGCGACACGGTCGCGGCGGCCCTGGAGCTGCTTCCTCCGGTGGTCGGCCAGGGGATCGTCGTGCGCGACGGAGAGGCTCTCCTCGGGTGCATTCCGGCGACGCGCCTGGCCACCGCGCTGCCCGACGCCCGGCTCGGCGACCTCATCCACGGCACGCTCACGTCGATCGACGCCGACGACATCGACAGCCCCAGGGCCGCCTTCGACCTCATGGTCGCCGCCGACCTCTACTTCGCTCCGGTGCTGCGCCACGGCAACCTCGTCGGCACCCTCAGCCGCACGGGCGCCCTGCGCTCCACCATCTACGACAGCGCCGTCGACCGCGACGGCAGGCTCGTCGTCGGGGCGGCCATCGGCATCAACGGGGACGTGGCGGCGAAGGCACGCGCGCTCGTGGCGGGAGGCGTCGACGTTCTCGTCATCGACACCGCGCACGGCCACCAGGCCGGCATGATCCGCGCGATCGCTACCGTGGCGGCGCTCGACCTCGGCGTTCCGATCGTCGCGGGCAACGTAGTGACCCGCGAGGCCGTGCGCGACCTCGTGAAGGCGGGGACGAACATCGTGAAGGTCGGCGTCGGCCCGGGCGCCATGTGCACGACCCGCATGATGACGGCCGTCGGCCGCCCCCAGTTCTCGGCGGTGCTCGAGACGGCGGAGGCGGCCCGCGACGTGGGCGCGCACGTCTGGGCCGACGGCGGTGTGCGCTACCCGCGCGACGTCGCGCTGGCGCTCGCCGCCGGCGCGGCATCCGTCATGATCGGCTCCTGGTTCGCCGGCACGATCGAGGCCCCCGGTTCGCTGGCGATGGATGCGACGGGCCGGCTGTACAAGGAGAGCTGGGGGATGGCGTCGACGAAGGCGGTGCAGCAGCGCTTCGACCGCCTCGACGCCTACGAGCTCGCTCGCAAGACGCTGTTCGCCGAGGGGATCTCGAGCTCGCGCATCTACCTCGACCCGTTGCGGCCGTCGCTGGAGGACCTGCTCGACATGATCACCTCGGGGGTGCGCAGCTCGATGAGCTACGCGGGCTCCACCTCGCTCGGCGAGTTCCACCGCCGGGCGCTCGTCGGCATCCAGTCGGCCGCCGGCTACGAGGAGGGCAAGGCGCTGCCGGTCAGCTGGTAGTCCGATGCGCTGTGGGCGAATTCGGGCCGTGCACCGGCTGCCGCTGAGCAAACCCCGCATATACTCGATCAGATAATGGACGACCCCCCTTCACACTTGCCCATGCCCACTGCGTCGACCGTGCTCCTTCTGGGGCGCGTGAGTATCCATGTCTGAGTGGTTGCTCCTCGGCCTCGGGCTCATCCTGACAGTCGGAACCGGCCTGTTCGTCGCTTCCGAGTTCTCGCTCGTCAACCTCGACCGTTCCGACCTCGAGGTCAGGCAGTCGAAGGGCGAGCGCGGCCTCGGCATGACGATCAGCGCACTCAAGCGCACGTCGACGCATCTCTCCAGCGCGCAGCTGGGCATCACGCTCACGACGCTGCTCACCGGATACACGATGGAGCCCGCGTTCAGCGTTCTGCTCACGCCGTCGCTCACCGCGATCGGGCTGCCCACGGCGGCCATCGCCCCCACCGCCACGATCGTCGCCGTGTTCATCGCGACACTGCTGTCGATGATCATCGGCGAGCTGGTGCCGAAGAACTTCGCGCTCGCGCTGCCGCTGCACACCGCGAAGCTGGTGATCCCCTTCCAGATCGGGTTCACCGCGGTCTTCAAACCGGCCGTCGCGCTGCTGAACAACACCGCCAACGCCATCATCCGCTCGTTCGGCATCGAGCCGAAGGAAGAGCTGTCTGGCGCGCGCACCGCAGAAGAGCTGTCGTCGCTCGTGCGCCGGTCCGCGCGTGAGGGCAGCCTCGAGACCGACACCGCCACGCTGCTGGCCCGCACGCTGGCCTTCTCCGACCACACCGCCCAAGACGTGATGACGCCCCGCCCGCGCCTGAAGAGCGTCGACCGCACCGACTCGGCCTTCGACGTGATCGAGCTCGCGCGCACCACCGGGCTCTCCCGGTTCCCCGTGATCGACGACAGCATCGACGACGTCGTGGGCATCGTGCACGTCAAGCAGGCGGTCGCCGTGCCGCGGGAGAAGCGAATGGATGTCCCGGTGTCTGCCCTGCAGTCGGAGCCGCTGCGGGTGCCGGAGACCATGAAGCTCGACTCGCTGCTCGCTGAGCTCCGCGGTCGCGGCTACCAGATGGCCGTCGTGCTCGACGAGTACGGCGGAACGGCCGGCGTAGCCACGCTGGAGGACCTCGTCGAGGAGCTCGTGGGCGAGGTGTCCGACGAGCACGACCGCACCAAGGCCGACGTCGTGAGATCGCGGGACTGGTTCACATTCCCCGGAATCCTGCGTCCCGACGAACTGCTCGAGCGCACGGGAGTGGTCGTGCCCGAGGAGGGCCCGTTCGAGACCGTCGCCGGCTGGCTGATGAGCGAACTGGGCAGGCTGCCGGTGGTCGGCGACGTCGTCGAGCACGAGCACGGCCGGTTCCGCATCGAGCGGCTCGACGGCCGCCGTATCGACAGGGTGCGGTACACGCCGACCCCGGTGACGACCGACGACGAGAGCGAGGTGAAGGCGAAATGAGCGAATCCCTCCCGGGCATCCTCTGGCTCGTCGTGCTGCTGCTCGTCAACGCCTTCTTCGTCGGCGCCGAGTTCGCCGTCATCTCCGCCCGACGCTCGCAGATCGAGCCGAAGGCCGAGGCCGGCTCCCGCGCCGCGAAGACCACGCTGTGGGCGATGGAGCACGCCACGCTGATGCTGGCCGTGAGCCAGCTCGGCATCACGGTGTGCTCGCTGCTGATCCTCAACGTCTCCGAGCCGGCGATCCACCACCTGCTCGAGGTGCCTCTGGCCTGGACGGGCATCCCCGAAGAGCTCAGCGGTGTCATCGCGTTCGTGATCGCGCTGCTGCTGGTCTCGTTCCTGCACGTCGTCATCGGCGAGATGGTGCCGAAGAACATCGCCTTCTCGATTCCCGACCGGGCCGCGCTGCTGCTCGCCCCGCCGCTCGTCTTCGTCGGCAACGTGTTCAAGCCCGTCATCGTGGCGCTGAACGCGACGGCGAACGGCATCGTGCGCCTGTTCGGCGTCACCCCGAAGTCGGAGGCGAACAGCGTCTTCACCCTCGGCGAGGTCGCCAACATCGTCGCCCAGTCGACGAAGGAGGGTGTGCTCACCGACTCCACGGGCGCACTGCTGGCGGCGTTC